>OLOL01000124.1_pt1 | contig 79695 bp, 115 predicted proteins | sample 1673081 | NCBI WGS metagenome assembly OLOL01 (sample SAMEA3136753, study PRJEB25190) | human gut metagenome
AACAATAAAATATGCAAGAGAAAATAAAATACCATTTTTAGGAATATGTTTAGGAATGCAAATGGCAGTTGTTGAATTTGCAAGAGATGTGCTAGGACTAAAAGATGCAAATTCAGAAGAATTTGATGAAAACACTAAAAATCCTGTAATTCATATTATGGATGACCAAAAGAATATAGAAAACAAAGGCGGAACAATGAGACTTGGAAGTTATCCATGCATATTAAAAGAAGGTACAAAGGCTTTTGAATTATATGGTAAAAAAGAAATAGCAGAAAGACACAGACATAGATTTGAATATAACAATGATTACAAACAAAAAATGGAAGAAGCAGGACTTATATGCAGTGGAACATCACCAGATGGAAGACTTGTTGAAATAGTTGAATTAAAAGACCATCCATTCTTTATAGCAGGACAATTCCACCCAGAATTTAAATCAAGACCAAATAGACCAGGACCACTATTTAAAGGTTTAATAGCCGCAGCAAAAAAATAAAAGAATATTATCACTTTTAACTGGGCATAATAATATAATAGTATTGACAATGTAAATGCAATGTGATACAATTTTGATATAAAGGTGAGAGGTGATAATTATGGCTAAGACAGATACCTTAAATATAAGAATTGAACCAGAGTTAAAAAAAGAGGTTGAAATAACATTAAATGACTTAGGAATGAACATAGCAGAAGCGGTAACAATTTTTTTAAAGCAAGTGGTAATGACTGATAGTATACCGTTTATAATTAGAAAACCTAAGTTAAATGCAGAAACAATAAAAGCAATGGAAGACGCTAAAAAAGGAAAAAATCTAAGCAAGGGCTATACAGACTTAGATGAAATGTGGGGGGATTTAGAACAAGAGGATTAGTTAATGATAGTAAAATATAGTAATTTGTTTAAAAAAGATTACAAATTAATGAAAAAACGAGGACTAAACATGAACCTTTTACATGAAGTTGTTGAAATGTTAGTTAAAGAAATTCCCCTTCCGGAAAAATACAAAGAGCATTATCTAGTTGGCGACTATAAACGGATATAGGGAATGCCACATACAGCCTGATTGGCTTTTAATATATTCAATTAATAAACAAGAATTAGTATTAACAGCTTTCAGAACAGGCTCACATTCCGATTTATTTGAGTAAAAAACCGAAGCATAATTTATGCTTCGGTTTTTTTGTCGAATAGGGAAAATTGAAAATTTTATGTACTTACAAATCCAAATTTAAAAAACAAAAATTGTTTAAAATCAGATATGTATAAAGTGCTGCGAAGCATCCTTGCAGAAATTTTCCTAGTAAATAAGGCTTTATAGAAATTCCGTTCTTAGAGGTTATACTAAGAACCTGCAAAGCTACAGAAATTCCACCAAAACCAAGTAGAAAAGCACAAATAATAATATTAGTTGATATGTTTTTGCTTGCAATTAATGCAATAGAACAAACCCCATTTGTAAGTTCTATAAGGCCTATTACAATTCCTTTTATGTATTTAGAGGGAATACCGAAAGTTTTAAAAATGGGTGAAAGAAAGCTAGAAATTAATTCTAAACAACCACTACTATTTAAAATTGAAATAACAACAGAAAAAAGCACAACAAATCCGCCAATAAGAAATATGGTACTAATTGAATTCATAATGGAACTAGCCAAAACTTCTCCCAAATTTGATAATGATATTCTAGAAGGCAATTTATTAGAAGTTTCGATAAAAGAAGTGCTTCTTTTATTTTTGCTATTTTTCCACCATCTGAACAAAATCCCAACAGTGATACATGCAAAGATATGTGTTATCAGTAATAAAATTCCAGTTTTAGTATCTTTAAAAAGACCAATTCCAACTGTTCCAATAATGAATAAAGGCCCAGAATTATTTGTAAAAGCAATAAGCCTTTCTGCTTCTATATCTGAACATAAACCTTGCTTTTTAAAGCCAGCTACTATTTTTGCACCGACAGGGTAACCACTAATAATTCCCATTATAAAAGGAAAAGCACCTTCACCAGGAACATTAAAAACAGGCTTCATCAATTTGTTTAACATTTTACCAAGTATAGATATTATATTTGTATATCCCAAAAGTTCTGTGGCAATAAAAAATGGTAAAAGAGAAGGAACAACAGAGTTTGCCCACAAGCTTAATCCTTTTTTTGCAGCAGATAAATTACTATTTGAAAAAAGAATTAAAAACAAGGTAAATAAACATATAATGGTAGGAATAATTAATGATTTGGCTTTTAATACAAGCATCTTAAACTTATTCATGGACACACCTCTTATTTACATTTATATTAAATTTTGCATAATATATAACAAGAAAATAAAGAGTAGACAAAAAGTAAAAATAATGTTATATTATGTAGAGATTAAGTAAGAGGGGAATCAGAATGAATAATTATGAGAATGCTAAAAAAATATTAGAAAAATATAATCAACAACAAATAATTTCTATTGCAGATAAAATGCCAAAGGAAAAACAAGAAATGCTTGCAGAGCAAGTACTAAAAATAGATTTTGAAGAATTGAAAGAGTTATATGAAAAAACATTTGAAGATATATATGTAGATTTGGAACAATTAGAACCAATAAGAGGGGTAAATCCGGATAAACTTCCAAAGGAAAAGCTAGATGAGTATGAGCAAATTGCAACAAAAATAATAAAACAAAATAAATTTGCAGTGGCAACTATGGCAGGTGGCCAAGGAACAAGACTTCGGACATTTACTTCCAAAAGGTACATATAAAGTTGATGTTGGAGAAAATGGAAAATATTTATTTGAAATTATAGTTGATACACTAAAAAGAGCAAACAAAAAATATAGTGTAATTATACCTTGGTACATAATGACAAGCAGGGAAAATAATAAAGATACAGTAACTTTTTTAGAAGAAAAGGACTATTTTGGATATCCAAAAGAATATGTATATATTTTTGAACAAGGTGAACTTCCATTAATAACAGAACAAGGTAAACTTTTGCTAAATAAAGAAGGATTAATAAAAGAAGCTTCTAATGGAAATGGTGGAATTTTTAATTCTATGCTAAAAAAAGGTGCAATTGCTGACATGGAAAAAAGAGGTATAGAATGGATTTTTATTGGTTCTGTTGACAATATCTTATTAAAATTAGTAGATAGTTTACTTTTAGGTTTAACTGTAAGCGAAGGAAATCAAATAGGAACAAGAACTGTATTAAAAAGGGATCCAGAAGAAAGAGTAGGTGTTTTGTGTAAACAAAACAATAAAATAAAAGTTATTGAATATACAGAGCTTCCAAAAGAAATTGCTTGTATAAAAGATGATGAAGGAGAATTGGTTTTTGGAGAATCACATATAATGTGTAATTTATTTAGTTTGGATGCTATAAAAAGAGCAAGTACAAAGGAATTAGAATATCATATAGCATTTAAAAGAGCAGATTACTTAAATGAAAACGGAGAATTTATAAAAGTAGATAAACCAAATGCATATAAATTTGAGAAATTTATATTTGATAGTTTTAAGTTGTTTGACAATATATCAATTTTAAGAGGAAAAAGGGAAGAAGATTTTGCACCAGTAAAAAATATGACTGGTGAAGATAGCCCAGAGACTGCAAAAAAACTATATGAAAACTATTGGAAAAAAGCATAAGTTATGATATATTATAAAAGTAAAAACTGTGTCTATGAAGGGATGGTAAAAAATGAGTAGTAAAGGTAGAAGATATAACAGGTATGCAGAACCAAAACTTAATATGAAAAAAGTTTTAGGCGTAATTGTTGCAATTTTAGTAATAATAATGGTGATTGTTTCAATTGTAAATGTGATAAAAAATGGAGAAGATAAAAAGAAAGTAAAAAGCTACTCATATTATACAGTATATGAAAATGGTAAGTTTGGTGTAATAAACAATGAGGGAGAAACGGTTATTAATCCTGAATATACCGAAATAGTATTAATTCCAAACAAAGATGTTCCAATATTTATTTGTACATATGATTTAAATGATCAAGACGGAACATATAAAACAAAAGTAATAAATCAAAAAAATGAAGAAATATTTAAAGAATATAGCAAAGTAGAAGCAATAGATAATTTTGATTCAAAACAAAACATTTGGTATGAAGATGATGTTTTAAGAGTAGAAAAAGATGGAAAATATGGATTAATAAATTTTGAAGGAAAAGAAGTTTTGCCTTGCGATTATGATGAGATAACAGCATTAAAAGGAGTAACAAATAATTTATTAGTAAAAAAAGACGGAAAAGTAGGACTTGTAAATGAAAAAGGACAAACTATTGTAAATACAGAATACAAAGATATAAAAACTTTAAAAGAAGGATATAAAAACGAATATATAATAGTAAATGATAATAACCAATATGGAATAATAAGCACAACAGGAACAGTAATTATAGAGCCAAAATATGAAGATGTAAAATATTTAAATAATTCAGAAATGTTTGCAATTAAAGATGCTGGAGTATGGAAGCTAATAAATAAAGATAATCAAATTTTAATAGATGGTGGTTATGACAATATAATAGAAGCAAAAGGAGAAAATGTAGTAGTAGAAAAAGGCGGAAAGTATGGAGTTGTAACAACAAAGAATGAAGAAAAAATTCCAGTAGAATATGAACAAATAAAATATACATTTTCTATATATTACATAGCAAAAACTGGTGGAAAATACGGAATTATTAATCTGAACAATGAGCAAGTAAAGGATTTTAATTATATAAATATGGATTATGTCGAAAAAGGCGATTTTATACAAGCTGATGTATCAGATACAGAAACAGTAATATTTGATAACAATTTATCTGAAAAAATAAATGGAATAGTATCTGAAATAAATCAAGAAAAGGGTTATATAAAAGTATATACAAACAATGAGTATAAATACTACAATTTCAAATTTGAAGAAAAGAAATCTTCAGATATATTAACATCAAACAACTTATTCTTAAGTAAAAAAGATGGAAAATATGGATATGTAAACAAAGAAGGAAAAGTAATAGTAGATTATATATATGAAGATGGAACAGAGCAAAATTCATGTGGCTTTGCTGCTGTAAAAAAAGATGGAGTATGGGGAAGCATAAACAAAGTAGGAGCAGTAGAATTAGAACCATCAGTTAATTTAGATAGCAATATATATACAACATTTATAGGCAAATGGCATTTAAATGATAGTGGATTATATTACGAAAAATAGAAGGACAAAAGGGGGATATTCCCCCTTTATTCTTGAACATAAAAATCTATTTGCAAAAGAGGAGAAGAAAAATGGAGTTAAAAGTAAAATATCAATACACATATTTTATAAAACCGTTTTTAATTAAAGAAAATAAATATAAAAAATATCTATTGAGCTTGTTAAAAAATGAAAAATTTAATTTAAAGTTTTTTGAAAAAGAAAGAGATTTAAATATATACTCATATTTTTTGCCAGAAGTAAGAGATTATATTTTTCCAACTTTTAGCTATGATAAACAAAAAATAAAAGAGTTTGAAAACTTAGATAATGCACTAAAATCAAATCTTTTAGCGGATTTGCATTGTAATGTATTTGAATACAAGCTAAACAAAAAAGCTCAAGGTAAAATAAATGATAATGAAGGAATATTTTTTAATATAACAAATATAGAAGTTATTTGCTTTGATTCTGGAATATGTTTTTTACTAATAAAAACGGATTTAGAAAACAATCAAAATTTCTCGAACTTATTAGACTTTAACTATAAATTTAAAGATATAAATTCAGAATTTTCAAAATTAAAGGAATATAATAATATAAAAATACAAACAGATGAATTTAGCAATATGAAGGATTTGCCACAATTTATACAAGAAGTAATAGGGGGAGAAGGAAAATTCGCAGATTTAAAGGATATAGATATGTACAATAGAAGATTCTTCGTTTATACATATGCATGTGTAGAGCAAGAAAACTGGGAAAACTTTAATGACATAGAAAACGATTTTATAAAATTTACAAATGTTCTACCAAATAATAATACAATTGCTTTTAATGGAGAAAAACTAAATAAAATAGTTGAAACAGTTGATCAATTTAAAAATGCAAGATTCGGATTTACAAAGCAAAGTGCAACATTTCTTGCATCTAGCATAGACACAAACAATTATACAAAATTATTATTTGAATATGATAACGATTATTTATATACGTTAATATTTAGTTTGTATCAAAGAATTTATTTAAAAAAGATAGAACTTGATTTAAAAAGCAAAAAAAATATTGATAGTATACGAAGAGTGTTTACAAAATTCACAAAAGAAATATGGGGGAAAGAGCTAACTAATTCGGTTACAGGTACAACTTTCTATAGCAAATGGAAAAAGACATTTGAGCTAGAGGAATTGTATAATAATATAAAAAACAAATATGATATTATATACAAAGACTCATCTGTAGAAAAAGAAAATAAGGTAAATAAAATAATTTTAATAGCCTTGGTAATATCATTGCTATTAAACATAATTAATCTATTCGTGCTAATAAGAATAAGATAAGCAAGGAGGAAAGATGAAAACCTTTTGTGGAACAGATATAATAGAAATAGGTAGGATAAAAGAATCAATAGAGAGATCTCGGAGAAAGATTTTTAAATATAATTTATACTCCAGCAGAGATTGAATATTGTGAGAGCAAAAAAAATGCAAAATACTATCACTATGCAGGAAGGTTTGCGGCAAAAGAAGCAATATTTAAAGCTATATCAGGACTTCTAAAGAATAAGTTCGATATATCTTGGCATAATGCACAAGTAATAAATGATAAAAATGGAAATCCACAAATAGAATTCCTAGATATAGAATTTGATAAATTAAAAAGTATTGATATATCAATATCACATTGCAAAGAATATGCGGTGGCAACAGTAGTTGCAGTAGTGGAGGACTAAAATGGAACTTTTTGATTCACATGCACATTATAATGATGAAAAATTTGAAGAAGATAGAGAAGAAATTTTAAAAGAAATATATAGATCTGGTGTAACAAAGTTAGTAAATGCAGGGTATAGTTTAGAATCTTCTAAAAGCGCAATACAGATAGCAAATTCTCATGATTTTATATATTCGACAGTTGGAATTTCTCCAAATGACATAGCAGATTACAAAAAAGAAGATTTAAAAGAAATTGAAAATCTTGCTAAAAGCCCAAAGGTGGTTGCAATAGGCGAGATTGGGCTAGATTATTATTGGAACAAAGAAAATAAAAATTTGCAAAAAGAGGTTTTTATATCTCAAATAGAAATAGCCAACAAATTAAATTTACCAATAGTTATACATACAAGAGAAGCAGTATATGATACACTTGAAATATTAAAAAACAACAATTGTAACAAAAAAGGAATTTTTCACTGTTGTCCATTTAATGTGGATTTGGTTAGAGAGGGACTAAAATTAGGTTTTTATATATCTTTTGCAGGACCAACAACCTTTAAAAATAGCAAAAATGCACCTGAAATAATAAAAATGGTACCATTAGATAAAATGTTAATAGAAACAGATTCACCATATCTTAGCCCAGAGCCTTTTAGAGGTAAAAGAAATGACTCTAGAAATGTAAAATATATTGCGCAAAAGATTTCAGAAGTAAAACAAATTCCATTAGAAGAAGTTGCAAAAGCAACATACAATAATGCAGAAAAAATATTTGGAAATAAAGCTATTTAAGAAACTATTTGTTCTTACTAATTTAAGTTTTTGAATAATGAAAAAATCCAGTTTAAAACTGGATTTTTTTTGTTTAAAAATTTTTATTTGTTAAAATCAACTTTAACGTTTTTTCTAGCTTCTTCACTTTCTACTTTAAAGAATTCTTCTGGTTTAAAACCAAACATTGAAGCTATAATATTAGAAGGGAAAACTTCTAATTTAGTGTTATACATTGTTACACTATCATTATAAAATTGTCTTGAGAAAGAAATTTTATTTTCTGTGTTTTGTAATTCTTGTTGTAATTCAGAGAAGTTTTGGTTAGCTTTTAGTTCTGGATAACTTTCAGAAACTGCCATAATAGTTTTTAAAGCTCCTGATAATTGATTATCAAGTTCTGCTTTTTCATGGATAGTACCTGCATTTGCCCAAGAAGTTCTAAGTTCTGCGACTTTTGTTAATACATCACTTTCATGAGCCATGTATCCTTTAACTGTTTCTACTAAATTTGGTATTAAATCAAATCTTCTTTGCAATTGAACATCAATTTGACTCCAAGAGTTTTTTACTTTTTGTCTTAATGTAACTAAAGTATTGTACATAGAAATTACAAGAATTACTAATACTACAATAATAATTATTGCGATCCACATAATAAAGACCCCCTATTAAAATAAATTTACGAATTCATTATAGCATACCGAAAACAGCATAGCAAGAAATAATTATATAAATTCCAATTTGCCTGTTAAACTTATATATTATATAAACCTTGTCTCCGTATGCATATTTTTGTACAAGCAGCATATAATTATACTATGAGAAGTTGGTAAAAAAATTCCAAATTTGACAAATCGTTAAAAAAATAGTATAATAAAAAAAGTCGCTTGAAGGAGGGATTAAATATTCTTATGAATAAACAAAAAAACTCGCATATATCATACAAAAAGATTATTGCACTAAGTATATTATTTATTGTAATCTTAGGGATATCGGTATTAGCGGGAAATGTAAAAGTAAACAGTGTTAAAATAAGATTTTCAAACAACCACGAAATTACAGTTTTAACATCAAAAACAAAAGTATCAGAAATATTAGAAGAAAACCATATAATGATTTCATCAGATGAAGTTGTAACACCTGCGTTAGAAGAAGAAATTACATCAGCAAATGCAATAGTTATTTCATTAAATGGACAAGAGCCAACACAAATTGCAGATATAAATAATGAAAATTTAAACACAAATATAGAAGAAAGAGCACAAAATTATACAGATATTACAGAAGAAATAATAACTGTTAAAGAAGAAATTCCATTTGAAACAATAACAAAAGATGTTTCAAACGGAAGTAATACAGTAAATAAAGTTATACAAGCTGGAAAAAATGGTATAAAAGAAGTAACATATAAAGTTAGATATAAAGGCGATGTAGAAGTAGAAAGAATAGAACTTTCTTCTAAAGTAATTAAAGAACCAGTAAATAAAATAGTTCAAATACAAACAGTTACATCAAGAAGCACATCAAGAGGAGCAGGAGTAACAACGGCATCAAGTGGAAGATATAAAGTTACAGCATATTGTTCATGTGCAAGATGTTGTGGAAAAACAAACGGAGTCACAGCATCAGGAAAAAGAGCAACAGCAAACCATACAGTTGCAGCTCCAAGTACATTTGCATTTGGAACACAAATGGTTATAAACGGAAAAACTTATGTAGTAGAAGATAGAGGCGGCGCAATACAAGGAAACAGAATAGACGTTTATATGAATTCACACGCGGAAGCAATAGCATGGGGAGTAAGATACTTAGACGTAGAAGTAATAAAATAAAAATAATAAAAGATAGGGGGAACAACCCCCTTATTTTTTTTATTGAATAGGAAAAATTCTATAATCGCTATTACCTTTGAGATTTCCTCTATTTAAAAGAAAAAACATTGTAAAAAAATTATATATATGATATAAAATAAATATTAACAAGTAAAGGAAGGTACAAATGAAAGCACAAGAAAAAATGAAAAAAGAAAACAGTTCATCATTTATGAAAAATGTTGCTATGCTTATGATTGCACAAATACTTATAAAAATATTAGGATTTGTGTATAGGCTGGTAATAATTAATATAGAGGGATTTGGAGATATTGGAAATGGATATTATGATGCAGGTTACACAGTGTATTCTTTGCTACTTACATTATCATCAGTTGGAATACCTACAATAATTTCTAAATTAGTATCGGAAAGAGTTGCAACAGGTGATCATAAAGGAGCATATAGGATTTTTAAAACTTCTTTAAAGATATTTACATTAATTGGAGCATTTTTTTCTTTGGTACTATTTTTTGGAGCAGATATAATAGCAAGAAAAATATTAAATGTGCCAGATGTAAAATATGTTTTAATGGTTTTAGCACCAGCAATTATGTTTGTTGCTTCTTCTGCTGTTTTAAGAGGATACTTTGCAGGGCTTGGAAGCATGAAGTCAACAAGTGTTTCTCAAACATTAGAGCAATTTTTTAATTGTGTTTTAACAATTACATTTGTATATGCATTAGTAGGTAAAGATCCAGCTATAATGGCTGCAGGAGGAAATTTGTCTACAACACTGGCTATTTTAATTTCTTTTACATATTTAGTTATCTTCTACAAGAGAAGAAAAAAAGGAATTATGGCAGAATGCAAAGCACAAACAGTTGAACAAGAAGATAAAACTACAGGAAAACTTATAAAAACAATATTTGCAATATCAATACCAATGACAATTGGTTCATTAATATCAGTTATTAATAATATGATAGACACAGTTACAATAAGTAATTGTATACAAACTGCATTTTCTGGAATTCTAGAAGGCGGGAAAGCAGCACTAGAAGCAAAAGCAATGGAATTATCAGGAGTATTATCAAAAGTAGTAACAATAATACATCTTCCACTTGCAATTACAGGAGCTTTTTGCACAGCATTAGTTCCAGCAATATCATCAGCAATATCAGTAAAAGATTATGCAACAGTAAATAAAAGATTATCATTTTCATTTTTTGCTTCAATTTTATTAATAATGCCATGCGCAGCTGGATTAGTAGCACTTGCAGAACCAATTCTAAAATTAATTTATCCAGCAGCTTCAAATGGAGCGAATATATTAGTCTTAAGTACAATTACGATGATATTTGTATCACTAAACTATGTTGTAGAAGGTGGGCTATATGGATTTGGTAAAGTACATATTCCAGCAATAGCATTAGCAATTGGAGGAGTAGTTAAATTAATTTTAAATATTATTTTAATAAGTAATCCAGAAATTAATATATTAGGAGCAGTTATTAGCTCAATAGTATGCCAAGTTATACTATTTGTAATATGTATGTATTATCTAAACAAAGAAATAAAACTAAATATGAATTTAAAAGATCATGTATTAAAACCAACTTTTGCATCAGCAGTTATGGGAATTATAGTTTATATTGTATATAAAGTAATTGTAAGTGCACTTGGGAATGCAATATCAACAATTATAGCTATTTGCCTAGGAGCAATAATATATTTATTATTAGTAATTTTTATGAAAATGCTTACAAAAGAAGAAATATATATGATACCATTTGGGACAAAAATATATAGTTTGTTGGTAAAATTAAAAGTATATAAAGAAAATTAAGGAGAAATTTATGAAATTAGTTTCATGGAATGTAAATGGATTAAGAGCAATATATAAAAAGGGCTTTGAAGAATCATTTAAAGAACTTGATGCAGATATATTTTGCATTCAAGAAACAAAAATGCAAGAAGGCCAAATAGAATTAGATTTACAAGGATATTATCAATATTATAATTATGCAGAGAGAAAAGGATATTCCGGAACAGCAATTTTCACAAAAAAAGAACCCTTAAAGGTATCATACGGAATAGGAATAGAAGAACACGATAAAGAAGGCAGAGTAATAACACTAGAATTTGATAAGTTTTATATGGTAAATTGCTATACGCCAAATTCAGGGCGAGAACTTGCAAGATTAGAATATAGAATGACTTGGGAAGATGAATTTAAGAAATATTTAATTAAATTAGATAAACAAAAGCCAGTAATAATATGTGGAGATTTAAATGTAGCACATACGGAAATAGATTTAAAAAATCCAAAGTCAAACAGAAAAAATGCAGGATTTACAGATGAAGAGAGAAGTAAAATTGAAGAATTATTAAATTCTGGATTTACAGACAGCTTTAGAAAAATGTATCCAGATAAAGAAGGAGCTTACACCTGGTGGTCATATATGTTTAATGCAAGAGCAAATAATGCAGGGTGGCGTATTGACTATTTTCTAGTATCTGATAGAATAAGTAAAAATATAAAAGATGCATATATTTATTCAGAAATAATGGGAAGTGACCATTGCCCAGTAGGATTAGAAATAGAAGAATAAAGGGGAGAAATTAAATGAAAGAAACAAAAAAATGGACAAGATGGCTGTACTGGTTTGCATTTGCGGTTGCAGTGATATTTGTATACAAAACGCTAGACAATTTTAACGATATTTCAATATGGTTTAACAAATTATTATCAATATTAATGCCATTTTTAATGGGAATATTAGTAGCATATTTATTTTATATACCATGTAGGCAAATTGAAAGCTTATACAAAAAGTTAAAACCAAAATTTATAAAGAAAAGAGCAAGAACTTTATCAATTATTACAGTGTATATAATGGCAATATTATTGTTAGCAATAATTATAAATATAATAATACCAGCACTTTCAGAAAGTGTAGTTGAATTAGCTAATAGCATGCCAGGGTATTATAATACAGCAATGGAATATGTAGAAAATATGCCAGAAGATGCAATAATAAAAAAAGCAGATGTTTTAGAAATTATAGCAAACTTACAAAAAATAGATATAACCAAAATTTTAAGCCTAGAAAATATATATGGCTATATAAAAGGCGTTGTTGGAGTAGCTCAAGGAATATTTAGTGTGTTTGTTACACTAATAATGTCTGTATACATATTAGCAGAAAGAAGCCAAATATTAAAATTTGTAAGAAGACTAAATTCTGCAATATTTAAAGATAAAACTTGTAAGATTATAGACAAATATTTTATGAAAGCTAATGATATATTCTTTAAATTTGTATCAAGCCAAGTATTAGATGGAATAATAGTAGGAATAATAGTATCAATAGCAATGTGGATACTAGGAGTAAAATATTGGGTGCTATTAGGATTTATGATAGGATTGTTTAATATAATTCCATATTTCGGAGCAATAGTTGCAGTAGTAATTGCTAGTATAATAACAATATTTACAGGAGGATTTGCAAAAGCAATATGGATGGTTATAGTAGTAGTAATACTTCAACAAATAGATGCAAATATAATAAACCCTAAAATAGTAGGAAATGCATTGCAATTAAGCCCTATATTAGTAATATTTTCTGTAACACTATTTGGAGCATATTTTGGAGTGCTTGGAATGTTCTTAGCAGTTCCAATAATTGCAGTAATAAAATTAATAACAAATGACTTTATAGATTATAGAACAAAAAAGAAAAAACAAGAAGAAAAATTGTAATTTGTGTGAGGGGGAATTCTAGGGACTGTCCCTCAAAATCACCAAACCTGGGGATTTTGGGGACTGTCCTGAATTCACCCGGAACTAAACAAATTACAATTTATAGAAAAGGAGAATACAAATGCTAAAAAAATACATAATAACATTTCTAATTTCAATGGTACCATTAATAGAATTAAGAGGTTCAATCCCAATTGGATTGAGTTCGCTATGGGGAGATCCTATTCCAGTACTCCCACTTTATATAATTTGTATATTGGGAAATATGCTACCAGTACCATTTATTTATTTATTTGCTAGAAGAGTTTTAGAATGGGGAGCAGATAAAAAATATATAGGTAAATTCTTTAAATGGTGCTTAGAAAAAGGAGAAAAAGGTGGAAAAAAACTTCAAGAAAAAGCAGGAAAAACAGGATTATTCTTTGCATTATTAATATTTGTAGGAATTCCACTTCCAGGAACAGGAGCATGGACAGGAACACTTGCAGCAAGTATATTAGATATGGATTTTAAAAGAAGTATTTTGGCAGTTATGTTAGGAGTAATATTAGCAGGAATTATAATGGGGCTTGCATCAGCAGGAGTATTTGGAGCAGTGGGAGCAATATTTGCAGCTTAACAATAATGGGGAAAAAGGGGTCAGACCCCTTTTCCCCTCAAAGTTCATATAAAGTTAATAATTGTAATATATAATTTTAAAGTTAAGGAGTGTAATTATGAGTTATATAGAATTAAAGGACGTTACAAAATTATATAGTGATGGAAATGTAAAGGCTGCAGATGGTGTATCTTTCTCAGGAGAAAAGGGAGAGATTATTGTAGTTGTAGGACCAAGCCGGAGCACGGAAAGACTACTGTTTTAAATTTAATTGGTGGAATGGATAGTGTAACTAGTGGCAAAATAATTGTAGATGGAAAAGATATAAGCAAATATAATGAAAGAGGGCTTACAACATATAGAAGAAATGATATTGGATTTGTATTTCAATTTTATAATTTAATACCAAATTTAACTGCAAAAGAAAACGTTGAACTTGCAAGCCAAATATGTAAAAATGCATTAGATCCAGAACAAGTTTTAAAAGATGTAGGACTTGAAAAGAGAATGAATAATTTCCCTGGACAGTTGTCTGGTGGAGAACAGCAAAGAGTTGCAATAGCAAGAGCAATTGCTAAAAATCCAAAATTGCTTTTATGTGATGAGCCAACTGGAGCATTAGACTATAATACAGGAAAAGAAGTATTAAAGTTATTACAAAATACAGCAAGACATAAAAATATAACAGTTATAATAATTACACACAACCAAGCAATAACACCAATGGCAGATAGAATAATAAAAATAAAAAATGGAAAAGTTAGTGAAAATAGAATTAACGAAAACCCTGTTTCAATAGACCAAATTGAATGGTAGAAACAAAAAAACAGAGAAAAAACAAAAGGGGTCTGCCCTCTTTTGTTCAGAATTTTATGGAGGAAAGATGAAAAAAGCATACGTAAAAGATATTGTTAAAGAAATAAAAAGAACAAGAAAAAGATATATATCTATTATTGCAATTGTAATATTAGGTGTTGCTTTTTTCGTTGGAATAAATGCATCATGCCCAGATATGCTAAATACTTTTAATAAATATATTAATGATTATAATGTTTTTGATCTTAATTTAATTTCTACTGTTGGATTTGATAATGATGATGTGGGGACTATAAGAAATATAGATAAAATTGATTATATACAGCCTGTAAAATCAATTTGTGCTGTTGTAGAACAAGGAGATAAAGAAAAAGTTTTAAGTGTAAGTTCTGCTCCTGATAATGTAACCAAGAATACTATGAATAAAGTTGAAATAGTGGAAGGAGAATATCCTAAACAAAGTAATGAAATAGTTTTAGATAGTAAATTAAAAACAGATTACAAAATAGGAGATACAATAGAATTTATAGATACGGAAAACCAAGAGTTAGAAGATGTATTTAAGGTTAAATCATATACAGTAGTTGGTTTTGCTAATAGTCCTTTATATGTAGCAATATCCAGAGGTAGCACAACACTTGTAGATGGAACTATATCAGGATTTGCAATAGTCCTAGAGGATGCATTTTCTATGGAAGAATACACAAACATATATGCAAAAGTAACAACAAATAATAAAAATAGAACCTCAGATGAATATATAGAAGAAATAAAAAAAATTAGAGATGAAGTAAAAGAAAAAACAGATGTATTAGCAGATACAAAGTACAAAGATTTATATGAAGAAGCAAATAATAAAATTGATGATGCTAAAAAAGAAGTTCAAGATGCTAAAAACGAATTAAAAAATGCCGAACAAGAAATTGCAAATGGAAAAACAAAACTAGAAGATTCACAAAAAGAACTAAATACTCAAAAGCAGAATTTCAATAACAAAATGAGGGAATATGATAATCAAATAAAAAGTGCTAAAACCACATTGGATTCAACAAAATCTACTTTAGATCAAAAGCAAAAAGAACTAAATGATGCAGAAGCACAACTAAATGCAGAAGAGCAAAAATTAATATTAGCAGAGCAGAAAGCTCTAGAAGGAACAGGCCTAACAGATTTAAATAAATATTTAGAGTATTTGCAAAGTGTGTCTGCACCACAAGAGGCAATTACAAGTATACAAACATTAATACAAGGTAAAGCAAAACTAGAACAAGAAAAAAGTACACTTCAGGGATATAAAAATGAGTTGAGTTCAGGTTTAGAGGAATACAATAAGGGGTTAAAAAACTTTGAAAATCAAAAACAGACATTAGAAAACACTAAAAAAACAACTCAGGCAAAACTTGATTCAGCACAAACAAAAATAGACAATGGCAGGAAAGAACTTAAACAAAATGAAGATAAGTTCAATGATAAAAAAGAAGAAGCAAACAAGAAAATAGCAGATGCAGAAAAAGAGATAAAAGATGCAGAGAAGAAACTAGAAGACCTAAAAGTAAAAATATATGTGTTAGACTTAGAAACAAATGAAGGATATGTATCATATAAATCAGATTCGAATAGTGTAGCAACAATAGGTAAAGTATTCCCAATAATTTTCTTTTTGGTAGCAGCATTAGTTTCATTAACTGCAATGACAAGAATGGTAGAAGAAGATAGGGGAATAATAGGAACATACAAATCTTTAGGATATAGTAGACCTAAAATTGCTTTAAAATATTTAACATATTCAACTAGTGCAACATTATTGGGAATTGTGTTAGGTGCAGTTATAGGTTCATATACACTTCCATGGGTAATTTCTGAAGCATATAAGATTTTATATCATACAATGCCAACAGTAATAATGAAAGTAAATATGAAGTATACTTTAATTGCCGGAATTGCAGCATTTGCTTCAACTACAATAGCAACAATGTTTGCATGTTACAGAATGCTAAAAGCAACTCCAGCAAAACTTATGAGACCAAAATCACCAAAAGAAGGCAAAAAAATATTATTAGAGAGAATACCATTTATATGGAAACATCTCAATTTTACGCAAAAGATTACTGCAAGGAATGTATTTAGATATAAAAAACGTTTATTTATGACACTAATTGGAATAGCAGGTTGTACAGCTTTAATATTTATGGGATTTGGACTTAGAAACTCTATTGCAACAATTGTAAGTAAACAGTATGGACAAATAAGAAGATATGATTTTGAAATAACATTAAAGAATGAATTAACAGAAGAAGGAAAACAAGAATTAAACAAATATATAGAAAATAATGGGCATAATTCAAAATACACATATTTAAGACAGCAAACAAATGATGTTGCTGCAAATGGTGAAGAACAAAATGTGTATATAATAGGTGTAGAGAACCAAGATGAACTAATGGATTTTGTTACAATGCAAGATAGAAAAACAAAAGAAAAAGTTAAAATACAAAATGATGGAGTTGTAATAACAGAAAAGTTGTCAAAACTACTAAACGCTCATATAGGTGATGAAATAACAATAAAAATAGATGATGAAAAATCTAAAAATGTTAAGGTGTCTGGAATAATAGAAAACTATGTATATCATTATATTTATATGGATAAAGCAATGTATGAAGATGTTTTTGATGAAGAAATGATAGACAATCATATATATTTAGACATAGATGAAGCTTTAGATAAACAAACGGAAGAGGAGATTTCTAAATATTTGCTAAAAAATGAAAATATAGCACAAGTGTTAAGGTTAAGTAGTATTAGTGAAAGCTTTAGCGATATGATTAAAAGCTTAGATACAGTAGTAATTGTATTAATTACCTGTGCCGGAATGCTTGCATTTGTTGTGCTATATAACTTAAACAGCATAAATATAGAAGAAAGAAAAAGGGAGCTCGCTACAATCAAATTATTAGGTTTTTATAATAATGAATTATCTAACTATGTATTTAGAGAAAATGTAATTCTTACAATTATTGGAGGACTTTTAGGGCTAGTGTTAGGACTTTATTTACTAACATTCATAATATCAACAGCAGAAATGGATATTGTAATGTTTGGTAGAGAACGAGCATTTTCAAGTTATTTCTTTGCATTTACATTAACACTGGTTTTTGCATTTTTAATAAATTTAATAATGAATAAAGAATTAAGAAAAATAAATATGATAGAAAGTTTAAAAAGTGTTGAATAAAAAAATAGGAGCATGCTTTATAGCATGCTCTGTTTTAAACTTATCGATTACTAGCTGAGCCGTTTAATGCGGCATTATAACCATCAGAGAAACCGTCATCATATTGAGTAGCATATTTAAAAGATAAATCTTCATTAGCTTTATTGTAACCTTCTTCATAACCGATGTTATAACCATATACACTTACATATGCAAAACCAAAGATTGATGCAATAATTATTATGAAAATAATAAAAATAAATATGAAATTAGTTAAAGATATAGTTACTTTTTTTGAAGCTTCTCTTCTATCATTTTGTCTTCTATCTGGCATATCTCATACCTCCTTCTTTTGTATATTTACAATAAAAATCAATTTATTTTTTCTATTTTAATAGTATTATTATTGCTTTTGGGTTCAAAATTAGAGAATGAACTAGCCAAATAACCAGCAACAAAACCAAGTAGAAATACTACTATAATTATTACTGTATATTTTATACTTTCTTGTTTTTGATATATTTCCTTATCATATACTTTCATATAAGAACCTCCTACAATAATATAAAATTATTATATATGATTAAAATTAATAATGCAAGAATATATTTACAAATATAAGAAAAAGATATATGATACACTAAGAAAAGGAGATCTTGTATGAAAAAACTGAATTTATTAATTTACTATATTTTATTTATTGTTTATGAAGAATTAGTATTTTCTTGTATTATATTTAAAACATTTCCTGCAAGTTTTGGACTTATAATATTATTTTCAATTCCAATTGCAATAGTTTTAAACCTTATAACAAGTGTATTTAAGCCAAAAGTAAATAAAATTATAACATATATAATAACCATTGCACTAATAATAATATTCGGAGCACAAATTGTTTATTACAGTATGTATGAAGCAATAATATCGTTTTTTTCTATGATGCATGGTGGACAAGTAACAGAGTTTATGGAAGTAATAATAGATGTTGTTTTACGAAATTGGTATGGAATATTATTATTTATAATACCACTTATTATATTAATTATATTATCTAAAAAGAAAGTAATAACATTTGAAAAAAATTCGATAAAGCAAATTGCAATCAAAATAACTAGTGTATTGATAATACAATTAATTGCATTATTATGCGTAAACTTTATAAATACTGATGACATGTATTCAAATAAAAATCTATATTACAATATACATGTTCCAAAAGTAACGGCAAACAGAATGGGACTTTTAACAACAATGAGGCTAGATTTGCAAAGATTTATATTTGGATTTGAAGAAAAATTATCAGTACAAACAAATGCAATTCCAAAAGAAGAAGAAAAAGATAGTTATAATATAACATATATAGATTTTGATAAGCTAATTAAAAATGAAGAAGATAATACAATAAAAGAAATGCACGAATATTTTTCTTCACAAGAAGCAAGCAAAAAGAATAAATATACAGGAATGTTTAAAGATAAAAATTTAATAGTTCTTGTAGGCGAATCTTTTAGTTCATTAGCAATAAGAGAAGATTTAACACCAAATCTATATAAATTATATAAAGAAGGATTCCAATTTGATAATTTTTACACACCAATATTTCCAGTAAGCACAGCAGATGGTGAGTATATTACAGATACATCTTTAATACCAAAAGAAGGTGTGTGGAGCTTTTTAAGAGTGGCAGGAAATTATATGCCATATTCATATGCTAATGTATTTGAAAAACAAGGATATTCATCAAATGCATATCATAATCATACTGCAACATATTATGAAAGAGATAAATATATAGAAACAATGGGATATAATTCTTATTTGGCAGTGGGTACAGGACTAGAAGATAGAATGGATACTTCAAATTGGCCAAATAGTGATTATGAAATGGTAAAAACTACAGTAGATGATTATATAAATAATGAAAAGTTCATGGCGTATTATATGACAGTAAGTGGACACATGAACTATACAAAAATAGGAAACATGATGGTATATAGAAATTGGGACCAAGTTAAAGATTTGCCATATTCTAATAAAGCTAAAGGTTATTTGGCTGCTAATATAGAATTAGATAAAGCAGTAGGAGAACTATTAAGTAGATTAGAACAAGCTGGAAAATTGGAAGACACAGTTATAGTAATTAGTGGTGATCATTACCCATATGGCTTGACATTAGGTGAAATAAACGAATTATCAACATTTGAAAGAGATGACAAGTTTGAAAAATTCAGAATGCCATTTTTAATATGGAGTGGAAGTATGAAAGGACCAATAAAAGTAGAAAAGATAGGCTCAAGTTTAGATGTACTACCAACTGTTTTAAACTTGTTCGGAGCAGAATTCGAATCCAGATTATTAATGGGAAGAGACATTTTATCAGATTCAGATCCAATAGTAATATTCTCAGATAGGAGCTTTATAACAGATAAAGGAAGATATAATTCATTAACAGAGCAATTTACGCCAAATGAGGGTGTAACAGTAGAAGAGGGATATGTTGATAAAATAAATACAATAATATATAAAAAATATCAAATGTCTAGGTTGATTTTAGAAAATGATTATTACAAACATGTATTTAAAACCGAAAATTAGAGATGAATGTGAAAAGGAAGAATTTATATGAAATCAAAATATGCAGATTTGAAAAATGGAATAAATTTAGAAAAAATAAAAGAAGCAGCTAATTCAATAAAAAATGGAGAATTAGTTTTGTTTCCAACAGAAACTGTTTATGGAATAGGTGCAAATGCGTTAGATGAAAATGCTGTAAGTAAGATTTTTAAAGCAAAAGGTAGAGCTGGCGATAACCCATTAATTGTGCACATATCTAATTTAAAAATGTTAGAAAATTTGGTGCAAGACATTGGAAAAACAGAAAAAAAACTAATGGAAAACTTTTGGCCTGGTCCTTTAACCATAATATTGAACAAAAAAGAATGTATACCATATAACGTAACAGCAGGGCTAGAAACAGTTGGAATAAGATTTCCAAGTAACAAAATAGCACAAGATTTAATAGAATTTTCAGAGTTACCAATTGCAGCTCCAAGTGCAAATATATCTGGAAAACCTAGTGGAACAAAAATAGAAGATATAATTGGAGAATTAGATGGAAAAGTTGATTATATATTAGATGCAGGTATAACAGATATTGGAGTAGAATCAACAGTAATCAGAGTGGTAGATAATATAGTTCATATATTAAGGCCAGGTAAAATAACAAAAGAAGATATGGAAAAATTGGGTATAAAGGTAGAAGTAGAAAAACAAATAATGGAAGAATGCAAACCTGATGAAAAGGTAATGTCACCAGGAATGAAATATAGGCATTATGCCCCAAATACAAAATGTTTACTTGTTTATAGTAGTGATAATGAGAAACTTATAAATAAAATAAATGAAGAAATAGAATTAGAAAAGAATGTTTTAGTTTTAGGAAGAACAAGTAATTTAGAAAAATATAAAACAAAAAACAAACTGGATATGGGAGAAACTCTGGAAGAAATAAGTCAAAACATTTTTACACTGTTAAGAAAAGTAGATTCATATAATGTGAATTTAGTAATTATTGAAGGAGTAGAAAAGAAAGGCTTAGGACTTGCAATAATGAACAGATTAATTAGAGCATGTGAGCACAATTATATAGAGATTTAATAGGCGGATTATAATCCGCCTAAAATTTTGCCTAAAATCTAGAATTTTCTAAGTAAATACTTGACAAAACACAAAAAATAGTGTAAAGTAGTATAGCATTACGTTTTTAGAATGAAATATAATGCAAATACACCAATGAAAAGTGGGAAATACAAGTATCCCTAAATAAAAAGTAAAAGGAATAGTAATATGGAGAAAAATGTTAAAGTAAGTATGCTTTGTGAAGTATATGGAAATTTGTTAACTAAAAAACAATTATCAATCTTACAAGATTACTATGACAAAGACTTATCTCTATCAGAAATAGCTCAAAACCAAGAAATAACAAGACAGGCGGTTAGAGATATAATAAAGAAGGGAGAGAATAAACTTTTCGAATTGGAAGAAAAGCTTGGAATTATGAAAAAGACATTTAAACAAGAAGAAAAAATAGCAATTATATTATCAGAGCTTACAAAAATTCAAAAAAGAAGTACAGACAAACAAGTTGCAGAAATCTTAACACACGTAAAAAAAGAACTAAACTGTTTAGTTTAATCTTAAGATAAAACAAATTAGAAGCGAGTGTAGAAAGACAGTTAAACTAAAAATTCTATGTAGAGACTAAGACGAAGCTTATAATTAGTTTGGAGGTGTAATATGGCATTTGAAGGGCTATCATCAAGGCTACAAGCAATTACAAGAAAGCTTGGTGGCAAAGCAAGGATAACAGAAAGCGATCTAAAAGAAGTTATGCGTGAAGTAAAACTTGCTCTTTTGGAGGCAGATGTTAACTATAAAATAGTAAAAGAATTTGTTTCAAGTGTAGAGCAAAAAGCCTTAGGTCAAGATGTATTAAAATCTTTAACACCAGGACAACAAGTTATTAAAATAGTAAGAGATGAAATGACAGAGCTTTTAGGAGGAACTTTAAGTAAAATTAATTTCACACCAAACCCTCCGACAATAATAATGCTAGTTGGACTTCAAGGTTCTCGGAAAAACAACAACAGCAGGAAAGCTTGCTAATCTTTTAAGAAAACAAGGCAAAAAACCATTACTTGTTGCATGTGACGTATATAGACCAGCAGCTATAAAACAATTACAAGTAGTTGGAAGTCAATTAAATATACCAGTTTTTGCAAATGAAAATACAAAAGATGTAGTTTTAATTGCAAAACAAGCATTGAGTATGGCAATGTCAAAATTAAATGACGTGGTTATACTAGATACAGCAGGAAGACTTCATATAGATGAAGAATTAATGCAAGAACTAAAAAATATTAAATCAAATGTAAAGCCACATGAAATATTATTAGTAGTAGATTCTATGACAGGTCAAGATGCAGTAAATGTAGCACAAAGCTTTAATGAAAATCTTGGGATAGATGGAGTAATACTTACAAAATTAGATGGTGACACTCGTGGTGGTGCAGCACTTTCAGTTAAAAAAGTTACAGGAAGACCAATAAAGTTTGCAGCAACAGGGGAAAAACTTAGCGATATAGAAGAATTTCATCCAGATAGAATGACATCTAGAATACTTGGTATGGGTGATATGCTTTCTATAATAGAAAAAGCAGAAGAGGCATTTGATTTAGGAGAAGCAGAAAAATTAGAAAAGAAATTAAAAAAACAAGAATTTGACTTAGATGATTACTTAGCTCAACTAAGACAAATGAAAAAAATGGGTTCATTCTCATCAATTTTAAAAATGATACCGGGTATGAACAAATTTGGAGACATAAAAGTTGATGATAAAGAATTCGTGAAAATTGAAGCAATAATATGCTCAATGACAAAAAAAGAAAAACAAAATACAAAGTTATTAAATGCAAGTAGAAGACAAAGAATAGCAAAGCGGCAGTGGAACTACTGTGCAAGATATAAATAAATTTATAAATTCATACGAAATGACTAGAAAATTAATGAAAAAAATGCAATCTAATAAAGGCGGAATGAGAAACATGATGAAAAATTTAGATGCAAATTCATTAAAAGGTATGAAATTCTAATTGATATTAATTTTTTAAATTTTAATAAATAAATGATGCAGGAAACGTAAAAAACGATTCTAAAACATCTAATAAAAAAGGAGGAAGTATAATGGTAAAAATAAGACTACAAAGGGCAGGTAAGAAAAAAGCACCATTTTATCACATTGTTATTGCTGATTCTAAATCACCAAGAGATGGAAAAATAATTGAACAAATAGGAACATACAACCCAATGACAGAACCATCTGAATTAGTATTAGATAGAGAAAAAGTAGCTCAATGGATAAAAAACGGAGCAAAACCAACAGATACAGTAAAACGTTTAATAGAAAAGGAGGCAAAATAGTATGAAAGAAACATTAGAATTAATAATAAACAGCTTAGTAAACGATAAAGAAGCAGTTTCTATTAATGAAATAGACGGGGAAAAATCTGTTATATTTGAAGTAAAAGTAGCTGAAAATGATATGGGTAAAGTAATTGGTAAAGAAGGAAGAATAGCAAAATCTATAAGAACAATTATGAAATCATTAGCAGCAAAAGAAGAAAAAAGAATTACAATAGAATTTATTGATTAAGGTATAAAAATATGGAAAAATATTTTGAAATTGGTCAAATAGTTAATACATCTGGGCTAAAAGGTATTTTAAAGATAAAACCATTTACAGATGATATTAAAAAATTTAGTAATTTAAAAACAATATATATAAAAACTAAAAGTGGTCTAACAGAATTTAAAATAGAACAAGTAAGATATGTAAAAAATATGGTAATGCTTAAACTAGCTGGAATAGATACAGTAGAAGAAGCAGAAAAATATAGAAATTTATATATCAAAATTCTAAGAGATCAGGAAGAAGAGTTAGAAGAAGGTTCATATTATGTTGTAGATATCTTGGGATGCAAAGTAAACACTGATGCCAATCAAGAACTAGGCAAAATAGTAGATGTTTTTCAAACTGGAAGTAATGATGTATATGTTGTAAAAGATGAACAAGGAAAACAAATTTTGTTACCAGCAATTAAACAGGTAATAAAAAATGTGGATATAAAAAATAAAATTATAACAGTTCATCTATTAGAAGGATTAGTATGAAAATTGATATACTTACACTTTTTCCAGAAATGTTTGAGCCGTTAAAACAAAGCATTTTGGGAAGAGCAATAGAAAATAATTTAATAGAAATAAATTTAATTAATATTAGAGATTTTTCTAAAGACAAGCACAAAAAAGTAGATGATACACCTTATGGTGGAGGGGCAGGAATGGTAATTAGAGCAGATGTAGTATATGATGCATTTAAATCTCTAAAATCCACTAATGCAAAAACAATATTTTTATCACCACAGGGAAGTACATTAAACCAGAATAAAGTGCAGGAACTATCGAATGAAGAGCATTTAATACTACTATGTGGACATTATGAAGGCATAGATCAAAGAGTATTAGATGAAATAGTTGATGAAGAAATATCAATTGGAGACTATGTACTAACAGGAGGGGAATTACCAGCAATGGTATTAGTAGATGCTGTTAGCAGATATGTAGATGGAGTTATAAACAAGGAATCAGTAGAAGAAGAATCTTTTTCAAATGGATTACTTGAATATCCACAATATACAAGACCAGAGATATTTTTAAATAAACAAGTACCAGAGGTTTTAAAATCTCGGAAATCATAAAGAAATTGAAAAATGGCGTGCACAAAAGGCCATAGAAATAACAAAACAAAAAAGACCAGATTTATTAAGAAAGGAGATTATATAATGGACATAATCAAATCAATCGAGCATGAACAAATGAAAAGCAAAATCCCTTACTTAAAAGTAGGAGATACAGTAAAGGTTCATGTAAGAGTTAAAGAAGGAAACAGAGAAAGAATACAAGTTTTCGAAGGAATAGTAATTAAAAAACAAGGTGGAGGAGTAAATGCAACATTTACAGTAAGAAAAACTTCTTACGGAGTAGGTGTAGAAAAAACATTCTTAATTCATTCACCAGCAGTAGAAAAAGTAGAAGTTATAAGAGTTGGTAAAGCAAGAAGAGCAAAACTATACTACTTAAGAGACAGATTAGGAAAATCTGCTAAGACTAAAGAAAAAGTAGGCGCAAGAATTGAAACTAAAGAGCTTACTATAAAAGAAGAATTAGTAGAAGAACCTGCAGAAGAAGTTAAAGAAGAAGTTGTTACAGAAGTAGCAACAGAAACTACAACAGAAGAACCAAAAGCAGAATAATTATTAATAAAAGGGTACATTTATAATGTACCCTTTGTTTTTTTACTATTATTTATTTTCTTTTGCATTTTCTGCATAGCGTTTTAGTTTTTCGTATGCTAAATATTTAATTGTACCAGCAGGGAACTTGCCTTCTTTATTCTTTTTACCAGCAGGCACACCTGTTAAAATTTCTATACCTTCATCAATAGAAGAAATAGCATATATATGAAATTTACCCTCTTTAACACTATTAATTACTTCATCAGAAAGATTCAAGTTTTTGACATTTTGTATAGGCATTATAACTCCGTGCTCACCATTTAATCCTCTTTGTTTGCAAACTTGGTAAAATCCTTCTATTTTTTCATTTATTCCACCAATTGGTTGAATATGACCTTTTTGATCAACAGAACCAGTAACTGCAATTGATTGTTTAATTGGTATTTCTGACAAGCTAGAAAGAATTGCATATAATTCTGTACTAGAAGCACTGTCACCATCAACACCATTATATAATTGCTCAAAACAAAGACTAGCAGTAAGTGATAGTGGAAAATCTTGTGCAAATGTTTCTCCCAAATATCCAGAAAGTATTAATACACCTTTTGAATGTGAACTCCCAGACATTTCTATTTCACGTTCAATGTCAATTATGCCATTTTTACCCATATAAGTATTTGCAGTAATTTTGGCTGGCTTTCCAAAAGTATAATCACCAATAGATAGTACAGTAAGTCCATTTATTACACCTACTTCAGCACCATCTGTATTTATAATAAGTGTATTTTCTTTAATCATTTCCATATATAAAGAATCATATTTTTTAACTCTTTCAATTCTTTCTGCAAGAGTTTTTTCAATAAACTCACTAGTTACAAGTTTCTTTTTAGCAAGCCTTGCCCAAGTTGAAGCTTCTGCAACAATTTCTCCAACTTCATTAAATCTAGTAGAAAGTTTATCTTGATTATCTGATAATCTAGAAGTGTATTCAACAAGTTTGGCCATAGCACCTTTATCTAATGGAAGCATGTTTTCCTTTTCTGAAAAACTGTGAACAAATTTAGCAAGTTTTGTTATATTAACATCTGTTCTCGGTGCAGTTTCTTCAAATTCAACTTTAATTTTAAATAACTTTTTAAAATCAGGATCCAATGAAAGCAAAGTATGATAAATATTTGAATCTCCTAATAATAAAACTTTAACATTTAAAGGAATAGGTTCTGGCTTTAAAGAAATCATTACCATATATGAACGTTGCTCCATATTATTTTCTATATTTAATTCTTTAACTAATAGAGCTTTTTTTAATGCATCATAACATATTGGATTTGCAAGTAAATCGCTAGCTTGTAATATAATATATCCACCATTTGCTTTGTGTAAAAGTCCTGGTTTTAACATTGTAAAATCAGTTTTTAACATTCCATATTGATTTTCATATTCTAGTTTTCCAAATAAGTTATGGTACAAATAATTAGAATCCATTATAACAGGGCTACCTGTTAAATTACTATTGTCCACAAAAAGATTTACTCTATAATTTAACCATGGCTTAACTATTTCTTGTTTTAATGTTTGTGCTTTTGTTTCTGGAACTTCATCTTTTACAAATAAAGATAAATTTTTTAATACGTCAGATTTAATACAATCAAAGAAATGAGCTATTTTGATATTCTTTTTATATTTTGCTTTTAATGGATTTACATGTGAATTAATTGTTATTAATGCAATATTAGATTGCCATTCTTCGATTTTCTTTATGTTTTCTTTCTCTAAAACTTTAATTTGATTTATTGCTTCAATAATTTGCTCTTGAACTTTTATAGAATTTTCTTCAAATTGTTTTCTTGTTTTTTCATCAAGTTTTTCAAATTCTTCTTCTTCAATAGTTTTACCATTTAAAATAGGCATCATATATACGCCATTTTGAGCAGTTTTAACTTGAAAACCACTTTTCATAGATTGTTTATTTAACTTTTCTAATAAAGCATTTTTCTTTTGTTCAAAACTACTTTGCATTAAAGATTTTTGTTTATCAAAATCTTCATTACCAAATGTTAATTTAATATCTCTTTTTATATCTTGTATAAAAGAGTTCATATCATCTCTAAATTCCTTGCCTTTTCCAGCAGGTAAAGAAACAGCAATAGGTTCATTTGGTTCTTCAAAATTATATATATAGCACCAATCATCAGGGGTCTTCTTTTTGGCAGCAATTTTATTTACATAGTTTTTTGTATACATTGTTTTGCCAACTCCAGAAGGGCCTTCTACATATAAGTTATAACCTTTAGCTTCAACATCCAAGCCGAATTCTAAAGCTTTAATTCCTCTGTCTTGACCATAAATTAAATCTTTGCTGTCTAAATCATCTGTTGTTTCAAATTTAAAATTATTTGGGTTGCAGATGTTTTTTAAACTTTTGTAACTTAATTCGTTTTTTCTCATTTGTTTACCTCCATAAAATTTTCAACAATTTTAATTTAATATTTTTGTCATAATTATTGCATCATCCATATTATTATAATATTTTTTCCTTATTCCAACTGTTTTAAAACCGAAATTTTCATAAAGTTTTTGTGCAGGAATATTATTTGAGTTAACCTCTAATGTAACAGCTTTTTGCGGTTGATTTTTGCATATTTCTACTAGAGAATTTAATATAAGTGTTCCTATTTTCTTATTTCTATAACATTTTTTAACAACAATATTTGTTATATGTATATCATCAACAGAAAACCAAATTCCACCAAAACCGACTATTTGGTTATTTAATTTGGCTACAACATATTTCGAATTTTTATTTTCTAGTTCATTTTTTAGAATATTGTAATTCCAAAAATCATCAAACTCACAAGTAAGTATATTACAAATTGAATCCAAGTCGGGAAGAGTCATGTTAGAAATTTCAATATTATCCATTTAAATTTCTCATCCTTTCAGCTTGGGATTTTCTTAAATACATTGGAAGAATTGAATCTGCACTTAAAATTTCTCCTTTGCTAAATTTGTTAAATGCGCATAAATTAATATTTTTAGCATGAAGTAAATTATCAGACCTAAAATTATTAATATTTAATAGACCTTTGTGAGCAACAGCACCATCTCCAACAAATAAGATGTCTTTGTTTTGATTTATCACTGGCAAAATAGTATTTATATCATCTGCCATATAATTTCCTATTAAAGTGTGGTTTGAATCAAATAATCCACAATATACTTGATTATTTCTAGCATCTATTAAAGAACAAATACATTCTGAATCATGTATATTATATGCTAGTCCTTCTAAGGAACTTACTGCAATTACAGGGATATTAAGACTTTCTGCAATTGCTTTTACAGTAGATATTCCAATTCTGATACCTGTAAAAGAACCAGGACCATTATCACATGCAATTAAATTAATATCCTGCAATTTAATATTTGTTTCACTTAAAAGCTCATTAATTAAAGGTAGTAGTGTTTCTGAATGAGTTTTGTTATTATTAATATTTAATTCTTTTATACATTCTGCGTCTTTGCTAAGTGCAACAGATGCAATATTGCTAGATGTTGATATACCTAAAATTAACATTCTTTAAGCTCCTTAATTACATTTTTTAATCTAGTATCTTTGGTAGAAATATTTAAATATCTAGTATTAATATCATCTGGATTTCTAGAAAATTCAATTTTTATATAATTTTGTGGCAAAATATCTTCTATTAATTCGCCCCATTCTATAAGGCTAATTCCAGAAGAAAAATATTCTAAACCACCAATATCATAAAATTCTTGAAGATCTGCTAATCTATAAACATCAAAATGATAAATATTAGTACTTGGTGCATGATATTCATTAACGATTGTAAATGTAGGGCTTGAAATCTCATTTTCTAATCCCCAAAAAGATAAAAAGCCTTCTGTAAATTTAGTTTTACCAGACCCTAAATCTCCGAGATAAAACAATAATATCTCCTGTATTTAAATGTGAGGCAAGTTTTTTTGCCAATTCTTTTGTTTCAGTTTCATTATGAGATACGAATTTTAACATTATTTCACCCTTACATAAATCTTCAAACATATTTTATATTAGTTGAATTCATTTGTAAACAATAAATTAAAAAATAATTTAAAAAAATTAAAAAATAGTATTGACAAAATAAAAAACCTAGTTTATAATTTATAAACGTAGTAAGGAAATGCAGGTGTAGTTCAATGGTAGAACCTCAGCCTTCCAAGCTGATGACGTGGGTTCGATTCCCACTACCTGCTCCAAATATTAAAACCTTATAAGTACTTAAAATAGTGACTTGTAAGGTTTTTTGTTTATTAAAAGTATGCAATAGGTATGCAATAGCTTAAATTATTCTATTTAATTCTTCTTTCATAAAATCCAATGTTACATGTGAATATACATCATTAGTTAGAGCGCTGTCTTCAACATGACCAACAAAAGATTGAATGACAATTAGTGGCATTTTTTTCTCCTGGCATCTAGTAACAAATGTATGTCTTAAAACATGAGTATGTATTGTTTCTGTTATTTTATATTTGTTATTTAACCTTTTTAAATAACAATTTATTTCACCGTCTGTAATGAATTTATTATCTTCATAATCCCAAAAGAGCAATCCGTAAATATTAGTGATTTTTTTGTTCATATATTTTTCAATAATTTCTCTAACCATCGGAGACATTGGAATAGTCCTTTTACCTTTATCAAGTGCCATCTTTTTAACATAAGTTTTAGTATGTTTTCCCAAAATAACTTTGTCATTTTCATCTCTAGTAATAGTTTTATTTATTGTTAAAGTATTTTCTTTTAAATCTACGCAGTCTTTTGAAATTGCGAGAACTTCGCCAATTCTAGCTCCAATACATAATTGAAGTAAAAGAATATCATTATATATGCAAGGTTCATCTTTTAAGATTTTTTCTAGTTTGTTTTGTTCTTCAATTGTTAGTGCCTTAACCTCCCTTTTTTCTTTTTTAGAAATAGGTTTTGTCAGCATTTCATCATCCATAATATTAAATAATATAATTCTCCTCGAAACAGCAATCCTAAACATTTTATATAATAATGCCCAAATTTTATCTATAACACTATTAGAATATTCTCTAATTTCTTTTTTAGCTTTTTGGACATCCATTACAGTTACTTTTTGAATAGGCTTATTTATAAAATTAGAGCAAGTTTTTCTTATTTGATTTACAGTATCTTTATTTCTTCTGTAACTACGAGGACTAATTAAACCATCTTCATATCTTTGGTCTACAATGCTTTCTATTAAATCGATGCAAATGTCTCCTCTTTTTTCAATGTAAGTGCCTTGAGCAATACTAGCCTTGATATTGTTAAATCTTTTTTTAAAGTCACTTGCTTTTTCATTTTTCCTTTGTTTCAACGTTTTCCTTTTTCCTGAAGGCTCGACATATTGAGCTACATAACAATGCAATGTTTCACTAAGATAAATCGTGCCTTCTCCATTTCCTCTTGATTTTACTTTTTTGTTTCTTCTTTCCATAATAAAATACCTCCATAAATTTCTTTAAAAATCCATTTACAGAGGTCTTGCACATTTAATAAACTTGTGTTATTATAAATATGCAAAAACCTTGTAAAAGGGATTTTGCTTTGTGTTTGGGATAGTGTCTTGTTTGCCGACAGCACTATCCTTTTTTATATTAAACTAATATACCATATTTTTCAGTATAAAAGTTAATACAATCATTCATATAATTATAATCTACATCAAAGTAGTCTGCTAAATCGTATAAGTCAAAACCTTGTGCGATTTTTTCTTTTAACTTTTTAAATGGTACTAGTACAGAATATGCCCATTTTTTTGCTCTGTTTTCACATTTTCTTTTTAAAGTTATATCAGAGTCAATATAGTACAGAGCACCACAATAATAATGACCTAATTCTTCTGCAAGTATTTCTTTTTCTTCAATATAATTGTCTATCCTACTGTAATCAATGCCTATACTATATTCGCTATTTTCTTCAAAGATCCTAGCTTTAGCCTTTGACCATTTATAATCTATTATATCTATTTTTTCCTTTTCAGTTAAATTATATAAATCTAATACTTCCATAATCTAATCTTTCTTTTTCTTTAAACTTTTCTTAAATCTAATAAATTCCTTTAATTCTTCTATTTCTTCATCTGTCAAGCCTTCTGTATCCAAACCATTATTAGAAGCATAACGAAAATTATCTTCTTTTTTATTTTCAACTAATTCTGCAAAACCAGCTTTAGATAATAAATCGTTGTAATCTATATTATATATAGAAGATAGTTTTTTTAAAATAATTGGACTAGGTCTTCGTTTACCGTTTTCCATTAAAGATAGGTAGCTAGGAGATATTTCGCATAATTTATTAACATCATATATGCTATATCCTAGAGCTTCTCTTATATTTTTTAAATATTTAGCAAGTTCAAGTGTTGAAACTTCCATCTTGACAACCTCCTTACAAGTGTAATTATACTATACAAATTTACAATTGTAAATATTTTTAAAAAAATTTTCAAAAAACTATTGACAATTGTAAACCAGATGATATAATGTTTACAACAGTCAACCAGAAAGGTGGTGTAAAACAAAAATGGCAAATAGAACAGTATATGTAAAAAATTTAGATGATTTTATAGAAAAAATAGTAACGGCAGGCTTTACATATAGGGAATTAGCAAGAAAAGCCAATTCAAATCCAACTTCAATATCGTTATTAGCTAAAGGAGAAAGAAACCCGAGTCCAGAATTAGCGGTTAATATATGTAAAGCACTAAAATGTAACTTTGATGATATTTTTTTTATTAAAAATGTTGACAGCAGTAAACATACGAGTTAAACAAGAAAGAGGGTGATGAGTTGGAAGAACTATTAGAAGAACAACGAAAAACAAATGAGTTGTTAGAAACTATCCTAAACACAAAGCAAAACAATTTACCAAAATTAATTTATGCAAAAGAGATAGCAAAAAACTATCAAGTAAATTTAAATAAAGCAACTGAATTTTGCAAAAGATACGGTACAAATTTTGGAGGTTATTGTATAGAAATTGAGAAATTTAAAGAAATTTTACAAACAAAAGGCACAGAAATATTCAAATAAGAAAGGAGAACCACAAATGAAAAAACATAAAATAAACAAAGCAAAATTAGCAATAAACATATTAAAAGCAGAATGTATGATTTTTCTAGCATTAGTATATGACGTAATGTTTATAGCTTATTTAATTAAGTAAAGAAAGGAGTTGAGAAATATGGAAACAAAGAAAAAATTAAAAGAAAAAGCAAATAACGCAGAACAAAGAGCAGTAGTACATTTTAGAAAACTACAAGAAATTGAAAATATTTTAGGACGAGCTGAAATAAATAAGACACCATCTGTAATTGTAGTAGACAAAATAAAAGAAGTTATCGTCGGTCAAAACAAATAACTTCAAAATAAGAATTTGTATAAATTCACATACATTTATTATACAGATTCTTTCAAAAAAAGTCAAGGAAAGGAATAAGTAAAATGAAAAGTACAGGAATTATAAGAAAATTGGACGAGCTAGGAAGAATAGTTTTACCAAGTGAATTAAGAAAAAATTTAAAAATATCAGAAGGAACAAAGTTAGAAATATTTACAAGAGGAGAAGAAATTGTATTAAAAAAATCTCAATCATCTTTTAAAGTTTGTAAAGAGTGTGGAAAGATATTAAACGAAAACGACAACTATTGTAGCAACTGTGGAAAGGGGCAATAATATGGAACCAGTAGAAAACCCAATGGTAATGCCAGAATATGAATATAAATCAAATTGTATGCCAGATGATGTATGGGCAGAAAGAGAAGATAGAGATTACGAAGATAGTATTTTTGAGGAGGAAAGATAATATGGAATATAAACAATTACAAGAAATTAATAGTACATTAAAAACAACAGATATAAAAGGAAAGGCTTACACAGAAGTTAATCAAAGAATTTTAGGATTTAGACAATTATACCCTAATGGAACAATAGAAACTTCAATATTATCTAACGAGAATGGCGTATGTGTAATGGAAGCAGTAATAAAAGATGAAACAGGAAAAATTTTAGCAAAAGGACACGCTTTTGAGACACAAGGAGCTAGTTACATAAATAAAACAAGCTATATTGAAAATTGTGAAACTTCTGCAATAGGTAGAGCATTAGGAGTTTTAGGAATTGGAGCAGAAACAAGTATTGCAAGTAAAGAAGAGATAGAAAAAGTAGAAGATTCAGATATATATAAACACAATATTTTTAAAATAAAAGAAAGAGTACAAATAGTTTATACGCAAAAAATGAAAGATGGTTTAACAACAAAAGAAATCGCAGAAAAGCTACATAAAACAGAGGATGAAGTAAAAGCAATATTTAGTTATTTTGATATTTTAAATAATTTTGAAAAGGACTTATCAAATATTGATACAAAGTCAAGATAGGAGTGGCTTTATAGGTGCAAGTGATACAAGTTTTGTGGTAGGAAATTGGGCGACAAAGTCTTTTGAAAACTGGTGGCTTGAAAAACTAGCGTTAAATAAAAATAATTTTAGCAATGAAGCAACAAAAGCAGGAAACAACTATGAACACAAAATTTTATCAGCATTGAATATTCCAGAACTAGAATTTGATAAACAAATAATAATAGACAGATTAAGAGTAAATCTAGATGGAAATACAAAGGATTGTATTTATGAAATAAAAACACACAATATAGACAAAGAATTTAAAGTATCAAAACAATATTGGAGACAAGCACAAGTAGAAATGTACGCATACAATACTAGAAATTTATATATAGTTTCATACGCACTACAAGAAAGTGACTATAAAAATTACTTTAATGAGATAGATATAGACAGAATTAAATTTCACAAAGTAGATTATGATGACAATTTTATAAATAATGAGTATTTACCAAAATTAAAAATATTAATGGAGTGTTTAAAAAATGGAACATTTCCAAGAAAGGAAGATTAAATGAAACAAAATTTACAATTAGTGGGAACAACAAGAATATTTGCAAAAGAAATGGACGGAAAGACAGTTTATAGTACAAGCATTAGTAATAGAAATTTAGATGGAACATACGAAAAAATGTACATTACAGTGCAATTCCCCAAAGGCACAGTAATAGACAACCAAACAGACGTAACAATACTAGAAAGCTTTATGAGCTTTTATAAAAATAAGGATGGAATAGCAAAACCCAAAATAGTAGTTATGAAATTTGAACAAGAATCTAAAGACGAGTTTGTATCAAATGAGCAATTACCATTTTAGGAGGAGCTTATGAAAAGTATAGGAACAATAGAAGATATATCAATAGACTATAAAACACAAAAACCTAAAATTCTATTAGTCTTAAACGAACGAGAAAGCCTTTCTAGCATTGAAGAATTAAAAGAGGACAAGTTATCTATTGAAATAAAAAAATACAAAAATAAACGCAGTCTGGACGCAAATGCGTATATGTGGGTTTTGATTTCTAAACTTGAAGAGAAGTTAAATATTTCAAAAGACATTATATATAAAGACGCAATAAGAAATATAGGAGTTTATGAAGTGATTCCAGTAAAAAACGAAGCAGTAGAAAGGTTTATCGAAGCTTGGACTAAAAATGGTTTAGGTTGGGTATGCGAGACTACAAAGAGCAAATTGGAAGGTTACACAAATATATTAGCTTATTATGGTTCTAGTACTTATAATACAGCAGAAATGAGCAGATTAATAGACTTTGTAGTGCAAGAGTGTAAACAACTAAATATTGAAACTATGACACCCGAGCAACTTAATATACTTAAAGAGGAGTGGGGCAAAAAATGATAACAATAGATTTAAGTAATTCATTTAATCCAGTGCCAAAGACCGGACAGAAAAAGACAGAAAGTCCACTCAAAAGTGGACAGATGAAAAAGAAGAGCAGTAAACTAGCAAAATTAGAAAGACAAAGAGATAAAAACCTAATTAAATCTGGAATTTGTGAGGTCTGTGGTAGATATTCAAAGCAATTAGATTCACATGAAATTTACGGTGGAAGCAATAGAAAAAGAAGTATTAAACATAAATTTGTAAAGCTATTATGCAGAAAGTGTCATGACAATAAAGAAATTATAAAACAGTTAAGAATAGATACACAAAAAGAATATATGAAAACACATACAAAAGAAGAATTTATAGAATTAATAGGAAAAAGTTACATCTAGGGCTAGGCAACAAAACTAGCCCTTTAATTTTACGAAAGGAAAAGACAATATGGCAAGAGATAGTTTTATATTTTACAGAAGCTTTTATGAAGCAATAAAAGAAGTTCCAGAAGATTCACAATTACAGATATATAAAGCAATTTCTATATATGCATTAGAACAAGAGGAAATAGAATTAACTGGAATATCAAAAGCAATATTTTCATTAGTAAAACCACAACTAGATGCAAACTATAAAAAATATGAAAATGGAAAGCAAAACAAAAGCAAAACAAAAGCAAAAGACAAACAAAAAGAAAGCAAAGCAAAAACTAATGTAAATGATAACGATAATGTAAATGAAAATGCAAATGAAAATAAAAAAGAACAAGAAGAAAAAATACACTTTGCAGATTTTGTTTCTATGACCAATGCTGAACATGAAAAACTTGTCAGCACTCATGGAAAAGATTTTGTAGACCAATGTATTACTGTTCTTGATAATTATAAGGGTTCTAATGGCAAGACATACAAAAGCGATTATAGAGCCATATTAAATTGGGTTGTTGATAAAGTAAAAGAACAGCAGGCGAAAAATAAAAAAGATGCAGGATTCGATTTAAGAAAGTGGGCGATGCAAAATGACTAAAGCAGAATTTGTAGAGTATATTGAACAAATACAAAATGTATATCATAAAGAAATGACTGTAATTGAAGTGGATGTCTGGTATGAAAATTTAAAATTTATGACTATAGAGAGATTTAATTACATACTTTCAGAAATATATAAAACAAACAAGTTTATGCCTACGTTAGCAGATATCTTACAAGTTCACAAACAAATTCCATATACAGCAAAAAGAGAAGACAAAGAAATAAAAAGTAGTTGTAAAAAATGCAACGGAACAGGTTATGTATTTTACACAAAAGAGATAAATAGCAAAAAATATAAATTTTCAGCTGTATGCGATTGTGGAAGGTGTGAAAGATATGACGGAACAAAATGTGCAGACCCTAAAAATAAAAGCAAATATTATATACCAACAATACCAGAAACGGGATTAAATATACAAGAAAACAAGCCAACAAACGATGAAATAGTTAGAAGTATGAGAATGCTACAAAATAGCCCTATAATAAGCGAAAACATAAAAGACATTATAAGAGAAAATTTTAGAAGGAGGGTAAAAGCATGAAAATAGCACAAAAAGATAGAATTATAAATTACATACGAGAGTTCGGCTCAATATCTAGCTGGGAAGCATACGCAGATTTAGGAATAACACAATTAGGAGCAAGAATAGACCAACTAAAAAAAGAGGGCTACGAGTTTAAGACTGAATGGGAAATCAATACAAACAGATTTGGAGAAAAGACAGATTATAAAAGATATTATTTAGCAGATATGGTTTCAGAGAATATGAACCATATAACACAGATTTAGGAGGTAGTTATGGAAAAAATAAATATCGATTTATATGGTGGAAAAAGTATTTTTGGAGGAAGAGAAACAGCGTTAAATGCAGATATAACATATTGTGACAAATATAAAGAATGTAGTTTTTACAAAAAAGGAAAATGTTTTTGTGCAGGAAGAATAGGACCAAATTGTAAATATGGAAGAAAAGAAAATATTAAAGGATATACAAGTAGAGCAATTAAATATAATGAGTTTAAAAGAAAATATAAAGAAGATGAATGCTATGCAAAACTTAATGAACCTAACAACAAAATAGGGAAAATAGGAAATATGTTTGTTATAAATATGAGATATTTGCACGAAATGGAAGGTGGAGGATACAAAATAGAAACAAATATATTTTCACGCCCACTAATATATATTCCAGAGAAAGACTTTACAAATACATTAATACATATAATTTGTGATGGAAAACCAAAAACAATCTTTGAAAATGAGATAATAAAAGCTTATATAGAAGAAGATGTTCCAAGATTTCTTTATGAGTTAAAAACTGAATTTAATGAAATCTATAAAAGTTTTATTAATGAATATACAGAATACAAAGACAAAGAAATAAACTTTGTTGGAAGGAAAGCTTATATATATTCTTTAAGAGATGGAATAAAACTAAAAGATAATGCAACATTTGTAAAACAAGGAGAATATTTAAAAAGTATAACAAATTACAGTTCAAGCTTTTTACCATTCAACGCGGAAGAAACAGAATTGATAATAAAAATTAATCCTAAAATGACAGTTAAAATAACAGACAACTCACAAGTGGATGAAAATACCATATTTGAGGATTAGCTTATGACAGAATTATGCAAGAAATGTTTAGGATGTAATAAGTTAGAAGATAAAAACTTCAAAGGAGTAGAAGAGTGTGAGTATTTCACAATAGAGCAACTGAAATTTAAACTAGTGGAAGGAGAACAAATGAAAATATGAAATTTGAAATATTAGGAAAGCCAACAGGAAAGGGAAGACCAAGGCTAGGAAAATATGGTACATATACACCACAAAAAACAAGAGATTATGAAGATTTAGTGAAGTTAAGCTTTAAAAACAAATACAAGGTAGAACCAAGCGAAAGAGAAATAAAAATGAAAATAACAGCAGTATTTGAGCCACCTAGAAGATTAAGCAAAAAGAAAAGAGCAGAGTTAATAGACTGGGAACAAGGCTATATGCATAAGCCAGACATAGATAATATAGCAAAAATAATACTAGACGCATTAAATGGACTAGCTTATAAAGATGATAATCAAGTTACTACTTTGTTACTCTTTAAACAATACGGAACAGCAGATAAAGTTGTTGTAGAGCTAGACGAGATTTAAGAAGCAAAGGAGAAAGCTATGAGTAGTAATAAAAAAGCAAAAGAAGCATTGATAAAATTATATGGCAAAGAGTGCTTTATAGAAAAACTACATTTAAGACCTGATACGGAAAGAAAATATACTGGTAAAGCACAATATCACAGAATGAAACAATTAACTTATCATCATATACAAGAGAAATCAAAAGGACGGAAAAGCAACAGTTGAAAATGGAGCATTATTATCAGCAGAAAACCACGAATGGTTTAATAGGCAAAGTAAAGAAAAACAAAGACAAATGAATGATATGTTTCAAGAACATAAAAGACAGCTAGATTATGGATTCAAAATAGCAGTAGCAGAACTAACAGCCAAGGGAATTAAACAAGTAGAATTAATAGAATCAAAAACAGAGAAAGTAATAGAAATACCCGCCTATGAAACGACACTAGAAGAACAAAAAGCGTTCGAGGAATATAAGAGGAAAAGAAATCAGAGAGTGTTGAATAAGTTCAAGGGAGAGGAAAGATGAAAAGAAAAAATAAAGGTATTTATGCACTATACAAGGGAGATAAGTTCATAACCGAAGGCACTAAAAAAGAGATAGCAAAATGTATAGGTGTGAAAGTAAATACAATATCATATTATGCAACAAAAGCGTATGAAAAAAGGATGAAAAAATATAAACATAAAAAAGGGTGCAAGATACTTATAAGAATTGATTAGAAAGGAGAAAACAATGGCAATAAAAAATTACACAACAACAATAAACGCAAACAAGACAATCGGAGAAATACAAGAGCTATTAAGGAAACATGGAGCAAATGCTATTATGACAGAATACAATAATGGCGAAGCAATAGGATTAAGTTTTAAAATAATGACACCTCGAGGAGAAATGGGAGTAAGATTACCTGCTAATACAGATAGGGTATTACAAGTGTTAAGAAATCAAAGAAAAAAGAATAATAAAGTAAAAGACACTATGGAGCAAGCAACAAAAACAGCATGGAGAATAATAAAAGACTGGATAGATGCACAAATGGCGATATTAGAAACAGAAATGGTTGAAATGGAAGAGATATTTTTACCATACATAATAAATAATGATGGACAAACATTATATCAAGCATTTAAAAATAATCAATTAATGTTAGGAGAGTAGCTATGGAAAATATGATAGAAGTACGGAGAATATGTAAGAACTACAGATGGCAAGATAGGAACCTTTGTAAGATATAGCTCAAGAAAAGCAAATAGTTTTTATAAATGCCCAGCCGATTGTTTTATAAAATTAGCTGGCAGAAAATCAAATCTACAATGTTTTAGGGATTATATAGTAAAACATAGCAAACAACTAATAGACCTAATAGAAGTTGGAGACTATGTAAATGGAATGGAAGTATTAGACATATATAAACCAAGAGATTTATGGGAGCCAATAGAAATAAGAGTAAATAGTAGATATACAAATTTCATTCTAGTTGATGAAATAGAAACAATACTAACAAAAGAAAGATATATGGCTAATTGCTATAAAGTAGGAGAAGAAGAATGTTAATATTACCAATTAAAAAGAAATGGTTTGACATGATAAGAGAGAGTAAGATATTAAATAAGAGAATTAGGGGGCTGATTAAGTGAAAGAAAATAGTATAGAAAGAGATATACATCTTTTAGAAAGTTATGCGGGAATGACCCATAAAATGAATGACAATCAAGGTCGACCTAAATTAGACCAAGCAATAGAACGTATTTTAAAAGACTATAAAAGAGTATTAAAAGAGAATGAAGAATTAAAAGAAGAAAGAGAAATAGTAGGAATACCAGTAAGAAATAAAAGAGATGGGAAAATAGGAATAGTATTACATCAATGGAAAAATGGAAGTGTTGCAGTATTAGAAAGTATAAATCCACGAGTAATAAATACTCACGATAGTTGGAATACATTAGAAATAGTAACAGATGAAGTAAAACAAACTCAAACAAAATGTGAAACTATTCCAGTTTCTTTAGTAAAAGACAAGATAGAAGAATTAAAAAAGAAAGTAGAAGAATTGACAGACGAGAAAGGCTATTGGGGTGGCAGTGATTTATTAGAACAGATAGAAGTTTTACAAGAACTATTAGAAGAAGGTGATAATAATGAGCGATGAAGAAAAGAAAGCAATAGAAAACGCAAAATGGTATATTCATCAAATGCTTGTAAGAATAAATGAAGATATTGCAGATTATATTGATGATGACAAAGAAAAAAACAGAAACATAATTGGAGAACTAAAAGAAACAAAAAAACAATGGCAAGATGTTGAAAAATTGCTTAATGGAGAAAATAAAGATAAATTATATAATGATTGGAGTAAATATGGTGAATATGAATAATTTAAGTGAAGAAGAAAAGAAAGCCATTGAATATTATCAAAACAAAGAAGTTAGTTTGAGTGTAGGTTTTGATACTGAAAAATTATTGAAGGCATTAGGAATAACGGAAGAAGATAGCTTTGAAAATCATCAAATTAGATTTAAAACTTTATTAAATCTAGTAGAAAAACTACAAAAAGAAAATGAAGACATAACACAACAAAGAGATTATTATAAAGCAAGATACAATGAATTTAATGAGGCATTTATAGAAAATGGAAGAAAATTAACGAAATAAGCCATACTATACTAGAGGTGTAGTATGGAACAAGAAATCTTGAATTTATGGCAAAGTGGATTAAGCATAAGAAAAGTAGCAGAAATATATAGAAGAGATTATAACAGACATATAAATTTAGTGAGGACAGAAATGCACAATAGACACGCAGGAAAGATAATAAGTAGTTATGAAGCTTTGGCCATAGTTGAAAGAGTTATATATAAAAAAGTGATGGAGGACAAAAGATAATGATATACAATTCTTCAAAAATACAAAAATTACTAAATACTGTAGAAGAAAACTTAACAGAAGATCAGCAAGAAATAGTAAAAGAAATAGTTTCTAATTATAACAAACTATTTATGATAGCAAAAGAAAAGAGTGATGAGTTAAAAAGAAAACAAGAACAGTATTCAAAAGAAAGTGCTGAGAACGAAAAATTAAGAGATAAAAATAAAGAATTAGAACGAGACAGAAATATGTTAAAAATGCAAAATAGAGAGCAGAGAGAACTGCTTAAAATGTATAGAAAGTAAAAAAACAAAGGAGGAAAGCATAATGAAATACATAAAAGAAGATTTAGAAGTAATGCTAAGAAGCCATTTGAAGAATGAAGCAAAATTAACAGAAATAAAACTTAAGCAAGAAGAGTATGAAGAAAGGTTGCAATATGCAGGAACAGTTTATCAAGATAGCAAAGAAGACGTAATAGAAGGAATGCAACTGTCAGGACAGGTTATATCTGATATACCAAGAGGCAACACAAATAAAGTATCAGACACTACATATAATACTGTAGCAGGTTATAATAGAGAATTAAACCATATAAATAAAGAAGATAGAACTTATTTAGAAAATAAAATAGAACAATGTAAGAAAGAGATAGAAAAGTTAAACAAAGTGATAGTAAGGGTAAATAATATGTTGCAACAGTTATCTAATGAAGAGGAATTTATAATAAAATCTTATTATATGAGAAGGGCTAAATGGGATTATGTAGCAAATGAATATTATGAAGAGTTCCAAAAGCCAAAATCAATAAATCAATTATTAAACATAAGGGACAACGCAATGGAAAGTATGTTAGAAATATTAAATACAGCTATATAATGAAAAATTGTGATAAAATTGTGATAAAATTTGGATGCATTTTTGATTTGAAGGAGTTATAATTATAATAGCAGAAATGATGAAAACAGCAAAATACAACAGCTTTCGACAAGCAATACATGTTATCATACTGTCGGAGGTGAAGTATAATGAGAAAATGCGATGTATGTAATAAAAATAAAGCTGTGCATCAAGTATATGGAACAAATAAAAAAATATGTAACAGTTGCACAGGAAATTATTTTGTATGCACAGGCTGTGGAACTATATACGAACAAGACGACTACAAAAACGGAGATAATGGAACAGGGTACTGCAGAAAAAATTGTAATGAAAAATAGTTAAAAATTAATATAAAAATTTGCTCTGTTTTTATATATAATATGTATTATATATAAAACGGAGGTGATAATATGGAATTTTTATGTAACAAATGCGGAAGATACCATAATATTATAAAAATAACAAAAGAAGATACTACAGTTACAGGAAGAGAAAAATTTTCTTTCCCTATATATGTAGATAATAAAGAATACTTAGGAACTAAATGTAAATGCGGAGCTATTTGCATTAAGACTATAAAATAAATTAGACTTTTAATTAAAGCACTGTTCGTGGTTAGAACAAAGAGTTAGAGAAGATCTAACTCTATTTTTATTACAATTAACGATACTAGATAAGTTAATATAAAGTTCTATTGATAGAACCTCCTTTCTGAATATAAGTTTTGAAGCAATTCTAGTTAAGTTTAAAAAAAGTATTGACAAAGTAGACATAATATACTATAATAATTAGGCAACCTGGAAACAGGTAAGTAATTTAATAGGAGTGTTGATTTATGTCCAACAACAACAGCACATTAGCATCTGACCACGGCACAAACGGCGGTACAAAACGTAGTGATTCTGATGGTTACTCTTGGAGCAACTACTCAGGCTCAAAAGAAAGCCACGATGTCGAGGCCAACCAGATGAACTCAAAAGACTACGAAGGAAAGTATGGTGAACATACTTTTTACAGTCCGAAGAGTGGAGTACAGGGCGTTGCAGGACCTAACGCAGATCGTAAAAACAAATAACCTATACAAAGAGAGCAGTCAAATGGCTGCTCTTTTTGTATGGAAAAAAAGAATATTCTTTTGCGGAGTTGTGTTTTTAGAAGCATAACTCCTATTTTCTAAATAAAATAGTATGTAGTGATATAGCTCGTAAGATGGTGACTTACCTTGCTTCTTGAAGCTAGAACAGAGTGTACATTTATGAGGCTAGATAAACAAGAAATAGATAGGAAAATAACCATGTCGACATATAAGTCCTATTAGCGTAAAGTGCAGTAAACTATATCATTACATAGTGTTTTATTAAAAAACAAAAGAGGTGGCTATTATGATAAATAGTTTTCAAAAATATATGTGTAGCACATGTAAAAGTAAAGTATGTGATAAAGGAATAGCACTAATAAAACTAAACAATATAATAATAGCAAAATGTACTGACTATAAAAAAGACGAAAATAAAGTAAAAGGGTATGAAAAGCCAGGAACAAGAACAGCAAAACAAAAGAAAGCACTAATGGGCTTTACACAAGAATATTAAGATGAATATTGATAAATGTATGAGAAAGTTCTGTCATGGATGCAGAAATTATGAGAAATGCTTTCCTAGTAAGAAGAAAAAAGGAGAAGTAGATGAATATAAACCAAAACATAAATAAACTATTATATGCTTTATCTACAAAAGGAAAAATATATAAAATAAACAGTTTTCAATTTTATAGTGAAAAAAATTGTAAGTACTGCACTAAATATCAAATATTAAAAAAAGAACAAGTAGAAGTATATAATGGAGAAACTGATGAATTTGAATTACAAGATAGATATGAACAAAAAGAAGAATGCTATAGTAAGGTTGATGTTATGAAATATTTAATAGAAGAGTACAGAAAAGGAAGTGAGGCAGTTGGAAGATGAGAAAATAGAAGAAGCATACAATTCATTGACAGAAATGCAAAAGAGATTTATTGATTATTACATAGAAACAGCAAACGCAACAGAAGCTTGCAAAAAAGCTGGATACAAAGGAAAGAATCTTAATAGAATGGGCTCACAAAACCTGTCAAAACTAGACAAGTTTATTAAAATAAAGCTTCAAGAAAAAGAAGACAGTAGAATAGCCTCACAAGATGAAGTATTACAATATTTGACAAAAGTAATGAGAGGAGAAGAAAAAGACCAATTTGGGCTGGATGCTTCATTACAAGATAGGACAAAATGTGCGGAATTGCTTGGCAAAAGATATGGCACATTTAAAGAAAAAGTAAATGTAACTGGCAATATACCAGTGGTGATTGCAGATGATATTACAGAGTAAAATTATTGCACAAGATAATCAAAAGCAAATAAATAGATTATCACTGCAAAGTATAGTTGGAAAAGGTTATGCCGATTTTTGGCATTGTAAATGTAGATATAGAGTATGTAAAGGTTCAAGAGCAAGTAAAAAATCTAAAACAACGGCATTATGGATAATAAGTAACATGATGAAATATAAAGAAGCTAATACACTTGTAATTAGAAAAACATTTAGAACATTAAAAGATAGTTGTTTTACAGAACTGAAATGGGCAATACATAGATTACAAGTAGATAGTTTCTGGGAAATAAAAGAAAGCCCATTAGAAATGACATACAAACCTACAGGACAGAAAATATATTTCAGAGGATTAGATGACCCATTAAAAGTAACATCAATATCAGTAGATATTGGTGTGTTATGTTGGTTATGGATAGAAGAAGCATACGAAATAACAAAAGAATCTGATTTTGATGTAATAGATGAAAGTATAAGACGGAGAAGTTCCAGAAGGTTTATTTAAACAGATAACAATAACATTGAACCCTTGGAATGAACATCATTGGATTAAGAAAAGGTTTTTTGATGTTAAAGATAATGATATATTAGCAATGACAACAAACTACATGTGCAATGAATGGTTAGACGAAGCAGATAAGAAAGTATTTGAAAGAATGAAAAAAAATAATCCTAGAAGATATCAAGTTGCTGGGCTAGGTAATTGGGGTATTGTTGACGGATTAGTCTATGAAAACTGGAAAGAAGAAAAATTTGATTTAAATACAATAAGAAATTTAGATAGTGCTTTTGGGCTGGACTTTGGTTATACAAACGACCCAACAGCACTATTTTGTGGTGCAATAGATTTGAAAAACAAGAAGATTTATGTATATGACGAAATATATCAAAAGGGAATGAGTAACAAAGCAATATACAATGAAATAAACAAAATGGGTTATTCAAAAGAAAAAATAACAGCAGATAGTGCAGAGCCAAAGTCAATAGATGAATTAAAAGGACTAGGATTAAGACATATAACAGGAGCATTAAAAGGCAAAGATAGTATAAATAATGGTATTCAATTCATACAAGATTTTGAAATAATAATACATCCTAGATGTGTAAACTTTATAACAGAAATAAGCAATTACACTTGGGATGAGGACAAGTTCGGCAATAAAATAAACAGACCAATAGACGATTTTAATCATTTGATGGATGCAATGAGATATGCTGCAGAAAGATACATAAATCAAAAGAAATTACAATTTGGTTATATAAAGCCAATATAGGAGGAAACAAAATGATACAATGGAATCCAGAAACATTAGAAAATGAAAATAGTGTAGCACAAATACTAATGTTAGCAGATAACGAATGGAATGCAAGAAAACAACTATATGAAAGAATAAGAAGAAAGACAGATAATTCAGAGTTAGTAAGTTTAGATGACAATAAAATAAAAGTAGCGTTTGAAAACTATATTAATTCAATGGTAACTGGTTATTTTGCTGGTAAAGCACCCGTATATGATGTAGAGAAAATATCAGATCCAACAAAATTAAACATAATAAAAAAATTGTTTAGTAAAATATTTAACACAGATGCAAACAAAGATACGGAATTAAAGGTATTAATAGACTATATAAGTAAGTACAATGATGATGGAACAGAATTTTTTGATTTAGCATTTGAATATTTTGGAATGAGAGGGTGCTATGAAGTGCTATATGAAAATGAAGAAAACGAAATAGTATATACAAAACAAAGCGCTTTAAACACTATAGGAATATTTGACTATTCAACACCAGTAAAACAGATAGGACAATTAAGAAAATGGACAGAAAAAGACAAAAACAATGCAGACATAACAATTGTAGAATTAACCACCATAAATGGTAAAAAATATTATTCTCCAACTCCTACTGATTATAAAAAATTACAAGAAGATAAAGAAAGATTTGAAGAAGGCAAATGGGACATGCTTCCTTGTATAGCAATAGAAAATGAAATGGGACTATCAAGTTTTGAATTGGTAGTTTCTTTAATTTGTGCTTATGAAAGAGTAATACAAAATAGCAGAAACACATTTCAATATAATGATGATGCAAAATTAAAAATTACAGGTTTTGAACCACAAAATGAATTAATGATAACAAAATTAGACAAAGAAGGAAATCCAGAATTAGATGAGAACGGACAACCAAAGCAGGTAGTTAATAAAGCAAGAGAAGAAGAAGATAAAGCACTATTAAAAATGAAAGTTTTTTACACACCAGACAATTCAGGAGATATAGCTTGGGTTGAAAAAAGTGTACAAGATACAGCACTAGAAAATCATAAAAAGACATTAATAGATTTAATAGCAATGATAAGTGGAGTACCTAATATAACAGATTTAGGATTTACAAATGCTGATAATGCTAGTGCATTAGATAGAAAATTCTTTGCATTAGAGCAAATGATAACAGATGCAGACAAACATTTTAAACAAGCAATATTAAGAAGATGGGAAACAATTATAGACAAAATAAATAAAAGAAAACACAAGTCTTATGATTTTAGAAGTGTAAAAATAGATTTACAAAGAAATTTACCAACTGACAAGGATACAGAAACAACAAGAGCGTTAAAATTGAGAGGACTACTAAGTGATGCATCTATTATTGATATGTTGCCGGACGATTTAGATAGTACATCAGAGATAGAGAAGATAGATAAACAAAATGAAGAAAACATTCAAAAGAATTTACAACAAATGCAAATGATGGGACAATCAGGAGTAGAAGAGGAGAATAAAGGAAATAAACAAGATGATAAAGTAATAGATCTGACAGCTCAACAAAAGGCACAAAAACTAACAGCAGACAACAAGAAAGAGCAAACAAAAGTAGTTAATAAGCAAATCAATAAAGAATAGAGGTGTTTTTATTGGACGAAACTATAAATTTTAATGAAATTGTTGAAGCATTTCAGCGTGTAGCTGATGGAATTATTCATGCTTATAACGAAATCAAAAAAATAGTTTTAAAAATGTGGGAAAACTTAAAAATAATGATATTAAAAAATAAAAAAATTTACAAATACATTAAAAGATATAATAAATGTAAAAATTTCAATAAAAGAAAGCATTATCTTAAAAAGATTTTAAAATTATTAAAGGAATAAAGATATGAATATATGGAATTATCACGATACAAAAATGCAAGAATTAAAACAGTTATATATTAAGACGTCAAAACAAACTCAAAATCGTTTGCAAGAGCTATTTGATACATTTAACTTCACAATAGAAATTATTTATGATATTGCAGATAACAAAACTAAAAAGAGAATAAATACATATATAGAACAATGGAAAGAACAAGGATTATTAAAGAATAATAACTATTTTAGTGTATTAGCAAATAATATTTATAAAAGAACAAGAGTAAAAAACAGTGAAATACTAGAATTACTAATATACAGTGCATATATAGAAGAACAGAGCAAATTAGAAGAACAAGAAAAACAGATAATGTATGAAGACACAAATTATTATTATGAAGAAGGACAAAAAGAAGTTAATAAAAAGATAAAGCCATCAATATTAGAGATGGCTTTATTTCTTGCATTATTAGACCAACCAAATTATAGCGGTTTCAATTGGAGGCAATATGTTGAAGCGACAATGCAGTATAATGCACAACAAATATATAAACAGGCAATTTTAAATATACAACAACAAAAAGACCTAGAAATCGATTCTAGTGAGTTTCAAACGATAATAAATAGACAAAACAATCAAAAACTTACTATAAATGGTGCTAAAACGTCAGGCGCAGTTGACTTGATTTTGATAGGAATAAATAACCAAGCAAAGGTAAAGGGCATAGCAAAAATAGATAATAATGCAAAAGTTATATTTCTAGCAGATTTAGATGGAAAAGAAACATTAATGTGCCATAGCTTAAATAATCAAGAGTTTTATATTAATAAAGAAAACATATTTGACAGATATTATGGGCAGACACCAAAAGACCAGGCAATTGTAAGAATAAAATGCTTTGGAATGGTATTAGGGTTAAACCTTCCACCGATAAACTATCATTTTCATTGGTGTAGAAGTATAATTTCATATTTGCCACGTACTGAGCTAGAAAAGAAATATAATATTTTTGATAGTTATTTAGAAAGAAATGTAAAAAATAAATATAATGTTCAAAGAGCAAGGCTAAAAGGAATAGATAGAAAAGCAATATTAGACACATTGAAAAACATGGATAAAGTTTATAAAGATTTTCCTCAAATTAAGAATACTATAAAAGAAATAAATGTAATAGAGCATCCAAATGGAGGGTTAAACATTACTCCAGATATAGAAGATAATAAATACATAATGGAAATAAATAAAAAATTTTATGGAAATGTAAATATATTAAAAGAACAATACAAAGAAGATGTAAGAAGAGGCTTTCATCCCAAAAATACAAAATATGAAGATATAGGAAACCATGAATTAGGGCATTGCGTTACATACGAAATAATTAAAAACAGTTATACAGATATTAATTTAATAATAAATGACTGGAATAATGATATAACAGCAAAGAAAATCGTAACAAAAGCATTTAACAATTTAGGAATTAATGATAAAATAACACAAAACATATTAAGAAATAATATTTCTAAATATGCAACAAGTAAATGGAGTGAAACAATAGGAGAAGCATTTTCAGACTTTTACAGAAATGGTAAAAGTGCAAGTGTCGTAAGTAAAGAAATAGTAAAGACAATGAAAGGGATGGTATAAATGATATTAAATCCTAGATGGTTAGATTGGTTATCAGATGAAGAAGATGAAAATGGAAATAGGACAAAACTAAAAGAGAATACACCTGAAGATATACGAGAAGAATATGAAGAGTTACTAAAAGAAGAACAAGAAAGCATAAGAAAAAATAAATTAAATAAAACTATATTTTAGCACTTACTAGCAGTAGGTGCTTTTATTATGGGAAGGAGGCGGAAAAATGAACGATAGAGCAAAATATTTAGCAGTAGATGAAGAAAAAAATAATAGAATACAACATATAAGAGAATGCTTCTCAATTATCTATGATGAAATAGATTTAAAGTGTAAGTCAAGTAGAGAAACATCATTAGCATTAACAAAATTAGAAGAAGCACAATTTTGGGCTATAAAAGGAGTAACAAGGGAGGAAAAATAATATGTGGTTATTAGTTTTAATATTAAGCATAAAATTACAAATGCCAACTTGGTATTGGATTATATTTACGGTAATTACAATATTTAGACCAGTTATGTGGGTATTTAAATATAATTTTGCAGAAGGATATATGAAAGCAAAGAATAAAGATAATAAATAAGTTATTAATATTTTAAAATTATAAATCAAGAGCTAGACGTAGCTCTTATTTTTATGCCTTTTTACTGGTTGCAGGCTATAAAGAACAACAGAATACAAATTCGCAATGGCTGGGGCTTTAGGCAATGGCTGGGGCAAAAGGAGTAGGAAATGGAAGGACAAGATAATAATCCAAACAATGCTAATACTGGGGCAAATAATGAACCAGCGGGAGCAAATAATCAGAATGCAGGAACAAATAATAATCCTGTAACATTTGATGATTTCTTAAAGGATGGAAAGAATCAAGCAGAATTTGACAGAAGAGTTCAAAAGGCTATTCAAACAGCACAGGAAGGTTGGAAAGCTAAAAATGATGCTGAAAAATCAGAAGCAGAAAGACTAGCACAAATGAACGAAACTGAAAAATTACAATATCAATTGCAAAAACAACAAAAAGATTATGAGGCAATGCAAAAAAAATTAAATGCCAGAGATTTAAAAGATGAAGCTTTAAAAATAGCAACAACACAAGACACAGCATTTGACCCAGAGTTCTTAAATCTTTTTGATTATGAAAGTATGACAGCAGAGCAGTTACAAGAAAAAACAAAACTTATAAAGTCAATTCAAGACAGAATTGTAGAAAAAGCAGTAAATGAGTGGTCAAAAGAGAAACCACCATATAACCCAAACCCATCTAGCAACAAACCAAGTGCTGATGAAGCAATAAGAAGGGCAATGGGACTAAAATAAGAAAGGAAGAATGAAGAATGAATAATATCGAATTATCAACAATTTATTTACCTAAACTAGACGAGGTATATAAAAACGAAGCAAAAACATCTATATTAGATGGAGATGAAACAACAGTACAAAAAGGATTAAATGGAGAAATAAAAGTAGCTAAACTAGACATGGATGGTTTAGGAGATTTCTCAAGAAATGATGGATACACAAAAGGTTCAACAAAATTTGTATGGGAAACAGTAAAATATGACAAAGAAAGAAGCCAAGACTTAAGAATTGATAGACTAGACAACCAAGAAGCATTAGGATTACCTTTTGCAAGATTATCTGGAGAATTTGTAAGAACAAAAGTAGTTCCAGAAACTGATGCTGCAAGAATTGCAAAAATAGCAGGAGTAGCAGGAATTTCAACAAAGAAAGAAACTATTTCTGACGGTGCAGGAGTTGTAACAGCATTAAGAGCATGTATAAATAAAATGGATGAAGATGAAGTTTCGACAGAAAACAGAATCTTATTCATAACACCAACATTAAAAGGAATGATAGATGATTTAGACACAACTAAATCTAAAAAAGTATTAGAAAGATTTGCTACAATAATTGAAGTTCCACAAACAAGAATGTATACAGCAGTAACATTAAACAATGGAAAAGAAAATTATGGATACCAAAAAGCAAAAGATTCATATATTAAGTCAACAGATACAGCTGTAGTATCAGGTAAAAATTATTATATAGAATCTTCTGGAACATATTCAAAAGTAAGTTCTCCATCAGGAAATCCTTCAACATCAGATTATTATGAATTTGTAGAAGGAGGAAAAGATATAAACTTCTTATGTGTTGAAAAATCTGCTGCAGTAACAGCTATGGATCAATACATAAAATACTTTACACCAGATGAAGACCAAAATGGAGATGACAACGTATTTAAATATAGAAACAACAACTTATATGGGCATGTATATGAAAACAAATTAGCAGGTGTATACTGCTCATATGAAGGTTAGGAGGTAAACAAATGTCAACATTTATAGGACTAAAAATAAACAAAGTAGAAAAAGAAGCTAAACCAAAAGCTGAGAAGAAAGAAACAAAAGAAGCTAAACCAAAAGCTGAAAAAGAATAATTAGGGAGGCAATAGAAATGGAAGAAACCAATAGTATAGATAAGATAATAGATGATTTAGGAGCTAACTATAAAGATGATGAAGAAGTCTTAAATGAAATATTAGAGGAAGTAAGTTCTATTGCCTCTGATATTTCTAATAGACCAGCAAATGATGTTAAACTATTTCCATACATAAAAAAAGCTACAAAAGCTATCTACTTGACTAGAGGAGCAGAAGGCTTAACAAGTCGTGGAGAAGGTTCCATTTCAAGTTCATTTGAAGATACTATAGAAAAGTTAAGAAATGACATTATAAAATCTGGATTAAGGAGGATTAAGTAGTGCTATTACGAGATTTAACTAAAGTATATATATCAGAATATGAAGAAATAGAAGACCACGGAGAACCTGATAAAGTATGGAAGTATAAAGGACAAGCTTGGCTAAATATGCAACAAGACGTAAATGAGTTAGATAAAAAGTCAACAGGGGAAGTAGATTATAGTATTTATAAAGGTAGAAGTACAAGGAATTATAATATACAAAAAGGCGATGGAATATCATTTAAAAATATCTCAAACTCAAAGAAGTTTATTCCTGAATACCGTGTACTAGATAAAAATGAAATAGGTAGCACGTATGTTTATAGAATGGAGAAAGTACAATGATAAACTTTGGCTGTAAAATAAAAGTAAAGCATAATTTCAAGAATATAGATAATATAATAAGGAAACTACCTCAAATAGCAAAAGAATCTACAGAAGATATATTAAAGAACATAAGAGGATATGCAGTAAGATTAGAAAAGGGTCATAAAGATGAGGGCATATTAGCAGAAATGATTGATATGTCGACTAAAAAAGTAAAAGGAAGGGTTTATGCGGACCCTTCTAAATTTATGACTGAAAATGGACAATCTTATTTGTGGTTTGAATATTTTGGAACAGGACAATACGCAGAACAAGAGCACATAGGAAAAACAAAGCACTTTATTGAAAGTGGTTATACAGAATGGTTTATTCCTGTAAACAAAGTAGGAAGAACATTAAATTATCCTATTGTGACAATAGGAGATGGACAGTTTTATGTAGCAGTAGGAAGTAAGGCTAATCATTTTATGTCAGATGCAGAATTTAAAAGTAGAAACGAAAACGCAGAAATAGCAAAGAAAAAGTTAAAAGAAATGTTGGAGGAGTGTTGTAAATGAAAGATTTAAGTATAAAAGAATTTAGCGACCTTATATATGAAAAGCTAGAAGCTTTAAAATATAAACAAATATTAACGAATCCAATAACAACAAGCAAGTTTCCGTGTTTAGAGTTACATACACCTTTAAAGTCTGTAAGCAAGACAGAAAGAGCATTTCCAATACTTTCTACGTTTCAAATATCAATAACTTGTTGGAACGAAAAGCAACGTCAAGCAATGCAAATGACAGATGAAGTTGATATAAAACTTCAAGAATATAATTTTACAAGGATAAGTACCAGTCCTGCAATATATGATCAAATATTGCAAAAATACGGTATAACAATAATATTTGAAGTTCGTTATAACTCTATAACGGATTCTTTTAATTTTATAAGATAATAAGGAGGAATTTTAAATGCCAGAACCAAAAGCAAGTACATTAACAAAACTATTTCATGCTGATACATTAGTAGATCTAAAAGATTCAACTAAAAGAAAACAAGTAGCTTTCGTACAAAGCATACCAGAATTTTTAAAAGCACCAGAGGGAATAACATATAGTGCTTTAGACATACCAGACGAAAGACAAACAGAAGGCAGACAAAAAGCAGAAAACTTAGAAATAGAAATATTATTTAAAGAAGATCAATACGATGAATTAAAAGCAGTAGAAACAGCAAAAACAAACGGATATTGGGCAATTCAATTGCCAGAAGAAACAGCATCAACAGAAGGGAAACCATTAACATGGTACTTTACAGGAACATGTTATGTAGGAATGAGTGAAATTGCAATAGACGATATGTTAAAATCAAAACTAACAATTTATAGAAGCTCTGCAATAACAGAAAATAAAGGGTTTCCCACAGACTAGTTCTGCGAAGTTAAGTGCTAGGAGCAGAACAATAAAAAAGACTAGCACAACAGAAGAAAATATTGAGAAGGCAGAATAAGCCTTCTCCCTTTTGCAAAGGAGAGAAAAATAAATGATAATAGAAACAAAAAATAAAATAATTAATTTAGTGCTAAAAACAAGAAAAATAGTAGAAATAGCTAATCTACTAAAAAACAAAAATTTTGAAGAGGCATTTACAAAAGCTTATGCTATATGCGATATAGAAGCTTTGGCTAAAATTATATTAAAATTAGCAGAAACAGAAGATGAGAAAAGTGCATTTAATTCAATAGATGAAGTATATGATTTTATAGACGATTGCAGAAAAGAAGGAATAGTTGTAAATGATTTATATTTAAAAATTGCGGAGGCTTTGAATGAAGAGGGTTTTTTCAAAAAGAAAATGACAAAGAAAGAACTAAAAGAGTTGATATCAAATCCTTTATCAACAATGAATATGAACGAATTAGTTCAAAAATCAGCAGAGAATGCAATGAGCAAAATAGCAGAGGAACAATTTCAAGGTTTCAGGGGCTAAATGATATAATTTTAAAGATAAAAAATGCTAATAACTTAATTGAATTGATTTATGCAACAGAACCTTTGGCATATTACTTTAATATAAAGCCATTTGAATTTTGGAATAGCAGGTATTCAGAAATTAATATTTATTGTCAAACCCATTTAACTAAAAATATTGATGATCTAAAATGTGAAATTAATTTACAAGAAGCCGTAACAAATAAATTGATAAGAGCAGATAGCTTATCCAGAAATCCAAAAATAATCCCTATTCGAGATAATTATAAGAATTTATTTCAAGATGAAGAAAAAGAATACATTCAGTCACCAGAAGAAATAGCAAAAAAGATGAGACTTCTTATGATAACGGAAAAGAAATAAAAAGTATTGCAATATTTGTAAAAAAATGGTATTATTATTAGGGTGAGATTATATGGATGAAAAAATTTTATTAAGTGAAAAACCTACATGGGTAGTAATTGTGCCACATTTAATAGCAATGTGTTTTATTGTAGGGATTTTTACAATTTGGAAACCTTTAATAGCAATTTTAACGACAAGACTAACTATAACTAATAGAAGAGTAGAAGGCAAAACAGGACTTATAAAGACAGAGAGAATGGACAGCAGAATAGAACAAATCACTTCTGTTAAAGTAACACAAGGATTAATAGGAAAAATATTTAATTATGGGACTATAAGTATTAACACTGCAGGAGGAAATTATAATTTTAACTACATGTCAAATCCAGAGAAAATAAGAAAAGCTATAAATAATTCTATGGATAATTATGTTAATGTAAAATAACAAAAGTAAAGCACTTGCAGATGCAGGTGTTTTTTATTTGGCATCAGATTAAATCTGGTGCTTTTTATTATGCCTAAAAAAGAAAGAGGGTGAAAATATGACAGTAGAAGAAATTGAGATAATTGTAACAGCACAAGTAGAAGAGGCTTTAAAAGAGTTTCAAAAGTTTTTACCAGCTATAAAACAAACAATAAAGCAAGCACAAGAGGCTTTTTCAAAAGTAGATACTAGAGCAATGACAAGTAAACTGCAACAAGCAGTCAATTTAGCCAAAAAGAAAATGCAAAATTTAAAGAAAAGTTCAGAAAATAATGAAATAGCAATAAAAGTAAACAATAAAGATGCAGAAAAACAAATAACTCAATTAGAAAAAGAGATAGATAGTCTACAAAAGAAAATAACTGGTCGACAAATGAAGTTAGACATAATAAATCCACAAATGGATAAGATAGTAAATGATACGAGAAATCAAGTAGTGCCAGATGGAATATCAAAAAATGATAAATCAATGGACACTGTTGTAAATAATGCATTGGCTTCAAATAAAGACTTTACCTCGTTAGATAGTCAAGCACAAAAATTATATACAGAAATAGAAATGTATAATAAAAAATTAACTGAAGCTAAAAGCAAAATGTCACAATTAAAACAAGAAGCAAATCAAACAGCAACTAGTCAAGGAAAATTGACTAGTTTTTTTAGTGGATTTAAACAAAAAATAGACCAAGTAAAGCCAAGCATATCAAATATGAAAAACAGTTTTAAAGGTTTACCTAAAATCACTCAAAATATAACTAATAATATAAAAGGAATGGGAACAGGTTTAAAAAACGGATTAGGACATGTTTTAAAATATGCAATGGCATTGTTTTCATTAAGAGGAATTTATTCAGTATTAAGTAATTGTGCAAATGCGTGGTTATCTAGTCAAAATGCAGGAGCAAAACAATTAAGTGCAAATATAAACTATATGAAATATGCAATGGGGAGTGCATTAGCACCAGTAATTCAATTTGTTACTAATTTAGTGTATCAATTAATGAAAGCTATACAAAGTGTTGCTTATGCATTAACAGGAGTAAATATATTTGCAAAAGCTAGTGCAAATTCATACGCAAGTATGGCTGGAAGTGCTAAAAAAGCGAAACAGGAAACAAAAGCGTTAGCAGGTGTCCATAATGAAATAAATAATATTTCAGACAAAGACAATTCGGATGGTGGAAGTGGAGGAACAACAGCTCCTAGTTTTGATTTATCAAAAATGGATAATCAAATGACGGGATGGGTTGATAAGATAAAAAAGAATCTCTTACCATTATTTGAACCTATACAAAAATCATGGAGTCAATATGGTAAACCATTACTGAAAAGTATGGAATATGCATTTAACAGCAATATAAGACTAATAAAAACAATAGGAAAAAGTTTTAAAGAAGTATGGCTAAATGGAACGGGTGAAAAAACTTTAGGTATATATTTTCAGGCGTTGACATCCATATTTAATATTATAGGAAATATAAATACTGCATTTGCAAATGCATGGCAAAACAATGGCGGAACCGAAATAATACAACAATTATGGAATGGGTTTAATAATTTAATTTCAATTGTTCAAGATTTTTATAAAACAATAGAAGAGTGGACTTCAAGCGAAAATTTTCAAGAGTTTGCAAATTCAATAATTGGAATATGTGAAACACTATCAGGATGGTTTGAATTAGTAACACAAAAATTAAAGGAAATATGGGACAATGGAGGAAGGGAAACTTTTTCTAAATTATTAGGATGCATTTCTAAACTAGTTACGGCCATAAGTTCGATAATATCTTTTTTATCTCCGGTAATAGAATTTGTATTAAATATAGTTACTCCAGTAGTAACAGAAATAATCAATGTTATTGGTTATGTTATAGATGCACTATCTGGTTTATTAGATTTTATAATAGGAGTATTTACTGGAGATTGGGAAAGAGCATGGAATGGAATTAAAGAATTTTTTATAGGTATATGGAATGCCTTAAAAACTGTAGTAGTAACAATATTTAATATTATTAAAGATATTATAGTGTCTGTATTAAATGTAATAAAAAATATCTGGAATACTGTATGGAGCTGGATAAAACAGTTAGCAAACACAATATGGAATGGAATAAAGACAATAATATCAAATGTAATAAATGGAATAAAGAATACCATTTCAAATGTACTTAATGGAATAAAAAATATATGGAATAATGTTTGGAATGGGTTAAAAACTACAGTAACAAATATATTTAATGGAATATGGAACACAATAAAAAGAATTATAAACTCTATTTTAGGTGGAATTGAAGGTATGGCAAACGGTGTTGTAAGAGGAATAAATAAGGTAATATCGGCAATGAATAATTTAAGTTTCGACATTCCAGACTGGGTTCCAGGAATGGGAGGAAAAAAATTTGGATTTAATATCGGCTATATGAGTGAAGTATCATTACCAAGATTAGCAAAGGGAAATGTTGCTTACGATAAAACACTAGCAGTTTTCGGAGAATATGCAGGAGCAAGCAATAACCCAGAGATAACAACACCACAAAATATAATGAGAGAAACATTTGAAGATGTTTTATCAAACTATAATAATGAAAATAGCGATAGACCTATAAATCTTACAGTAAATGTAGGAAGTACAAAACTAGGACAAATATTATTAGACAATTTAAGAGACATGAAAAGACAATCAGGAAAAGATATAGAAGCATTAGTAGGAGGATAAAATTATGTTATGGAGAGAACATGGAAAAACAGAAAATTTACCGACACCAAGTACATATTCAGCAGACATAGAAGACACAGATAAAGACAGTTATTCTTCTGCTGTTGATGGTTCTTTAATAGACAATCCCATTGCAGTAGGACTTTTAAAGCTTTCTATGAGTTGGGATTTTAACACAGAAGAAGAAGCAGAACAACTTATACAGAAGACATATAAAAATCCATTTATATTGGATGTTAAAGTTCCAGTAGTAGATGGAGGCTTTTTAGAAAATGCAAAATTTAGGGTATCAAAAAGAAAAGTCGAAATGATAAGTACAGAAAAAGAAATGAGTACTTCCAAAACAAAATGGAAGTGCTCTTTTAATTTAATGCAAAAAGAATTAACAGGAGCACAAAAAACAGCAGTAGAGGGGGCAAATAGTTAATGTATAGTACAAGTAATAACTATAAGTCTAAAGTATACAATGTGACTCATTTATTAAAAGTATATATAAATGATGAAGAAATAAATTCTAAATATGTATTAGACTGTAAACCTTCAAGAAAAGCATTCTCAAGTGATGAGTTTGCCTTGGGATGTGTAGAAGCACAAAGCATAGAACTAAAATTATATAAATCAGTAGTACCATCAACTATAAATAAAATAGAAATAAAAAGTGGAATAACAGGCGAAATAGTACCAATCGGAATATTTAACGTAGATGAAATAAGTAAAGATGATGATTATACGGTAACATTAAAACTACGTGATAATATGATTAAATTTGAATTTAATTATAATGGAAAAACGCTAATAGATAACAACAATGGAAAAGCAAAAATAGTACAAGTACTACAAGACTTGTGTACGAAAGCAAGAGTAGAACTTCGGTTCTACTTCTTTTTTAAACATGAATAAGGAAATAGCAGTGTACGACAATACAGTATCAGCAAGAACTTATTTAAGCTATATAGCAGAACAAGCTGGTGGAATAGCAGTAATAGGTAGAGATGGAAAACTATATATAAAAACAATTGGAGAAAGTTCGGCTACATTGCCATTAAAGTTATTTAAAACCTTCAAATGGGGAGAAAAATTTAAAATAACACGTGTAAGGTATGATGATGGAACACAACTATTTGAAAAAGGAGATACAACAGGCAATACAGTTTATATCAGCCAAGACAATATGTACATAGTTGATCAAGAGCAAATTGATAATATTTACAATGTTTTAAAAGATTTAGAATTTTACAGCTTCGAGGGCGAAAGCATAATAGACCCAGCACTGGATACAGGAGATATTGTTGTTATAGATGGCAAAAATGTAATATATCAAGGTTCAATGCAATTTTCAGGACGTTGGATTGCAAATATTGAAAGCAAAATACAATGTAAAGCAAAAGAAGAAACTACCAGAAGAATACCTTCGCAAAAAACTATAAACAGAAGAGTAGAATCGAATATTAATCAAATAGATGGAAAGATAACAAGATTAACCGAAGAAACAACAGAAAATTCTCAAAAGATAACCAAAACAGAGCAAGACGTAAATGGATTAACTACAAAAGTATCATCACTTGAAAAAACAACAGTAAATAAAGTACAAGTTCAATATGCCTTAGGAGATACTTTAACTACTCCACCGACAGCTGGATGGAGTGAAACTGCCCCAGAATGGCAAGCAGGAAAATATATGTGGCAAAAGACTGTTACAACATATTCTGATGGAGCAACAAAAGAATCAAAAGCGACTTGCATACAAGGAGCAAAAGGGGAAACAGGAGCTAGTGGAACTGATGGCAAAGATGGAACAAATGGTAAAGACGGTAAAGATGGAGTAGATGGAAAAGACGGAGAAAAAGGTGATACAGGTGCAACAGGCAAAGGAATTAAATCAATACAAGACCAATATTACTTATCTACTAGCAACACAACTCAAACTGGTGGAGCTTGGAAGAATACGCAAGACGCGTGGGAATCTGGAAAGTATATTTGGACAAGGTCTCATATAACTTGGTCAGACGACACAACAACAGACACTACGCCGATTCTAGCAGAGAGTTTAAACACAGCAAATGAGAACGCTGTTCTTGCACAAGAAAAAACGGCGGAGCAAAAAATAGAGATTGATTCAATTAAGCAAACTGTGAGTCAAACACAAACAACAGTTGCTAATAACTATACCGAAATCAAGCAGAAATTTGGCGATTATGCACCTAAAAGTGATGTAATTACGTTACAAAATAGTGTCGAAAGAATCCAAACAGACACATATACAAAGACAGAAATAAACACTAAATTAACGGACGGAAGTGTAACAAAAGTTACAACAACGTGCGGAACTTTCGATGAGAACGGATTAACAATAGAAAAAACAAATGCAAAGACAAAAGGAAATTTTAACGAAAAAGGAATGAAAGTCGTTGACGCAACAGGCTCTAGTGAAGAAATACTTTTATTCGCTGGTTACGATGAAGAAACAGACGAAACTATTGTTAAAAGCAAGAATATGACAGTAGAAAAATACTTGACAATAGGAGCAAACTGTAGATTTGAAGACTATGTAAATCCCGTCTTAGGTGGAAAAGGAACAGGGGCATTTACTCTATAGAAAGGAGAAAAAAATGGCAAGAATAAATGGTAGCGTATCGCAGAGGTCAGATAGTTATTCGTTTTTTATAGACTGGTCAGAAAGCATGAACTCAAATTATACAAGTACTAACCAAACAACAGTAAGTGCTACAGCATATATATATTGTTCAAAACATACAGCGCATGCTAGTGGATTATCTCAAAAATTAGTAATAGATGGAACAGAATTTACAGCAACAAAATCAATAAATTTAAGTTCAGGAGTAACAGTAGCATTAGTTAGTGGCTCGAAAACAATAACGCACGACGCAGACGGAAGAAAGTCCATTACTATAAGTGCTGATTGTGATTTGCCTGATGGTAATGGTTGGGGTCCTGCTTGGGGTAGTGCTAGTGGCACGGCAGAGCTAACAACAATCCCAAGAGCAAGTTCAATATCAGCAACAGACGCAAACATAGGAAGTTCTTCAATCATTATTATAAACAGGGCGAGTTCAGGATTTACTCACACAGTTACATATAGTTTCAGTGGTTTAAGTGGAACAATAGCAACAAAAACAAATAGTACAAGCTTAGGCTGGACAGTACCAGCAAGCTTTTATCAGAAAATTCCAAACAGTCAAACAGGAACAGTAACAATAACTTGCGATACATATTCAGGAGACACAAAAATAGGAACAAAAACAACAACAATGACAATAAGTGTTCCAGAAAGTTCGCACCCTGTAATTGATAGTGCAACAGCAATAGATACAAATGCAACAACAGTAGCCTTAACAGGAAGCAATAAAAGATTAGTAAATTATAAATCAACAGTAAAACTAAGTGTAACAGGTAGATGTTTAAATTACGCAGGTTTTAGTAAATTAAGAGAAAGAAATATATATGATATACCTGCTACAAAAACAACAAGTGGTGCTACAACAACTGTAACAGGCACAAAGACTTATGAAAATAATACATTAGAACAATTTAAGATTTGCTTGGTAGATACAAGAGATAAAATGAGTGATTATAAAATTTTAAATCAAGCAAATGGAGATTTTACAGTAGTACCATATATTCCTTTGACAATAAATGCAGAGTTTAAAAGAACAACTCCAACACGGCGGAGGAGTAAGCTTAAGCTTTTCAGGAAATTTCTACAATGGCTATTTTGATACAGCTAAAACTAAATTTAATACACTAGGAATTAAATGGAGATATAGAGAAGCAGGCTCTTCAACTTGGTCAGCTTGGACAAGTTTAGTTTTAAATACTGGTTTTAAATATGGTACAGGAAACACATATTTTAGTGGCAACGGTACATCTTTACAAGAAATTTCACTTGGAACTGGATTTAACTACAAAAAGAACTATATTTTTGAATTATGTTATAACGATAAATTATCAAGTGTAACTTATTCTCAAACTGTCAAAGAAGGAGAACCTTGTTTTGATTACGGAAAAGATAAAAATGGAAACAATTATTTAAATGTAAATGGAAATATTTATAAAAACAATAAAAATATATTTAGTTTAATTTACCCTGTCGGTTCAATTTATATGAGTGCAAATAGTACAAATCCTAAAAACTTATTTGGAGGAACTTGGGTAGCTTGGGGAAGTGGTAGAGTCCCTGTGGGTATTAACACTAGTGATGACGATTTTAAAACAGTAGAGAAAACAGGCGGAGAAAAAACTCATACGTTAACTGAAAATGAAATGCCTAAGCATGGACATCCTCAAGCAGTTATCAATCCTAACAGCGAAGGTTATCAAGCTGAATCTTATGGTTACAATTATGCAGAAAGTCAAAATCATGTTGCTATTAAGTTAGCTTCTACAACTAAAGACCCAGGATGGATAAGTGATACATTAGGAATAACAAAGGGTAATAATCAAGCCCACAACAATTTACAACCTTATATCACATGTTATATGTGGAAGCGTACGGCATAGGAGGTGAGAAGAGTTGGAAAATACGGAAGTGTTAGAAAGAGTGATAAAAGTAGAACAGAGTGATAAATCTGCACATCACAGACTAGATGAACATGAACAACAAATCAATGAACTGAAGAAAACATATTCAATAATGGAAAAAATGGCTTATAGGATGGAAAATGTTGAAAAAAATGTTGAAGGAATAAAAGAAAAACTTGACAAACATGACAAAGCCATATCTGAAGAAGCAAACAAAGATGATAAAGAAAAAAGCAAAAAATGGGACAAAGTAATAGATTATTTGTTCTATTTTATTTTGGCTGCTTTATTGGCTTATATAGCCAATAAAATAGGAATAAATTAAAGGAGGAATTTTTATGGAAAAAATAAAAAAAATAGCAAAATATGCGACAAACATATTAGCAATAGTGAGTGCATTAGTAGCAGGAATTAATGCAGTAGAAGGAATAACAATACCTTACGCAATACAAATAGTACAAATTATAGCAGTTGTACAAGGAGTAATAGGTACATACTTATTAGGACAAAAAGCCATAGCTGAAAAGGAGGAAAAATAGTATGAATATAATTGAAAGGACTTACTCGTTGAATGGAGGATTAAGTAATAGAAATACAACTAATAGAATTATATTACATCATGCTGCAGTGTCAAATTGCTCAGTAGATGATGTAGATAGATGGCATAAAAATAAAGGCTGGACATGCATTGGATATCATTTCTTTGTAAGAAAAGATGGGGTTATATATAGAGGAAGAAGAGAAGAGGCTGTTGGAGCACATGCTTATGGATCTAATACAGATAGTATTGGAATTTGTGCTGAAGGCAACTTTGAAAATGAAACAATGGGAGATGTACAAAAACAAGCGTTAAAAGAATTAGTTGCATACTTAAAAAATAAATATGTTATTACTAAAGTTCAAAGGCATAGAGACGTAAATGCAACAGCTTGTCCTGGAAAGAACTATCCTTTTGAAGAAATTGCAAATGCTACTGTTAAATCTACTGAAAACAAACCTATTGAAAATAAAACAGAAGGTTATTTAGTTAAAGTGACAGCAAATGCTTTAAATATAAGAGCAGGAGCAGGTACTAATTATAATATAGTAGGTTGTATTAGAGATAAAGGAACATATACTATAATAGAAACACAAGGGAACTGGGGAAAATTAAAATCTGGTGCTGGATGGATTTGTTTAGACTATACTAATAAAGAAAATAGTGAAGTACAAAACTCTCCAAGATATGCTTTAGGAAAGTATGTAGTAAATACTAAATCAGGATTAAATGTTAGAAGCGGAGCTGGTACCAATTATAAAATTGTAAAAACATATATTAATGGAACAAGATTTGATACGTATGAAATAAAAAATAATTGGGCAAAGACTCCAAGTGGATGGGTGTGTTTAGATTATTGCAAATTAGTTTCAAAATATTAAAAACACCCAAAAATCAAGGTATATAAGTATATTCATTGAAAATAAAAAAGGCTTAAAAGCGATTTTGAAAGGTCTATTTTTGGCTTAATTCTGGAAAAAAAATTTCTTCCAAAATTCGACATATTTGTCGAACGGTTTTTGTTGACTTTAATGTTTTTAATGTTATAATATATATGAATATGGAACAAATTGACATAAAATCCCGAATATGGTAAAATAACAGTGCATATTATTCTTTGTTACAATTAAAAAACAACATATTTTTTAAGACAGCTATTGTATGATTGTAAAAAAGGAAGTGATGTATGTATGGGTATATTGAAAGGGGGCGTTTCCATGACTAATATTTTAACAAACGAGAATTTTGAAGTTTTTTTCCCTACAGAAACAATGTATAAATTTGATGGATCAAAAAAAATAAAAAATAAAAAATTTTATACAATATTAACATTCCTTAAATTAAAATATTCAAGAGCATTTAATGATATTATAGAAAAATATATTGTTCATGATAAAGGTATTAGAAATGGTGAGGCAACTATAAAAGGAACCAGAATATCTACTTTAGATTTACTTTGCATTCTTGATGAAGCAAGAGAAGAAGAAAACAAGTTTAAATATATTTATGAACAATATCCATCAATAACAGATAAGGAACAAATATTAGCTGCAATTTTATATATGATTAAAAAGACTAGTACTATACCAATGTTGATTTCTATAATGTGTTCATAGAATGAAAGTATTACTAGATGAAAATGTAGCTATGAAATTAGAAAAAGGTCTGGCTAAGTGTGGGGTTGAAGATGTTGTCCATATAAATAATATAAAAAAAGGTATGAAAGACACAGAAGTCTATGAATTAGCAAAAAGAGAGCAAAGACTAATAGTATCTGGAGATAGGCATTTTAGTAAAAAGAAAAAAGAACTTTGTAAAGGAACAATATTTATTACCCCGTCTGCAAAGAAGTTAGAAGATTTACCTGAAAAAATATGTTGGATAATAGATAATATATCAAATTATAATATAGATATTTTAACATCAACTATATCATTATCAAGCAGTGAATATAATGTATTTTATAAAAAAGGAATGAAGAGAAAAGCTATAAAAAAGACTATTCTGTATTCAAAAATAAAATTTAAGAGAGTAAAAGTATAAACTCTTATTTAGATAAAGACTAGTAAATCTAGTCTTTTATTTTTTTGCCAAGTTTCGACACATTTTTCAAAAGTGATATGCTATAATAATTAAGTATTTAGAAATAAATACGGGGGGCTGTAGGAAAAAACAGCAAAGACTAGCTGAGAGAGGCTAGTCTTTATTCATTTTAATATTAATTAATAAATCAATAACTTGTGAAACTTCTAAAACTTCTTTAGAATCTATTCCGTATTCGTCTATTCTGCGATACATTTCTTCTTTTAAGTTATCTATATCTAATTCAGAGTAAAACAAATCATCAACTTTAACCTCAAGAGCATTTGCTATCTTATACATAGTTTTAAGAGAAGGATTAAATTTTTTATTGTTCTCTAATTCAACTAAATATGTTCGAGCAATATTTGTCATTTTACTTAATTGATATATAGTCAAAGATTTTTTTAATCTAATATTTTTAATTACGAATACAAACATAAAATTACCTCTAAAAATTATTATGTCCATATTTTAATACAATTATTTTTTTATTTCTACGTGTCGCTGGTAGCGACATATTGAACTTCTGTAACCATTGCAAAAAGCCAACTTTATTTTGTCGAATTTCTCGAAATCCTTGTGAGAGTAATATTTTGTCGAACGTTTTTCCTTGACTTTGTCGAAAAAGGTAAATATAATTTAACTAGATTAAGAAACGCGTTTCTCTGATAAGGAGAAAAATAAAATGGAAAAATTAATTGTAGAAAATTTATGTACTAAATATGAAAAAAGTGGAAAATTAATTAAATTAATGTTAAGGGATTTATTAAAAGAAGGTTATAAGGTAAAAGAGGCTGTAGAATTAATAGAGAAATTTTACAATGAAAAAAGTATGCAATAAAGTATGCAATAGGAGAAATATTTTTAAATATAACGTACTACAATGGGGTAAAAACGTAGCCTTAAAATAGATAAAATTATGTAAAAATAAGTTAAAATAGTATATTCATGGCTACCTGCTCCAGATTTAAAACTAGCCAACAGGCTAGTTTTTTTGTTGCTGTTATGAGAGTAAATTCTTGATTTCACATTTGAAATATGCTAAAATAAAAAAGTAATGCGGGTATAATTTAGTGGTAGAATGTCATGCTTCCGACCTGATAGCGCGAGTTCGATTCTCGCTACCCGCTCCATAAAAAAGAAGTTCACAGACTAATTAAAGTTCTTGAACTTCTTTTTTATGAAGAGAATCTAGAGTACTTTCTTTCGTGAGGTAAGGTGTGCCAAAATTCCCCGTCCCCATTGGCACAATGTTTGAGTTTTACGCTTACCACTACCACTTAATGTGTTGCCATTTATATCTCTCCGATCTAAAAAACACTAATTTATATTATGATTATATAATATAAAACTGATAGATTCAATTAACTATTTTTATTATATCAGAATGCTGTAACGACCCAATTAAAATGATTAAACATCTAAAAATTGCTATAAAATTCTGACTCAAAAAACTAACCCTAAAAATTAGATTTTTAGGGCAGGTATTTAAAATCTTTATGAACGTTTTCAAGAATTATTAACAATTTTCATGTATTGTAGTTCCTAGCAACAGTTTATAAATTACCAACCAGTATTTAAATTTGTGCTATCAACCAGGTTGCCGTTTCTTAAACATTCACAAGCAATTTTGTTAATTATCCATTCACCTTCTACTTTACCATTTCCTGCTATCCAAGATGTAGCAGTTACATTTTTGGGTTTTACAGAATATGTAACATATGCTAGTATGTCAGTTGAATTATAACCAAAGTCTATAAGTGATTGCTTTTTGCTATTACTTAAAATTTCAACTTTATCAACTCTATAATCTAATAATTTTTCTGAATTACTATTGTCTAATGCTTTTAGCTTAGCTAAAAATAAATTTTTTATAGTCTCTTCTGTTGTAAGTTGAGATGAAGAATTTTTGTTATCATTATATTTATCATCAATATTAGTTGTATTAGACTTATCAGAATTTATTTCATCTACTTTTTCTTGTAAGCTACTTACTGTTTTATTTAAGTTACTTACTTGTGTTTGTAATTCAGCAGTTTTTTCATTTGCTTCTATTTTTTCATTATAAAACTTATACATAAAAACAGTCATTATCACAATTATGATTATTGCTAATATTAGAAATAATGTTGATAAACTTATTTTTACAACTTTCTTTTCTTCCATATATTATCACCACCTTTCTTTAGTAAAAATAATTAATTTATTTAAATTTTATTTTTTTTACAATAATAATTTATTATTAATATCCACCAGTTTCTTGTTGTAGTGTTAAAGTAACAACGGTACCTTGTTCAACAGTTTTTCCAGAAGCAACATCTTGTGCAATTACAATTCCAGACCCATTAATTACTAAATTTAAATTAGAAGCTTCAGCAGAGTTGATTGCACTTGCGGCAGACATTCCCTTAAAGTTAGGTATTGTGGTTTCAGTTCTTTCATTTGACTTCTCTGTAAATAAATGAACTGTAGAATTCTTTATTAAAGACACACCTGGCTTTGGTAGCTGATCTGTTATAACAGTAGTAGAAGCGTCCTCATCACTAGAAATTTTAACGGAAAAACCTGCATCTTTTAGAATTTGTCTTGCTTCTGCAATTGTTTTTCCTGTAACGTCAGGAAGAGTTGTTGTTGTGTAAGTAGAATTTGTAGAACTACTTGCAATTTCATTATTAGAAGGTATACCTAAGTATGGCAATACTTCTGATAAAATTTGAGATACAACAGGACCAGCAACCTGGCTACCTTGGTAGCTATCACCTTTTGGATTATATATTGTAACTAAAACTACTACTTGTGTATTTACAGTTGGAGCAAGCCCAATAAAAGATGCAACATAACCTTCATCTTCACTTCCAGAAAGAGGCTCAGATGTACCAGTTTTACCACCAACAGAATAACCTTGAACTCTAGCATATTTACCAGTACCTTCTGCAACAACATATTCCAACATATCCATTAGCTTATCTGCAGTTTCTTTTGAAACGACTTGTCTTATTTCTTTTGATTCAACAGTGGTTACTGAATTAGTATCTGTATTTTTAATTTCTTTTACTATACGTGGTTGCATAAGAACACCTTCATTTGCAATAGAGGATACAGCGGTAATTAATTGAATAGGTGTAATTGTAAATCTTTGACCAAATGACATTGTAGCTACGTTAAATTCATTAATATTGTTTTCTGGGAAGAATACGCTATTTGATTCACCATAAAAATATGGATTAGTTCTATTAAATAGTCCGAAAGCTCTATAATACTTGTATAAAGTTTTTGCACCAATTTTTCTGCCCAATTGTATAAAAGCAGGGTTACAAGAGTTTGCTAATGCATCTCTTAAACTTTCTGAACCATGAGGATTATTGTGTCTCCAGCAATTCATAGTAACACTAGAAACTTGCTCAGAACCGGCACAGTAAAAATCTCCACGGTTGTCTGTCGTAACAATTCCTTCTTCTAAGCCGGTAGCAGCAGTAATTATTTTAAAAGTAGAACCTGGTTCATATGTACTTTGAACGGCACTATTATTCCACATTTTATAAAGAGCAGAATCTTTATCTGATGATGATAAAGTATCCCATTTTTCTTTTAATTCATTAGAATTTATAGTATATGGTGTGTTTAGATTGTAATCTGGATATGTTGCCATTGCCAAAACATCTCCAGTAGAAGGGTTCATAACTATAACATTTCCACCATCAGCTTTATTATCAATAACTGATTGAGAAAGGTATTTTTCAACAATTAATTGGATATTAACATCAAGAGTAAGAGTAACATCATTACCATTTTGAGCTGGAACGTAAGAAATTTCACCATTTGGTATTTCGCCATTTATAGAATCAGTTGTTGCAAGTAACTTGCCAGCAGTTCCAGACAAAAGATTATCAAGACTGTACTCTAATCCCATTGCACCAGAACCATCAGAACGAGTAAAGCCTATTAAGTTTGATGCTAGATTATTGTATGGGTATGCTCTTTTATTATCGTCTTCTATTCTGATTCCAGAAACTATCTTGTTATCAGAAAGCCAATTTTGAAGTGAAACAATTTTTTCATGATCAACTTTTTCTACTATTTTAAAAGATGAAGTTTTTGTATTAAGCTTTTCTAAAGTTTCTGCATAATCAAGTTCAAAAATTTCGCTAAATTTGTGGGCTAAAATTTCTTTATTTACTTCTGTTTTATCTTTATATTTAACCTCTGAAGGATTTATATATACTGTATCTACACTAGTGCTTTTGGCAAGTATTTTTCCAGTAGAATCATAAATAGTTCCTCTAGAAGGGTTAATAAGTTTACTAGAAAGTTGCCTTTGAACAGCTTCTTCCTTTAAACTAGCACCTTGAACAAATTGCAAAATGCATAAACGCAAAACTAATAGGATAAGTAAAGCAAATCCAATAGAAAGGGAAATGCGCAAACGCTTTTGACCTTTATTATCTATTTTAATAATTTTTGTTTTCTTTTTCATAAAATAATCACCTATAACTATTTATTAAGGAAATTGTATATTAACAAACAAAAAAAATCAATAAAATTACTAAAAAACAATGGAATAAAAAAAGTATATAGTGTATAATTTAAAAAGGTGAATTTTATTGAATTTATATGAAGAAACAAAATATATTTTAAAAAAATACAATATCGTGGCAAATAAAAAACTAGGACAGAACTTTTTAATAGATGAAAACGCAATAGAAAAGACAATAGAAGGAGCACAAACATGCGAGCATGATTTAGTTATAGAAATAGGGCCAGGACTCCGGAACTCTTACAAAACCACTATTAGAAACAGCAGGAAAGGTTATATGTATAGAACTAGATACCAGAATGATACAAATCTTGCAAGATAGATTTTCTATGTATAGTAACTTTGAATTAATAAATGATGATGTTTTAAAAGTAGATTTAAAAAGTTTAATAAAAGAAAACAAAAAAGATAAAATAAAAGCTGTTAAAATAGTTGCAAATTTGCCATACTATATAACAACACCAATAATAATGAAGTTATTGGAGGAAAGACTAGAAATAGAGAGTATAACTGTTATGGTTCAAAAAGAGGTGGCGGATAGGCTAGTTGCAAAACCAGGAGAAAAGAATTCAGGAGCTATAACATACGCTATTAGCTATTTTGCAGATGCCGAAAAAGTATTAGAAGTTCCAAACACATCATTTATGCCAGCACCAGAGGTTAATTCTAGTGTTATAAAGTTAAACATATTAAGAGAGCCATCTGTTAAAGTGGAAAGTGAAAAAATGCTATTTAATGTAATAAAACTTGCATTTGCACAAAAGAGAAAAACACTTTTAAATGCACTTACAAATGGAAAACTAGCAAACAAAGAAGAGGTAGAAAAAATGCTTATTGATTTGAATTTAGATTTGAAAATAAGAGGAGAAAAACTATCTTTACAAGATTTTGCAAGAATTGCAGATTATATGGAAGAGAAAAGATAATATATGAATAAGGAGGAACAAATGAAAAAAGAAAAAGGTATAACTCTTGTTGCTTTAGTTATAACAATTGTAGTAATGTTAATACTTGCAACAGTTACAGTTACGGTATCAATTAATGGGGGATTAATAAATACAACAAAAAGTGCAAAAGAAGAGTCAAGAGGAATGGATGTTGCAGAAGCAAAAGAAATGTGGGAAATGAGTGTAAGAGAAGATAGAGAAAATGGAAATCAAGAAAAGACACTTGACCAAATACTGGAAGAACTAAAAAATAAAGGCTTGCTTACAGAAAAAGAAGTTGAAGAGATAAAAGAAAGTGAAACCAAAACAATAACAATAGGCAGTAGAACAATTAGTTTTGATATAGAAAATAATGATATAGGTGACATAGATACATGGGATAGAACATATATTGAATCCATAAAAATAGGAGACTACGTTGATTATAATCCAACACAAAGAGTAAGTGAGAAAAACAAAAGTAAATTAACATATGTTTCTCCAGTGGGAACGGCAAGCAGTCATGGAAATGGATATGAGGAACAAACCTTTGAAGCAAGAACAGATATAAAATGGAGAGTATATGACATAAATAAAGAAACAGGAGTAATAACTCTAATATCAGAAGAGGTAATTGGGTCTAAAAGAGGAGGAACATTACAAAGCAACTTTATTTTATATGCTGGAATTGGCTATTTATATTCAGAACAAGAAATAGAAAGCGCATGTGCTATTTATGGTTATGGTTATGGAGCTGATACTTCTAAAAGCACAGCATATACAGTAGGCGGACCGTTTGATGATAAGATTACTGGAGCAATAGAAGGAACAGGAGCAAGAAGCATGGATTTAACAGATATTATTAGCTCAAATCCAACATTTCTATTAGGAACAATCGGCTCAATATATTATCCAACAATGTCAGGAGATAGCCTAGGAAGATCAACAGAAAAGACAGATAAGAATTTAGAATATTCTTCAACTCAAAAATATGATGTAAATGAATTGGAAGTTGGAAAGGCAAAATTCAACCTAATATTTAAAGCAAAGGATGAAGAAACAAATTTAGCATATTGGTTAAAAACAAGAACGGTTAGAAGGACTATAAGTAGTGATGCAGCAAACAATAGTATGGGATTTTGTAACTGGGTTGTTATTAACGGAAATAGAGTTAATAATAAACGTATATGTGGGTCGACAACAATAAAATTTGGTAGTACTCCGGCAACAGAGCTAGGCATTAGGCCAATAGTTGTGCTAAAAAAGGGACAAGAATTAAAAAAAGCTGAAAATCAATCAGAAGATGAAAAATATACTTTATGGAATCTGATTTAGAATAAAGCCTACAAAATGTTGACATATATATAAGAAGGATTTAAAATATATAATTATATTTTATTAATAATACAAAAGAGGAGGAAAATAAAAAATGAAAAACAACAAAGGAATAACTTTAATAGCATTAGTAATTACAATAATAGTAATGCTAATATTAGTGGGAGTAACAGTAAGTGCTGCCATAAATGGAAAACTATTTGATACAGCGAAAAAAGCGGCAAAAGATACAGAAAAAGCAAAACAAGAAGAACTTGATTATATGGAAGATGCTAAAAATAAAATTGATGAAATTTTAGGAGTAACTACTGATGATAAAGTAGAAGAAATAATTTCTAAACCAGTAGAGGGAGAAACAGAAGTATATGCAATACTATTTTCAGATGGAATTATGGAATTAAGAAAAGAAAAACCAACAGAAACAGAAAATGTAGTATTTAAGACAGATGAGAGCTTTTCAAACAAATTATTTAAAAGCCAAGAAGAAATACCTTGGATATCATATGTAGATTCAATAAAAGAAGTAAAAATAGCTGATGAAATAGTACCAAGGACAACGGCAAGGTGGTTTCAAGGATTAAAAAATTTAACAACAATTTCTAATATTGAAAATTTAAAAACTGATAAAGTAGTATCTATGGCATTAATGTTTAGCGGATGTACATCTTTAGAAGAAGTTGATGTATCTAAACTTAAGACTCAAGAAGTAATAGATATGTGTGCTATGTTCCAAAATTGCTCTAAAATAAAAAGTTTAGCAGTAAATAACTGGAATACAAGTAAAGTTATAGATATGAGCTATATGTTTAATAAATGTAGTGTGCTAACAAATATTGATGTGTCAGGATTTAAAACAGATAAAGTGACAGATATGAGCTATATGTTTAATAAATGTAGTGCATTAACAAATATTGATGTGTCAGGATTTAAAACAGACAAAGTGACAAATATGGGGTGGATGTTTTATAATTGTAGTAAATTAGCAAATATAAATGTAAGTGGATTTAATATGGAAAATGTAACAAATATTAAATCAATGTTTTATGGATGTAGTGCATTAGAGAATATAGATGTAAGTAGCTTTAACACAAGTAATGTAACAAATATGAGTTATATGTTTTATGACTGTAGGAAGGTAAAAACATTAGATGTTGCCAATTGGGATACAGGCAATGTAAAAGATATGAGCTGGATGTTTCAATATTGTACAAGTGTAACAAAATTATCTGTGGAAAATTGGAAAACAAATAAAGTTGAAGATTTTACGCATATGTTCTGGCAATGTGAAAAAGTAACCGAACTTAATTTAAGTAAATGGGATACAAGTAGTGCTACAAACATGAATTCAATGTTTGCTAGATGCTATGGATTAACCAAGATAGATGTAAGCAACTTTAATACAAGTAAAGTTGAGGATATGTTATGGATGTTTAGAATGTGTAGAAGTTTATCAAAACTAGACATATCTAATTTTGATACATCTAAGTGTGTATACTTTTACTATATGTTTGAAGGTTGTAGTGAGTTAGAAAACTTAGAATTAGGAAATTTGAATACAGAAAATGTAATAAATTTTGAAGGAATGTTTACTGGATGTAAGAAATTAAAAACTACAATTCCAATAAATGCACAAGCACTTGTTGGAGCTACAATAGGACAAAATGACTATGATTATGCATATATGTTAAATGGAGCAGCAACAGCAGAAGGAGCACAAATAACAATTAGATATAAAGCAAGTCAAAAAGATATAATAGACAAAATGGTAGAAACAAAATCAGCTAATTCTAATATTGTATTAGAAGAGATAGCGAAATAACAAAACAAATTAGAGGTCATCAACAGATGGCCTCTTTTGCTACTTAAAAAATTGACAAAATAGCCATTTTGAGGTACAATTATAGTGTTTTGAATTAAAGGAGAGATAAAAATATATGTCAAATTTAAATGTTAAATTGCTAAAAAATGTAGAGTCAAAAACAAAAATATATTTAGCGATAATAGCAATTATTTTAATAGCATTATGTATAAATAATATAGCATATATAATTCCAAGTATAATTGGATATGCATTAATAATTGTATACACAATATGGGTTTATAAGAGAAGAAAGAGTGAAATATCAAATTATATAACGGATTTAACAATAAATGTAGACTCAGCAGCTAAAAACACATTAATAAATTCACCATTTCCAATAATAATACTAGAAACAGATGGAAATGTTATATGGAGAAGCTCAAAATTTAATAAAGAGTTTGCAAATGTTGGAATAAATTCTTATATAGATGATATAGCAAAAGAAATAAAGATGGATATAGAAAATCAAGATACAACTCAAATTGATAAACAAATAAGCATAGAAGATAAAATTTATCATGTAATAGGAAACTTCGTAAAAATAAAGCAAAAGAATACTAAAAAAACAAGCAAGTATATGACAATATTATATTTTGTAGATGTAACAGAAAAGCAAGAAATACTAAAAAAATATGAACAATCAAAATTATGTGTTGGTATTATTATGGTGGATAATTACGAAGAAGTAATTCAAAGAGTTCAACCAGAAGAAACACCACAAATAATGGCAAAAATAGAAAAAGAATTATATGACTGGGCAAATGATGTTCAAGGAATTATGATAAAAAAAGAAAGAGATACATTTGTATTTATATTTGAACAAAAATTTCTAGACAAAATGAAAGAAGAGAAATTTGCTATACTAGACAAGATAAAAGAAATAAGAAATGAAGAAAATTTACAAATAACATTAAGTATAGCAATATCTAATGAGGGAAATACAAATTATGAAAAATATCAATCAGCAACAGATGCAATGGATATTGCATTAGGTAGAGGCGGAGACCAAACTGTTATAAAAACAGATGGAAAATATGTATTCTTTGGAGGAAGAGCACAAGAGTTAGAAAAAAGAACAAAAGTAAAAGCAAGAGTTGTAGCACATGCTTTGGAAGAATTAATACAAGATGCAAGTAATGTAATAATAATGGGACATTTAAATGGAGATATAGACTCAATGGGCTCAAGCTTAGGATTATATAGATTTGCAAAAACATTAGGAAAAGACGCATATGTAGTAAACAATACAACAGGTTTATCACTAAATAGCTTTATAGAAACATTACAAAAACAAGACGAATATAAAGAAATTTTAGTAGATAAAAGTAAAGCACAATCATTAATTACAGAAGATAGTGTACTTATAATAACAGATACTCATAAAAAAAGTTATGTGGAAGTTCCAGAGCTATTAGATAAAACAGAAAAAATAGTAATAGTTGATCATCATAGAAGAGGAACAGATTATATAGAAAATGCAATGCTTACATTCCATGAGGCCTATGCTTCATCTGCAGCAGAATTAGTAACAGAAATAATAGAATATGGAACAAATAATGTTCAATTGAAACAAATAGAGGCAGAGAGCTTATATGCGGGAATTATGGTAGATACAAAGAACTTCACATTTAAAACAGGTGTAAGAACATTTGAAGCAGCAGCATATTTAAGAAAATATGGTATAGATATAATAAAAATAAAAAAATGGTTTCAAAGCGACTTAGAAAGTTATAGTGTTATTGCAGATATAGTTAAAAGAGCAGAAATAATAAATGATACAATAGGAATTTCTGAATATGAAGAAAAAGATAAAAATGCAAATTTAATATGCGCAAAAGCAGCAGATGAGCTCCTTACAATTAGCAATATAACAGCATCATTTGTAATAGGAAATTTAGGAGATAAAATATGTATTAGTGGACGTTCAATAGGAGATATAAATGTTCAAATAATACTAGAAAAACTTCGGAGGCGGAGGGCATATTACACTTGCAGGAGCACAACTAGAGGGAATGACTATGGAAGAAGCAAAACATGAATTAATAATAAGAATAAATGAATATTTTACAGAACAATCTTAAAATATACAATAAACCACTAAAAAAGATAAAATTTAAGAGACAAAAGAGAAATATATAAATAAATATATCACAAAATGCAAAAAACTTTTTCTTATTTGACAACTGTATACGACAAAAAAATTAGATTGGAAATGATAAAATAACAAAATGTAAGGCACAGATGCCTAGATACACAGAAGATTAGAAAAAGTATGAAGGTGGTAAAAGGATGTTTCAAAATTTAGCAGATGAAAAACAAGAAGATTATATAGAAGAACAAAATGAAGAGATAGAAAACAAGAAGAAAATTAATTTAAAAGAATTGTTTTCTGTGTCTAATATAATTTTATATGCAATATCATTTATGGCATCAATGGTTAGTTTTGGAGGAGAATTTGCTCCTTTCGGACTAGCTATATTCGCGGCAGTATGTAGCAACGAAATTCCAGCAGGATTAGTATATATCTTTGCTGGAATAGGTACTCTTATAGGATTTGGACCAAAAGGATTTTTATCTTATTTATTAAGTTCATTAATATTTATAGCTTTGCTACTAATATTCAAGCCAAAAAGAAGATATCCAGCGAGAAACGAAAAGCAGAAACTAGGATTTTATGTTTTTGCTTCTGCCTTTATTGTACAAGCTGGAAAAATGTTTTTTTCAATATTTTTAGTATATGATTTATTAGCAAGTATTGTTTTTGCTTTAATATCATATATGTTCTATAAAATATTTACAAATTCAATTACAGTTGTAAAAGAATATGGAAAGAAAATGGCATTTACAGTAGAAGAGGTAATGGGAGCAAGTTTGTTGGTATCAATTGCATTATACTCTTTACACGGTTTGCAAATTTTTGGATTATCTATTAGCAATATATTAAGCATAATGTTAGTACTATTCCTAGGATGGAAAAATGGAATGCTAATAGGTGCAACAGCAGGAATAACAATAGGAATGGTTTTGGGGATAATAGGTTCAAGTAGTCCTGTACTAGTTGCTTCTTATGCAATATCTCGGAATGTTTGCTGGAATGTTAAACAAACTAGGAAAGATAGGTGTTATAGTAGGATTTTGTTTAGGTAATGCAATACTTACATATGTTGCAAATGGAAACACAATAGCTGTAATAACAATAAGAGAAATACTAATAGCTTCATTAGGTTTATTGTTATTACCTAAAAACGTAAATATAGATATTGCAGATATTGTAGGAAAAACAAAACTTTTACCTGTAACAGGAGGAGTGCTAGAAGGAGATACAAAAACAGTAGAAAAATTAAATACAGTTTCTGAGACAATTTCTGAAATAGCAAAAAGCTATCAAGAAGTGGCAGCAACAACAGCAGAAACAGAAGAAGAGCTTCAAGAAGATGCAAAAAAATATTTTAAAGAAGAGTTACTAAATAATTTAGAGGACTTTTCAGACAACTTACTATATGAAGATTTTGTTGATATGGAAGATGAATTGTTAGATAGCATATATGATGTTCTAGAAAAAGATGAAGAAATTGATAAGGACAAATTATTAAAATTATTAGAAGATAATAATAACTATATTATAGGTTTAGACAATGAAGGAACAAAAAAAACAATAGAGGAAAACTTAGAACAGATAGTAAAAACAATAAATCATACATATAGAATAAACAAATTAAATCTTGTTTGGAAACAAAGAGAAGCAAGTAATAAAAAAACGTTAGCAAATCAACTTGGTGGAGTATCAAAAGTAATATCATCACTAGCAGATGATATAGAGGATAAAGAAGAAAAAGAAGAAGAGAAAATTCAATTTAATTTAAAAATTGCATCAGCAAAAGTAACAAAAAGCAAAAGCGAAGTATCAGGAGATACAAGCATACAAACAAAATTACATGATGGAAAATTTATGATGGCAATAAGTGATGGAATGGGATCGCGGACCAAGAGCTAAAAAAAGTAGTTCAACAGTTATAAAAATGCTAGAAAGATTATTAAAAACAGGATTTGATAAAGATGTTTCAATAGGATTAATAAACTCATCTGTTAACTTGAATTCAAATGATGAAACATATGCAACAATAGATATATCTGTTTTTAATAGAAGCACAGGAAATATAGAGTTTGTAAAAAATGGTGCATGCCCAACATTTATAAAATCAAAGAATAAAGTAGAAGTAATAAAAGCTATATCATTACCAGCAGGAATTGTAGACAAAATAGACCTAGTAGTATATGACAAGGATTTAAAAGGTGGAGAAATTGTTGTAATGTGTAGCGATGGAATATTAGAATCTAACCAAGAGCTAGAGAACAAAGAATTATGGGTAAAAGATATGTTAGAAAACATAGAAACAGACGACGTTCAAAAAATAGCTGATATAGTATTACAAGAAGCAATAGACAATGACTATGGAATACCAAAAGACGACATGACAGTATTAGTTGCAAAAATTGAGAGAATATAAAATTTGTCAAAAAGTATTTACAAAATTTGAAAATATGTTATAATAAAAATAGGAAATGGAGAACCACAAACGTGGTTTGCCAGTGTGATATATAAAAACACATCTACAATGGTCAAATTACAGATGTGTTTTTTATTGCTTTATTTTTGTTTGCTAATTATTATAACTAAAGCTATAATCAAGGCAAACGCAATGATAGTTACTGATATTAAACCAGCAAATAGTAATTTTATTATTAGCAATAAGGTTGTTTCTATCATACGCCTCACCTCCTTTATGTAGGAGGCAAACCACATCTGCTTATCTCATTTCCTATGAATGTAATTATATAAAAACTGGAAATAAAAGTCAATAAAAATTGCCAAAAAAACAACAAAAAATAAAATATATAAATAATTGACAAAAGAGTAAAAAAATTATAAAATATAATACAGTAAAAAGCGTTTGATAAATGGAAATAATTAAAAATTATTTTGTGACACATTTAGAGCTATATAAAAAATCAAAAAAAGTGGGATTACAATCCAATAAGGGTGGCACCGCGGAGAATAAAGAATCTTCGTCCCTGTATACTGATGTATACAGGGATTTTTTGTGTGTAAAAGATGCTTTTTTCTAAAGGGAGGAAAAAATATGAGCAAATACAGAACTAATAACTGTGGAGAATTAAGAATAAGTGATGTTGGAAAAACAGTAAAACTAGCAGGTTGGGTACAGACAATAAGAAATCTAGGAGCAATGAAATTTATAGATTTAAGAGATGAGGATGGAATTACACAGGTAGTTGTATCTGCAGAAATGGATTTAAAAGATATAGTAACAGAATGTGCAATTGGAGTTACAGGAACTGTAATAGAAAGAGCAAGCAAAAACAATAAAATTCCAACAGGGGATATTGAAATTGAAGCAAAAGAAATAGAAATATTAGGTAAATGTAAAAACGTTTTACCATTTGAAATAAATTCAGAGAAAACAGGAGAAGCAAGAGAAGATTTAAGATTAGAATATAGATTTTTGGACTTAAGAAACAATAAATTACATCAAACAATTAAACTTCGTTCTGAAATAATGAAAACATTAAGAAGCAAAATGGATGAATTAGGTTTTACAGAAATACAAACACCAATACTTGCAAACTCATCACCAGAAGGAGCAAGAGACTTTTTAGTACCAAGTAGA
>OLOL01000142.1_pt1 | contig 75557 bp, 61 predicted proteins | sample 1673081 | NCBI WGS metagenome assembly OLOL01 (sample SAMEA3136753, study PRJEB25190) | human gut metagenome
GGGAGGCCGGGTGCCAGTACCTGTCCATCTCCGGCTCCGACTTTGTGGAGCTGTATGTGGGCGTGGGCGCAAGCCGTGTCCGTGACCTCTTTGAGGAAGCCACCAAGACCGCTCCCTCCATCGTGTTCATCGACGAGATCGACGCTGTTGGCCGTCAGCGCGGCGCTGGCCTGGGCGGCGGGCACGATGAACGAGAGCAAACCCTGAACCAGCTTCTGGTGGAGATGGACGGCTTTGAGGGCAACTCCGGCGTCATCGTTATGGCTGCTACCAACCGAGTGGACATCCTGGATCCGGCGCTCCTCCGTCCCGGCCGCTTTGACCGGCAGGTTTATGTGGGGCTGCCGGACATCCAGGGGCGCAAAGAAGTACTCCAAGTCCATTCCCGCGCCAAGCCCTTGGCAGAGGACGTGAACCTGGAAACCCTGGCCAAATCCACCAGCGGCTTCACCGGTGCCGACCTAGAGAATCTCATGAACGAGGGTGCCCTGCTGGCCGCTCGGAAGAACCAGCGGTTCATCACCATGGCTGACCTGCAAGAGTCCATCATCAAGGTCATCGCAGGCCCAGAGAAAAAGAGCCATGTGGTCACCCCCCATGCCCGAAAGCTCACCGCTTACCACGAAGCCGGTCACGCCATCGCCATGCACGCCCTGCCCACCCACGACCCAGTGCATCAGATCACCATCGTCCCCCGTGGTCAGGCTGGCGGTATGACCATCTCCCTGCCCCAGGAGGATCGCTCCTTCCGCTCTCGGAACGAGCTGTTCGAGGACATCGTCGCCCTGCTGGGCGGCCGTGTGGCAGAGGAGCAGTTCCTGGGCGACATCTCCACCGGCGCTTCCAGCGATCTGGAGCGTGCCACCGCCATCGCCCACGCTATGGTGGCCAAGTACGGCATGAGCGATGCTCTGGGCGCTGTGGTCTACGACGACGGCAAGGGCGAGGTATTCATCGGCCGCTCTATGGCACAAACCAAGCCCTACTCCGAAACCATCGCCGCCTCCATCGACCAGGAGGTGAAAGCGCTGATCGACAAGGCTTACGCTCAGTGCCGAACGATCCTGTCCGACTACGCCCCCCAGCTGGAGACCACCGCACAGTACCTGCTGGAACATGAGACCATGTCCAGCGAAGCCTTTGAAGCCGTGTTCACTGCGATGGAACGTGCGCCGGAGGCTTGACCGGTTCAACCAATCCATAAACAAACGATCAAAAAGCTCCTTGCAGAGCCGAAGTTCTGCAAGGAGCTTTTTATATGATAAGCACTGCGCTCTATCCAAGCGTTCTTACTTATGGGGAATCCCCGCAATGGGACAATCCTCCGTGCCCGGCATATCACGGGTCAGGGCTTCCACCTGCTCCTGTGCCTTCGCCGGATCGTTGATCCAAGTATGATAGAATTCAAACGGGCATTCCTTGGCGCCATAGCGATCCTCCTTGGAGTTGATGGTGCCGGTATAACCACGGTGGAGCAGCTTATACAGGTGGTTCTGAGACTGCCAGTTCTTACGGGCATCTCGGATTTCAGGGATGGACATCTCCGCATACTGATAGCTGTTCTCCTCAGTCTCGCATTCACCCAGGACATGACCGTCAAAGCCGATCAGCGTAGAATGACCGAAATAGGAGTACACACCGTCATTGCCGGTGGCGTTGGCCACTGCTACATAACAGTTATTCGCCCATGCCATGACCTGTGCCATATGACGTTCCTCATCCTTGGCCGGATACATATAACCTTGGCTGCGGATGATCAGCTCCGCGCCGCGCATAGCGCAGTCACGCCAGATCTCCGGATAGTTGCCATCATCACAGATGATCAGGCTGATCTTCATCCCCTTAGGACCTTCACTCACATAGGTGCGATCACCAGGATACCAGCCCTCGATGGGAGTCCAAGGAATGATCTTACGGTACTTCTGCACGATCTCGCCCTTGTTGTTCATCAAGATCAAGGTGTTATACGGAACCTTCTTAGGATGTTCCTCATGCAGCTCACCAGTAATGGAGAAAACACCCCAGACATTGTTTTCAATACACGCCTTCGCGAAAACATCTGTTTCCGGGCCGGGAATGGTGGTGGACAGCTCCATCATCTCATCGAAGTCATACAGGATCCCCTCCGTGCTATACTCCGGAAAGACGACCAGATCCAATCCAGGAAGACCGGTCTTCAGACCCTTGATATAATTCGAGATGTTTTGGCAGTTGGCCATGATCTCTTCCTTCGAGTGCAAACGGGGCATCTTATAGTTTACAACTGCAATGCCCAAAGTATTCTTGCTAGATGCAATATCGCCGTGTCTCACAATGAAAACCTCCTTCAAAAAATGGTTCGATGAATGATAATTTGGAATAAGCGTCCCTCTGTTTCACATTACCGTCACAAAACATTTTGCAACAGCAGCCAGGCGGGAACCCAGGCAGTGCCGATTCCCTCCAAGATCAACAGAACTGGAACTGTATGATGCAAGTCCTTTTTCAGGACACTTTCCACGAAGATGAGCAGCCACAGGATCCCCCATGCCAACCAGATGACAAAGAACAAGGGATCCGCATCCTGCAACAGAGAGAGCAGAGCGGCAGGAACGGTATTGATGGCCACAAACAGGCTGAACCACCCCAATACGCGTCCATCCAAGTTGAACACAGCGTTCAAACCGATGAACAGATAGGTAAAGCCGAACAGCAACCCGGTAGCAGCTGCATAATATTCGCCGCATACCAGCAGGATCACATTTGCGATGACGGAAAGTCCGCCAGTGAAGAAATTCATCACCGCAAGGGATTTTCCATCGATTTCTGTGAGCCGCCCAATCCCATTGATGGTCAGGACAGCCCCAACATACAGTAGGCTAACGCCTAACATACCAGTTCCTCCTTCCAAAAGCAAAAGGCGCCAACGATCTCTCGCCAGCGCCTTTGCTCTGCTTGTTTTTGATGATCCTCATTATATCCTATTTCTCAAAAAGCGCAAGTATGAATTTTAACAATTATCAACTTGCAAAATATCATTTTTTATTGCACTATTCCGCTGTTTTTTCCATTCCAAATGAAACGAAAAGCGTCTAACTGTTGCAGTCAGACGCTTTTCATCATTCGAAAAAAAGAGAGAGAAGAGAGAGAATTAACCAATTAAAAACGAGGTTCTTTCTTGGTACAGGTATAGCATAACGGGTAATTACGGCAGAATCATGACAGCTTTGTAAACCGTTTGTAAACTCAGGACAGAAGCAATTCCAAATCCGCCAGCGCCAGTCCCTCCTGCAAGGCCAGACTGATGGCGCAGCCGGTCACACGACCAATGTCCGTCACCACGGTGTCCACCTCCCGTGGGGTGACCATCATCCGTTCCAGCTCCTCCTGTCCCGTCCGTTCCCGACCGGTCAGCTCCGCCACCAACGTCCCCGCATCCACCACCGTGGGCACCCCCATAGCGATGACGGGGATGCCTAGAGTATCCTGATTCAGCGCCGCCCGAGCATTGCCCACACCGGAGCCAGGGATGATGCCGGTGTCAGCAATCTGGATGGTCTTGCCCAGCCGAGCAGCAGAACGGGCGGCCAGGGCATCCACGGCGATGACCACTGCTGGTTTGATCTCCCGTGCCAAGGCTTGGATCAATTCGGCGCTCTCCACACCGGTGCTGCCCACCACGCCGGTATGCACCGCCGCCACAGGACGCCACTGGCCGAAGTACTCCGGCGCCTGGGTAATGAGATGGCGGGTGGCTAAGGTGTGATCGATAGCGATGGGGCCTACAGCGTCTGGGGTGATGTTCCGATTGCCCAGGCCGATGACCAAGGCAGGGCTGCTGTCCCCTTGGGGCAGCAGCCCCATGAGGGTCTCAGTGACCGCCTGCACCGTTCGTTCAAAGGTGTCCCCCGTCCGTCCCGGCAGCTCGCCCAGGGTCAAGGTCAGGTAGTGTCCAATGGGTTTGCCCAGCCGCTGGGCGGCGTCATTGTCCAAAATCTCCACCTCGGTGACAGGAATCCCACAACGCTCAAAGGCTCGGTGGCGCATCCCTGGCAGAGCTGCCCCGTCCGTCTCCTCCCCAAGCTCCAGCGCTTCCACAGCTAAGTCCGTCCGAACCCCTTTTTTCCACTCCATCTTGTGTCCCTCCTGTTCTTTCTGCCTAGTTTGGGCATCGGTGACAAAAGTTATCCACAGGTTAAGAAAAAAAGTGGAGAAAAGAGTTGCAATCCGGCCATTCGGATGCTATAATTAGGACTTGCACGGGTCTTTTTTGTCCCTGCTACTTTTCCAATAGAGGAGGTTTTTGGTTTGCCCAATATCAAGTCCGCTAAAAAGCGCGTGCTGGTTAACCAGACCAAGGCCGCTCGTAACAAGGCTGCTGTCTCCGCTGTGAAGACTGCACTGAAGAAGTTTGATGCCGCTGTCGCGGAAGGCACCAAGGATGAAGCCGCTGTGGCTTACAAGGTCGCTGTGAAGCACGTGGACAAGGCTGCTGCCAATGGCCTGATGCACAAGAACAAGGCCGCTCGCAAGAAGCATCAGCTGACCATCAAGCTCAACGCCATCGAGGGCTAACGAAACACAAATTGTGATGCACTAAACCGTCTGTCTGATACACAGACGGTTTTTTGCTGGCTTTTTTTCCGTCTATCGCTTATAATAACCTCATATCTTTTATAGAATCTTAAAAGAACCAGGACAAGACATGGAGGTGATATGGCCTTGGAAGAAAAACTCTATCAGTATCTGGATCGACTTAAAGTCCGCTATCCTTTGGTGGCCTTTATCGTAGATGTGATTGAGGTTTATCTGGATCGCCGAGTCTCCCGCAGCTCTGCGGAACTGGCTTATTACCTGCTGTTGAGTGTCTTTCCCATGCTCATCATGGTCATTTCCGCCCTGGGCTGGCTGCACTTGGACGCCAATTCAGTCATCAGCTTCCTGAAGACCGTCCTCCCTGCCCAAATCATGGACTTGTTCTCCGATTATATCTCCTATGTATTCACCCACCAGTCCAGCGGTCTTTTCCTGGCCGGACTGATCATGTCCATCACCGCCTCCTCCGCTGGCTTTCGCAGTCTCATGTCCATCTCTGCCGAAATCTACGGACGGCGCACCTTCCGTGGGGTCTGGTACCTGCTGACCTCTCTCATCTTCTCCGTCCTGCTGCTGGTGATGGTCTATGGTTCTATCGTAGTTGTCTTGACAGGCAACTGGTTCTTCAACTGGTTCCGAACCCAGTTTTCCATGCTGCCCCTGCCCAAAAATCTGCGCTGGATTCGCCTGATGATCCTCTTTGGCATCGCTCTGTTGGTTTTGGCTCTGCTCTACCGGGTTACCGCCCCCTGGAGCCACCAGCGGCCTCCGGTGCTCAAAGGCGCCTTCTTTATCTCCATCCTGCTGGCTGCTGCATCCGGCCTGTTTTCTGTTTTCATCAGCCTGTCCACGCGGTATTCCACCGTGTATGGCTCCCTGGCTTCGGTGATCATCCTGATGCTCTGGCTCTATCTCTGCGGCAATATTGTCAACCTGGGCAACGTGCTCAACTATGTATGGTGGCGGCGCAAACAGGGTCTTCCGGTGCGTTTTTTATTGGAAAAGCAATTATAGCACTTTCTCCGCTTCGCTGCGCTGGCAGCGGGGCGGATTTTCATTTTCAGGAAAAGTTGCCCACTTATCCCCTGAAAAATGAATGTAATCTCTCGCTTTTCACAATTTTTGTTTCCATTTGTCAATAAATCCTGCAAGTTGTAACAAGATTGTTGTTGTACCAGCGGTCAAATTCCGGTACACTATTAGCGTGAATGTTAACTTTTTTACGAAAGGAGGGTTTTGCGTGAAGCTCCTCCCCGCCAGTCTGTTGAGCAGTTTACTAGTCTTCGCCTTAGTCGGCTGTACCACACAGAGCATCCCTGGCAGCGTTTCTGCTACCGCATCTGCCCTTGATACAACGATAAAATCCGATGACTCCACCGTCATCCAAATCAAACTTGACCGAGTGAAAGATGAGATTAAGGCAGAGGATGGTCATGTGTTAGTCTCCTATGCATATGATCGTCCCACGGTGACCATTTCTGGTAACTCCGCCGCCCAGTCCGCCATTCAAATGAGTTTGAATGCCCTGGTGGATAAAGACCTCACCTATGTGAAAGAAGACCTTTACACCATCGCCCAAGGCGACTATCAAGCGTTGGGCAAGGACGCCACCCCCTGCACTTCTGAATTGAACTTGACTGTCACCCGCAGTGATGACACTGTGATCAGCCTAGTAGCCGATGAAATTCAGGACGCCGGCGGCGCACACGGCAGCGACTGGCGCAGCGGATGGAACTACGACACGGAAACCGGTCAGCTGCTGACCTTCCCCGACCTGGGCAATGGGTTCCGGGAAAAGGCGATGGAATTGGTATCGGAGCAGGCTGCTTTGCAGGCCGACTCTCTCTTTGATGGCTACCAGGAGAACTTGAGTCATGTAGTACTGGACGGCACAGAAAACGCTCAAAACTTGTACGGCTTTGACGCCACCATTGCCCCCACCTTTTATATGACCGACAAATCCATTGTCTTTCTCTCCCGTGAATATGAGCTGCAACCTTATTCCATGGGGGTGCTGGAGTTCCCCACTGCCTATTCTGACTATGGCTCCATTCTCAAGGAACACTATCTGCCCAAAGGCTATGTTGGCAAAAAGAGCAGTCAGGACAGCGCTGATCCGGCGGCCTCCTCGGATGCCGATGACGGAACCCCCGAAATCTCCGCCTCTGCGAAAGCCAACGGGCTGACCCTGACCAAAGCGGGGACGTTCCAGGGAAAGGGCTGGATGCTCACCATTCCGGCCAACTGGGACAAGCAGATCTATGTGACCAGCACCGCCAATTCGGTTACCTTCTATGAAAAAGGGTGCTATGATACCATGGGTGGCGGTCGATTGTTCTCCATTCAATCCTACCAGGACAACACCTATCAGCAACTGCCTGATTATGAGCTGCTGAGCATCGACCGGAATACCAGTTATGTGGTGGTCTACCCCACCGATGTGCAGTTCGATGGTGCTGACCAGAAAAGTGCCCAGCGCTACAGCGCTTTTTCCGGACAGATTGAAAAGGTTTTAAAGACTTTCTCTCTGTCCAGCTAACCTCTCTCGTCCCCTCCACCGATTCGATGTGAAATATCTGTTTTTATCTATTTTAATGTAGAAATGAGGTTATGAGGATGAAACGACTGCTCCCCCTTTGTCTTGCCATGGTCATGGCCCTCTCCCTGACCGCCTGCGGCGGCAAGACTCCGGCAACAGGTTCCGCCAGCACCACCAGCACTACCAGTACCGGCGCTGCTTCCAGCGCTCCCACCTCTACCAAGCCCGCTGACAGCGCTCCCGTTCTGACCCGCGGCGATCAGGTCAGCGAGGACATCAAGGCAGACGATGGCACCGTGGTCGTCACCATCCGGTACACGCCTATCTCTATCTCCTATCCGGAGAATGCCGCAGTGGAAAAGACCATTCAGAAGGATCTGGATAAGATGGTGGCGGACTTCTTGCAGTCTGCCAGGGACTATGAGGAGGAGGCTAAAACCTACTACAAGGAATACCTCCAGAACGATGGGCAATCGAAAGATTTCACCCCCTACGTTTGCTCCCTGGACAGCAAACCTGCCCGCCAGGATACCGGCGTAGTCAGCGCCCTGTTCGCCAGCTACGCCTTCACCGGCGGCGCTCATGGCGGTCTGGTCACCTTCGCTCGAAACTATGATGCCAAGACCGGCAACGTCCTGACCATGAAGGATCTGGGCGAGGGCGTCAGCACCTTGGCCATCGACAATGTGGTCAAGTTCGTGGATGCCATCCAGAATGACGGCGATGCCTTTTTCTATGACAAGGTAAAAGCCGATGATGAATCCGTCCAGTCCATGCTGGAGACTGGCTGTTTCTACCTGTCCAAGGACGGCCTGGTGCTCATTGACGGTCAGTACCTGCTCCAGCCCTACGCTGCCGGCATCGTGGAGTTCACCACCAGCTATGACGACCTGAAGGGCAAGCTGAAGGAGGAATACGCCCTGACCGGCGGTTCCACCAGCTGCGTTGGTTCTGGCTCGATCTACACCTTGGACAAGGACGGCAAACTGGTCAGCATCAAGACCGACTATGATCCCGCTGTCCTGGACGATGGTGAGCGCAGCACCAACACTGCACAGGATGGAACGGACGGTTCCGTTTCCGCATCCAACTGATCTGATCTCTATCACGTTTTGGAAAGGCAGCCGAAGCTGCCTTTCTTTTTCATCACCTCACATAGGGCACAAATTTTTCTTGCAATGGATTCCTATATGTGGTATTATCCAAGTAGACAATGAATGTCTGCGCTATCACAATGGTAAACGAAACGCCCCAGAGAATGCGACTCTCTAGGGCGTTTCTACCTGTTATCGGCAGGCTAGACCGTTGCGGCTGGCTGCCTTAGTCTTTGTTTCTGTTCAGCCATTTGCGAATGCATCGGTCTAGGCACTGAATTAAGTAGTACGCAAGAACATCCGCCACAACAGAAATGACAATACCTTGTACTGTCTGTGCTATCACAATGGATCACCTCCTTCCACTCAAAAAGTGATAGAGGCGAAAGGCAACGCCATTATGATAGCACGAACATCCAACACCTGTCCAGATTTTTCCGCATTTTACGACAATTCCGCTTCCGTAAAAACCAAATCCATCGCCACATCCCAAGGCTCCGTCTCCAACTCATCCACTCGCTGCAACTCATAGGCCACAGCAGCAATGACAGCCCTTTCACAGCGGGGCAAAAACCGGTCATAGTACCCGCCGCCCATACCTAAGCGGTGTCCCAGCCCGTCAAAGGCAGTGCAGGGGCAGAGCACCAGCTCCAGTTGGTCAGGCTGGATGATACGGGAACGAGACGGGACGGGCGCCCAGATGCCGTAACGCCCCTTTTCCCAGCTCTCCGGCCCCAGCGGCTCCAAGACGATCATTTCGGTGCCGCTGATACAGTAGGGAAAAGCCACCCGTTTCCCCTGCTGGTGCGCCAGCTGATGGAGGGACTGCAAATCCACTTCACCCCCCATAGCACAGTAGCTCATGAGGATTTGGGCGTTCTGATACGTTGGATTGTCCACAATATTGTGGACAATTCGGCTGTCCCACAGCGTCCGCTGCTCCGGGTCGATGGCCTTGCGCATCTGTTTTTTAGCCGTTCGGAGTGCACATTTCTCCCACTTTTCCACAGAAATCCCCTCCTTTTTTCTCAGGATACCACAGAAGTGTACCGGTCACAACGACTTTTCCCTTCCACGGCTTGACATGAGCGGGAAAAGATGATAGGATTTTCACAATACCAAATGGCATTGACGGGGAGGAGTACCCGTGTTTCCAGCATCAGAGAGCGGTCGGCTGGTGAAAGACTGCGGATGGAACACAGGGAAGGCGTCCCGGAGCTGTGGCAGGAACAGGCATTTTAGCGCCTCAGTAAACGCCGCCGGTACCCACCGTTATCGGGTTGTGAGTGTCCGGCTTGGCCGGGAATTCAGGTGGCACCACGGACTTTCGTTCGCCCTGAGCAATCAGATTGCTCGGAGCGGATTTTTTATTGTCCAAGTGCCGCAAGTGCATGATAACTATCAATTCCCGCCGCAGTGACCTGGGAGCAACAACGGTCACACAGCCAGCGGCGGTAAAAGAAGGAGAAACGATTATGGATAACAAGCAGAAAACCATGGATAAGGTCATTGCCCTGTGCAAAGGCCGCGGCTTCATTTTCTCTGGCAGCGAAATCTACGGCGGCCTGGCCAACACCTGGGACTACGGCCCTCTGGGTGTGGAGCTGAAAAACAACGTCAAGAAGGCTTGGTGGAAGAAATTCGTTCAGGAGAACCCCTACAACGTGGGTCTGGACGCCGCCATCCTCATGAATCCTCAGACCTGGGTTGCCTCCGGCCATCTGGGCGGCTTCTCTGACCCCCTCATGGACTGCAAGGAATGTAAGGAACGCTTCCGCGCAGATAAGCTCATCGAACAGTGGTGCGAGGACAACGGCTTCGAGCTGCCCAAGCCCATCGACGCCTTCAGCCAGGAGGAGATGGCCGCTTTCGTGGCAGAGCATGAGATCCCCTGTCCCACCTGCGGCAAGCACAACTTCACCGACATCCGTCAGTTCAACCTGATGTTCAAGACCTTCCAGGGTGTCACCGAGGACGCAAAGAACACCGTCTACCTCCGTCCGGAGACTGCACAGGGCATCTTTGTCAACTTCCAGAACATCCAGCGCACCACCCGGAAAAAGCTGCCCTTCGGCGTCTGCCAGATCGGCAAGAGCTTCCGAAATGAGATCACCCCGGGCAACTTCACCTTCCGTACCCGTGAGTTCGAGCAGATGGAACTGGAATTCTTCTGCGAACCCGGCTCCGACCTGGAATGGTTCACCTATTGGCGTACCTTCTGCCACAACTGGCTGCTGAACCTGAACATGAAGGACGACAACCTGCGCCTGCGCGACCATGACCCGGAGGAGCTGTGCTTCTACTCCAAGGCGACCACGGACTTTGAATACCTGTTCCCCTTCGGCTGGGGCGAACTGTGGGGTGTAGCCGACCGTACCGACTACGACCTGACCCAGCATCAGAACACCTCCGGCAAGGACATGACCTACTTCGACCAGGCCAAGAACGAACACTATATCCCCTACGTCATCGAACCCTCCCTGGGTGCTGACCGTGTGGTGCTGGCCTTCCTGGTGGAAGCCTATGACGAAGAAGTAGTGGGTCAGGACAAGAAGGGCAACGATGACGTCCGTGTGGTCATGCGCTTCCATCCCGCTTTGGCTCCCTTCAAGGCTGCGATCCTGCCCCTGTCCAAGAAGCTGGGCGACAAGGGTCGTGAGATTCAGGAAATGCTGTCCAAGTACTTCATGGTGGACTATGACGACACCGGTTCCATCGGCAAGCGTTATCGCCGTCAGGACGAGATTGGCACCCCCTACTGCATCACCGTCGATTTCGAGACCGTGGGCGACGAGAACACCCCTGCTGACAACTGCGTCACCATCCGTGACCGTGACACCATGGAACAGGTTCGTGTGCCCATCGCTGAACTGAAGGATTGGCTGACGGAAAAGCTGGCTTACTAAGAGCTTCCATTAAAAATCCATTGCTATAAATAAAAATCGACCCGCCTGCACACACTCAAAGCAAGCGGGTCTTTTTTTTGAGAAAATCCAGGATTTCTCCCCTTCACACAAGAAAATCCTGGTTTTCTCTCCACTATTTTACCAAAAACGTTTATTGTTGTCAATCCTTAACATTTCCCCTTTGTTCCCTTCTTCCGACTATATCCTGGGTCTGTCCGACATCGCTGCGCCCCCTGCCAGCCGCCGTCCAAAACGCATTTGACCATTTCCACTGCCTGTACCAGCTCAGGCGTTTTTTTCTGCCCCAACGGGAAGAAACCAGTGGGCAGCCTTGCATTTTCCACCTGTTTGGAGTAAAGTAATACCGGATATCAACGATGCACTTCAAACTGAAATTTTAAGATAAGGGAGACAACTTTTATGCGGGATGGATTTGTAAAGATCGCCGCCGGCACCCCCAATATTCGGGTGGCCGACTGTATGTACAATGCAGAGCAGATTGTTGCTCTGATGAGGGAAGCCGCAGGACAGGGCGTCAAGGTTTTGGCGCTGCCAGAGCTGTGTATCACCGCCTACACCTGCGCTGACCTGTTTCTCCAGCCAGTTCTGCTCCAAGGCGCAGAGCGTGCGCTGGAGTATATCCTCAACGAGACCAGCGAGCTGGACTTGATCACCGCTGTTGGTATGCCTATCCGCTGCCGCAGCAAGCTGTATAACTGCGCTGTGATGCTCTCACATGGTGAGATCCTGGGCGTGGTGCCCAAGAGCAACATCCCCAACTACAGTGAATTCTACGAGGCTCGCTGGTTTGTGTCCGGACAGGATGTGGATGCAGAGATCACCCTCTGTGATCAGACCGTCACCCTGAGTGCCTATCAGCTCTTCCGCTGTCAGGAACTGCCGGAGCTGTGCATTGGCGTGGAGATCTGTGAGGATCTTTGGGTGCCTGTGCCCCCCAGCAGCGGCCTGGCCACCGCCGGCGCTACGGTCATCTTGAATCTGTCCGCCAGCGATGAGACTGTCTGCAAGGATCAGTTCCGCCGGAACATGGTTTCTGACCAGAGCGGCCGCCTCATCTGTGCGTATGTGTACGCCGATGCCGGCGAAGGGGAATCCACCACTGACCTGGTGTTCGTTGGCCATGACATGATCGCCGAAAACGGCGCCCTGCTGGCAGAGAGCCGGTTCCAAACCGGTCTGGTGTCCACCGAGGTGGACGTCCACCGGCTGACCTATGAGCGTCAGCGCATCACCACCTTTCCGGTGGAGGACGGCGGCCTGATGGAAGTGGAGTTCTCCCTGGAGCTGACCCCCACCAAGCTAACCCGTTATTACGCTCCCAACCCCTTTGTCCCCGCCGACATGGGCGACCGCACCGCTCGCTGTCGGGAGATCTTTTCCATGGTCTCTCTGGCACTGAAAAAGCGTCTGGAGCACACTCACGCCAAATGCGCCGTCATCGGCCTGTCTGGCGGCCTGGACTCCACCTTGGCACTGATGATCACCAGCAACGCCATGAAGATGCTGGGGCGTCCCAGCACGGATATCGTCACCCTGACCATGCCCTGCTTCGGCACCACCGACCGCACCCGGGACAACGCCACCAAGTTGGGCGAGCTGCTGGGCACGACCTTCCGTCGGGTGGACATTGGTGAAGCGGTCATGCAGCACTTTGCTGACATCGGCCATGACCCCAGCGATCACTCCACCACCTATGAAAACTGCCAGGCACGGGAACGCACCCAGGTTTTAATGGACATCGCCAACAAGAACGGCGGCCTGGTCATCGGCACCGGCGACCTGTCCGAACTGGCGTTGGGCTGGTGCACCTATAACGGCGATCACATGAGTATGTACGCCGTCAACTGCTCCATCCCAAAAACCCTGGTGCGCCACCTGACCCACTATGTCAGCGACCTGAACCGAGAGAGCAACCCGGAGCTGTCCGCCGTCCTGGACGATGTGTTGGCCACTCCTGTCTCCCCCGAATTGCTGCCCACCACCGAGGACGGCCAGATGACCCACTTCACCGAGGATTTGGTCGGCCCCTACGAGCTGCATGATTTCTTCCTGTACTACGCCATCCGCTGCGCCTTCCCGCCTAAGAAGGTGTTCCGTCTGGCAGAGTATGTATTCAACGGGGAGTATGACCATGATACCATTTTGAAGTGGCTGAAAAACTTCTACCGCCGCTTCTTCAGTCAGCAGTTCAAGCGCTCCTGCGTCCCAGACGGCCCCAAGGTTGGTTCCGCAACCCTGAGCCCCCGCGGTGACTGGCGGATGCCCTCTGATGCTGTGGCTACCTTGTGGCAACAGGAATTAGAAGACCTGTAAGCCTTCCATTTTCGCACTGAGCCTGTCGCCGCCCCAAGGTTTTGCCGCTGGCAAAATCTTGCCGCAGGGGCGATTCACTCGACCCGAGGAGGTGAAATTTCATGGGGAACCCAAAAGTCCCTGACTTTTGGGGTGACTGACGGATGCCCTCTGATGCTGTGGCTACCTTGTGGCAGCAGGAATTAGACGACCTCTCAACACAAAAAATTTTCCATATCAACCCTGTCCCGAATGCCTTGCCGCATTCGGGACGCAACCCTATCGCAACGCTATGAATCTTTATTTTGACTTATTTATTACCTTTGCAAAAATGGGCGTCTGCACTTTCGGCGGCGGCCTGGCCATGCTCCCTATACTCCAGCGAGAGGTCGTAGAGAAAAAGAAATGGGCTACCGATGAAGAACTGACGGATTACTACGCCATCGGCCAATGTACCCCAGGCGTTATTGCGGTCAACACCGCCACCTTTATCGGCTACAAGGAAAAGGGTGCCCTGGGCGGCATCATTGCCACCATGGGCATGATCTTCCCCAGCCTGATCATTATCACCGTCATTGCCGCCTTCCTCTCCAACTTCGCCCATCTTCCCGTGGTCATCCACGCCTTTGCCGGCATCCGTGCCTGTGTCTGCGTGCTGATCTTCAACGCCACCATGAGGCTGTGGAAAACCACGGTGATCAATCTGCCCACAGGCATTCTCTTTGTCTGTGTCTTTCTTCTCTCCACCCTGGTGGGACTGTCTCCCGCCCTGTTGGTGATAGCTGCCGGTCTGGTGGGACTGGGTCTGCGCCGTGCAAGGGGGTGGCAGGCATAATGCTCTACTTACGACTGTTTTTAGAATATTTCTACGCCGGCCTCTTCTCTGTTGGCGGCGGCTTGGCTACCATCCCCTTCCTACAGGATATGGGCGCCCGCACCGGCTGGTTTACCAGCCAAGAGCTGGCCAACATGATCGCCGTCTCTGAAGCCACTCCTGGCCCCATGGGGGTGAACATGGCCACCTATGTAGGCTTCACCACTGGGGGACCTTTCGGTAGTGTCATCGCCACCTTGGGCTTGGTGGCGCCCTCCATCATCGTCATCATCCTGGTATCCGTCCTGCTTCATCGCTTCCGTGACAATCGCTATGTGGACAGCTTCTTCTACGGCCTGCGTCCGGCCTCTACTGCTCTGATCGGCGCCGCTTGCTGGAGCGTGGTACTCATCACCTTCTGGAACTCCACCACTTGGAGCGAGTCCCATAACCTGCTGCAAGCCATCCACTGGAAATGTGTTCCGGTCGCTGTGCTCCTGGTGTTCTTCACAAACTGGAAAAAGACCAAAACCCTTCACCCCATCCTCTGGATCGCCCTGGCCGCTGTGGCCGGCATCGTCTTTCAGCTATAAAGGCAACCGCCGCATGGATCTCCATGCGGCGGTTTTGACTGGCGCTTTAGCATGAAAAAATGCCCGAACAAAACACATTGTTCGGGCATTTCTCATTTTTTACGCTTTTGCTTCAAAAATCACCTTAGCGTAGGCTTTGCCCTCGGCATCGCACAGCGCCACCCAAACGGTGCCGCCCTGCTGCGCCACCTTGGGATACACCAGTTCCCCCTGTCGAGCAGACTGGGTGTACTCTACCTTTAGCTGTCCCAGCTGGAATCCTTCCGGCAGGTATTCCATTGCGAAGCGTACATACCAAACGTTGTTCATATGCTGGTTCACATCAATGGCATACCGAGGCACCTGAAACTCCGGCCGAGCTTCCAACTCCTCCGGCAGCTTGAGCCGACGCACCATGGGCGGCATCTCCAATCTGGGATGGGTCTCATAGTGTTCCGCCTGTTCCTTTTTCATGGGCAGGGGGATTTTTTTCTCAAGGTCCATCAAAAACCACAGGGAATCCGCCCGCAGGCACAGTTCCCCATCGGCGTTGGTGATGGAGCAATTTCGATGGGCGAACACCCGATCAAATTTGTGCGCCCAGGTGGCCAGCTGTACCGTATCTTCAAAGTGACAGGGCTTGTCAAAATAGATGTTCCAGCTGTTGGCCACCCACGCGATATGCTGCTGTTTCAGTTTGTCCGGACCTGCCCCTGCCGCCATGGTGTGCAGGGTGGCGCAGTCCTGGAGGAGATCCATAGCACAGGCCGGAGTCAACTGGTTGTCCGGGCCTGATCGACTGATGCTGATGGTATAAGGATAACTATAGATCATATTATCTCACGCTTTCTTTACACATTGAATCGGAACAGGATAATGTCCCCATCCTGCACCACATAATCCTTGCCTTCACTGCGCATGAGACCCTTTTCCTTGGCCACCTTTTCGCTGCCGCAGGCTACCATGTCGTCATAGGCGATGACTTCCGCCCGAATGAAGCCCCGCTCGAAGTCAGAGTGGATCTTACCGGCCGCCTGAGGTGCCTTAGTGCCGCGGGTGATGGTCCAGGCGCGGCATTCATCCTCGCCGGAGGTCAGGAAGGAGATGAGCCCCAAGAGGGTGTAGCTGGCCTTGATGAGACGATCCAGACCGGATTCCTGGATGCCCAGTTCTTCCATGAACATGGCCTTCTCGTCCTCTTCCATCTGGGACAGTTCTTCTTCCAGTCGGGCACAGACGGGCATGACCTGAGCACCCTCCTTGTCCGCCAGCTCCTTTACCTGCTGGTAGTAGGGGTTGGACTCATAGTCTCCGCCAAAAGTATCCTCATCCAGATTGGCAGCGTAGATGATGGGCTTCAGACTCAGCAGGTCGCTGGTAGCGATGAGCGCCATATCCTCCGGCTCACACTCGTAGCTGCGGACGCTGCCGCCATTGTTCAGATGCTCCCGAAGGGCAGAAAAAACGTCCACTTCCCGCAGGAACTTCTTGTCTCCCTTGCTGGCCTTCTTGGCCTTGTCGATGCGGCGATCCACCATTTCCAGGTCGGCCATGATCAGCTCCAAGTCGATGATGCCAATGTCCCGAATGGGGTCGGTGCTGCCTTCTACATGGATGACGTTTTCATCATCAAAGCAGCGCACCACATGAATGATCGCTTCGGTGCCGCGGATATTGGACAGGAACTGGTTGCCCAGCCCCTCACCATGACTGGCGCCCTTGACCAGACCGGCGATGTCCACGAATTCGATCACAGCAGGAGTGGTCTTTTTGGGATGGTACAGATCGCTCAGCCAGTCCAGGCGGGCGTCTGGCACAGCCACCGTGCCTACGTTCGGCTCGATGGTGCAGAAGGGATAGTTGGCGCACTCTGCTCCTGCATTGGTAATGGCGTTAAACAGGGTGCTCTTGCCCACATTGGGCAGACCCACAATACCTAATTTCATAGCTTCTTGCTCTCCTTATGTTGCAACGGTTCAGCTTTTCCGTTTTTTGATCAATACCGATACATTTATTGATTGTAGCACAAGGAGGTTTTTTTCTCAATAGCCAAGTTCCGCCCATCTGGTCGTGCATTACAATCTGTTTCCCTTTTTTAAGATAATTTGACGGTTTGTTGATATATATGCTATACTATAGGCAGTTCACGTTCCGGTATCCGCCGGGATAACACGCAAAAGAGGAGAATCAAATCATATGAAAACAAAGCTTTCCTTCCGGGAATATGTCTCCGTGGCAAGTATGCTCTTCGGTATGTTCTTCGGCGCAGGCAACCTGATCTTCCCCGTGGCCTTGGGGCAGCACGCAGGCAGCAATGTATGGCTGGCCTTTGTGGGGCTGTTCATCACCGGCGTTGGGATGCCCCTGCTGGGCGTAGCCGCCCTGGGCATCAGTCGTTCCACCGGCCTGTTCGACCTGTCCAGCAAGGCAGGACGCCCCTACGGGATGTTCTTCACCTGCCTGTTGTACCTGACCATCGGCCCCTTTTTCGCCATCCCCCGCTGCGCCACCACCTCCTTCACCGTAGGTCTGGAACAGATCCTGCCCCAGAACGACTGGACCTGGCTCTATCTGCTCCTGTTCTCTATCCTGTTCTTTGTCGTTGCCCTCTTTTTCTCCCTTCGTCCAGGGAAGATCCTCACTTGGATCGGCAAAGTCCTCAACCCCGCCTTCCTGCTCTTCCTGGGCATCCTGGTCATCGTGGCTCTGCTCCATCCCGGCGCTGCCATCGCTCAAGTGGAACCGTTGGACGGGTACGCCTCCCAGCCCTTCTTCACCGGCTTCCTGGAAGGCTATAACACCATGGACGCCCTGGCCAGTCTGGCCTTCGGCATCGTGGTCGTCCAGGTCATCAAGGATCTGGGCGTGGAAGACCCCAGCGCCGTGGCCGGCAGCACCGTCCGCTCTGGTATCTTCAGCTGCCTGTTCATGGGTCTGATCTATCTGGCGGTGACTGTCGTAGGCGTCCAGAGCCGCGGTCTGTTTGAACCGGCTGCCAACGGCGGCGTAGCACTGGCACAGATCGCCCGCCATTACCTGGGTAGCGCCGGTCTGTTGGTGCTGGCTGCTACGGTGACCTTGGCCTGCCTGAAAACGGCGGTTGGCCTCATCACCAGCTGTGCCGAGACCTTCTCCGCCCTCTTTCCCAACGGCCCTGCCTATCGCATCTGGGCGATCATCTTCAGCGCCATCTCCTTCCTGTTCGCCAACCTGGGGCTGAGCGCCATCATCGACTACTCCATCCCCGTCCTCATGTTCCTCTACCCCCTGGCCATCGTGCTCATCCTGCTGGCTCTGTTTGGCAAGTTCTTCCGCCACGACCGTGCGGTCTACATCAGCACCATCGCCCTGACCTTCGTGGCCGCCCTGTACGACCTGCTGCGCACCCTGCCGGAGTACCTGCGCACCCTGTGCCACCTGGACGCTCCCCTGGAAGCCGTGGGCAACGTGCTGCCCCTGGCCTCTCTGGGCTTGGGCTGGGTCTGTCCGGCCGCCTTGGGGCTTGTCATCGGACTTGCCATCCACTTCCTGCGCAAGCAGCCGGAAGCAACCTAACATGACACAAAAAACGAAGCATGGCTTTGTACCATGCTTCGTTTTTTCACTTCTTCACACAGGCTGTATATAGCTCCCCCGCCGCTCTGGCAAAGCACCTCGCCCCAGCCAACGCCTCCTGCAAGGTGTTCCCGCTGGTGCCCACCTCCACCAGCATGGAGCCAGGGGTGGCGTGGCCGTTGAAGCGCGGGCTGCGCAGGTCGATGGGACGGGGAAAACTCTTGTCGATGGCCAGCATCTTCTTCTGCATCTGCACCGCCAGCGCCAGGTGATCCTTCCACTTGGGATGACTCAGCCCCATATCATTGGTGCCCACCACCAGCATCACCTGTGCCACGCTCTCCCCACTGACCTTGGTGCGCTTGGCATAGCTGACCCCTTTGCTGTCAATGATCGCATCTCGGTGGACATCCAGCACCACCTGGATGGTGGGGTACTTCTTCAGATAGCGTTCAATGCTGTTCAGCGCATGGGCATAGGAGCCGTTATAGCTGGGATAGTCGTGCTTTCCGGTGTCATGCACCACTGACAAGCCCATGTCCTCAAAGACCTGTTTCATCTCCTCCCCCACCCGTACCATATTATAGTTGTTGTTCAGCGTCCGCGCCGGATCGGTTTCTTCGTACTTGTCCTTCTTCCCCTTGGTATATGCCTCGGTGGTGTGGGTATGGACGATCAAGATCTGCGGGCCTTTTTTGGCTGGCTGTAAGGTCAAATTCACTTTCTTGTTAAAATAGTCCTTCATGTTCACTTGAATCCCTTTGGTGTGGTTGTCCAAGTTGATGTCAGCCACCTTTAGCTTGGAGGTATCCAGCTTCTTGGTGGCTTCTCCGGACTTTTTCTCCTTCTTTTGGGCTTTGGCCGCTTTCTTCGGCTTCTTTGCCGCTGTCTGTCCCTGACTCTGCTCCGTCACGTTCTTTTTTGTCTGCTCCTGTTTTTCCTGGGTGGAGGCGGAATCCAAAGGGTTCTTTGGAAGCGCTGCCCGCTGGATCAGCAAGACAGGTGACTGCGCCACCACCAGTTCTTCCCAGCCAGTGAGCATTACGCCGCACTCCTCCTCCAACGGCCGGATCAGCTCCTGCCGCACCAGCTGTTCTGCCCACGCCGCACTTTGGATGAGCTGTGTCCCGCTGTGGGCAACTGCCTCCCAGTCTGCCGTCTGGCTGACTGTCCACACAGTAGCCGCTGCTGCGGACAGCGCCACCCATCGCCGGACATTTCTTTTACCGATTGATTTCTTTCGTTTCATGAGCCATCCCCCTCCTTGCTTGTTCCCGTATGTTTATGCGTGGTCAGTGAAAAATATGACCCTGATTTCCCCCTTTTCACCAGAATTCCACATCCTCCGGCCCCGGAATGTTCTTGACAGTCTCCTTGTTTGGCATTAAAATAAACTATGGATTGTTTTGAAGAATCGAGCGGTGCCGATTCCTCTGGAATCGGCATCGTGAGGGTTTGGTTTTTCAATGAGTACCGCTGTGCGGGAGTTCCTCTGCGTACAGCGTCTTTTCATGTTATTGACAGCCCTGCTGTCATCCCCACATTTTGATTAAACAGGAGGTGTATCAAACCGCTATGATGCCCTATATTTTAGTAGGTATCCTTTCTTTCCTGGTGGCTCTGGCTTTGGGTCTGTTCCTGGGCTATCGCTACCGCAAAAACGCAGCAGAAAAAGAGATCGGCTCCGCCGAGCAAGAGGCAACCCGCATCGTCAACGATGCGCTCAAGTCCGCTGAGAGCAAGAAGCGCGAAGCATTGGTGGAAGCCAGGGAAGAAATTCATAAAGAGCGCAGCCTTTACGAACAAGAAGTAAAGGAACGCCGCGCGGAACTCTCCAAGCAGGAACGCCGTCTGCAATCCAAGGAGGAAAACCTGGATCGCAAGACCGATGCCATGGAGAAAAAGGAGGAAAAGCTGCAAAACCGCATCGCCGCTGCCGACCGTACTCGGGAGGAAGTGGAACAGATCAAGGCAACCCAGTTGGAAACACTGGAACAGATCTCCGGACTGTCCACAGAGGACGCTAAAACCTATCTGATCAACCAGGTAGAGGCGGAAGTGACCCATGAGGAAGCCATGAAGATCAAGGAGATCAAGGATCGCTTTAAGGACGAAGCAACCACCTACGCCCGTGAACTGGTCGCTATGGCCATTCAGCGCTGTGCCGCTGACCAGGTGGCTGAGGTGGCCGTATCAGTGGTTCCGCTGCCCAATGACGAGATGAAGGGCCGGATCATCGGTCGGGAAGGCCGCAATATCCGCACTCTGGAAACCCTCACCGGAGCAGAGCTGATCATCGACGACACGCCGGAGGCTATCACCGTCTCCTGCTATGACCCCATCCGTCGGGAAATCACCCGCATCGCACTGGAACGGCTCATCACCGACGGCCGCATCCACCCTGCCCGCATCGAGGAGATGGTGGAGAAGGCCAAACGCGAGGTGGAACAGGTCATCAAGGCAGAAGGGGAACGGGCTGTACTGGAGACCAACATCCACAGCCTGCACCCAGAGGAAGTCAAGCTGCTTGGCCGGATGCATTACCGCACCAGTTACGGTCAGAACGTGCTGAACCATTCCATCGAAGTCGCCCATATCGCCGGCCTGCTGGCCTCCGAATTGGGCGCCGATGTGGCCACTGCCAAGCGTGCCGGTCTGCTCCATGACTTGGGCAAGGCCGTTGACCACGAGATCGAAGGCAGCCATGTGCAGATCGGCGTAGATCTGGCTCGCCGCTACAAGGAGAACGAGTTGGTGGTTCACGCCATCGCCGCCCACCATGGCGACATTGAGCCTCAGACCATCGTAGCCTGCCTGGTTCAGGCAGCCGATGCCATCTCCGCCGCTCGTCCCGGCGCACGCCGTGAGAACGTGGAGAACTATATCAAGCGTCTGGAAAAGCTGGAGGAGATCGCATCCTCCTTCAAGGGCGTAGACAACGCCTACGCCATCCAGGCCGGCCGTGAGATCCGCATCATGATCAAGCCGGAAGAAGTCAGCGAGGATGAGATGATCATCATGGCGCACGACATTGCCCGGAAGATCGAGAAGGAGCTGGAATATCCCGGCCAGATCAAGGTTCATCTGGTGCGGGAAGCCACTGCGGTGGAGTACGCAAAGTAATACAATCTGAAAAATGCCCTGATGACATAAGTCATCAGGGCATTTGTTTTGCGCTATGGGCGTATCATGCCTGTTCTTGGTTGTCCGCCGCCTCTACTTCCGCTTCCGAGACGGCGTCTGTATCCTCTGTCAGCGCCGCCTCTGCCGCCTCTGCCATCGCTTCTTCCGCTGTTGCAATCGCCATATCAGCAGCAGCAACCGCCTGATCTGGTGCATTTCCCGCCGCTTTCAAGGCTTCCGAAGCTGCTTGCGCCGCCTGTTCCTTCATTGCGGCAGCCTCCAGGATCGCCTTGCGCTCCTGCAGAGCCTGATACAGCGCTGGCAGGAGGAGGAACATACAGAGCCAGGTAGAGCGCAGACCGAAGAATCGGATGCCCAGGACACCGATGGCGACCCCAGTGTGATAAAAGGCCAAGGTACCGGCGAAGAACCTCGCCTTACGCTTACCATCCCCGTCTGGGTGGTAGCGCGAATCGGTCAGCCCCAGCACCACTTGCCGGAAGTTGTTGGTGGAAAAGACCGAGGAGCTGACGTAGCCGCAGGCTCCGGGGAAAGAGTTCCACTGAAAGGACATACACAAAAAGATCGGGTAGAGGGCTAAAACCAAGTCCATCTCAGTGGGCATAAACCAAAAGGCACAACACCCCAAGAAGCTCAACAACACAGAACAGACCTTCAAATCCTGGGGACGGTGGTTGCGGATGACCATGGTCATCCACACACCAATGGCGTAGAGCACGGATGCGCCGACCCGAATGAAGAATCCACTCCAATTCGCTTTCAACAGCATCTCCACAGCACCGATCAGATTCCCCGTCTGGGCAGAACCTAACACCAAGCTGCGCACGGAGGCATAACCGCCATAATACCCGCCTACCATCGCAATATTGTAAAAAAGTTTCTGTTCTGGCGGCATAGCCATGAGAAACACCTCCAAATAAGGCGAATTTCTGCCGATTCCATACGATTTTTTCATTATACTCCACCCCTTTTCTCCTTGTAAACAGCACTACATGAAAATTTCACAGGCTTTTGGTTGATTCTATTGGTGTATCCGTCCATAATAAATCCGACATCCGCCCTTGACGGAATTTTGATCTTTTCTGGAGATACTTACAGAATAGGAGGTATTTCTATGGCGTACACCATTTTGATCATTGATGACGAACCGATGCTCACCGACCTGCTGTCGGAGCATTTGACGCATCATGGCTATCGAACCCATACCGCCAACAACAGCGCTCAGGCGTTGGAGCTGCTGCGGGATCAGCCTGACTTGATTGTGTTAGATCTCGCTCTGCCCGATGGACTGAAGCTGTGCCAGCAGATACACAACTACGGCGCCTATCCCCTCCTCCTTCTCACTGATCATATCCCTCAGCCAAGTCAGGCAGACGGCTTTCAGGCCGATAAGGACGCCTATCTCACCAAGCCCTTTCGGCTCTGCGAATTGACCGCCCACATTACCGCTCACCTGCCCCAAGTACCAAAGGCAGCTTTCTACGCAGGCTTTCAGTTCAATCGGTCAGACCAGACCGTGTTTTTCAACGAGGTGGAACTTTCCTTCTCCAAACGGGAGTTCGACCTGATGGAATTTCTCATCACCCACCCCAACCAGGTATTTGACCAGAAGCAGCTATACGAGGCCGTATGGAACTGCAATACCAAAGGAAACAGCACCACAGTGAGAGAGCATATCCGCAAGATCCGTGCGAAGCTGAAGGCCGCCACTGGGCGGGACCATATTGAGACCGTGTGGGGCGTTGGCTACAAGTGGAAGTCGTAGATTCCGCAAAAAATATCCCCACGAAAGGGAGTGTGTGTACCTTTCGTGGGGATTCAGGTCGTGTCTGCTGGGCGGAGGTCGTGAACATCCAACAGACAGGGGTCAGCTCCACCTGGAAGGACGGTCCGAGCTGCCGTCCTCCCAGATGGAGGGACAAAGAAGGGAGCGCCTTTCCCCTCCGCCCATCCGTTGGCCAGAACGGACAGGCGGGTGGAAAGACAGGCATGGTTTTGTTTTTTCTGAGGGACAGCGGAGGGAGTGGATTCCAATCTGTTAGGCTTGATTCAAAAACTTTCCCTTCTTTGTGCCGTTTGCAGTAGACAAACGGATGCAATCTGTGTAAAATGACATTTAAGACAATATGGCCTTCTTTTGTGTGTTTTGTTGTGTGGCAGCATCATCTTACGCAGGAATCGCTATGTTGTCTTTTTTACGCTCTTTTCCCTGCGGAACATCAGGAGAAGAGGTAAGGCAGGTCACCGAAGTTGGGGAAGAAGGTAATGACGATATAGCCGAAGATAATGACGATGACGGTATGGATCAGGGTAATGGGAATACCGCGCTTGAGCATTTCATCGGGATCCAAGCCATAGCTGACAGGCACGGCACGGACACTGATGGGCAGGAGCCACTCGGCGTTGAAGGACATACAGGTCAGGAACCAGTAGGGCAGCGGATTCAGGCCCATCTTGGTGGTGACGCTGATGACCAGGGGGCAGACGATGGCAGCTGCCGTAGTGCCGTTGGTGACCTCGGTGATGAGGCGGGTAAAGACGACCAGGCCGATGATGGTGGTCAGGCCGCCGTCCAGATTGACGCTGGTGACCATATCCGCCAGGCAGTCCGTGGCGCCGGAGCCGTTGAGGAGCTTGCCGATGGCCAGGCCACTGGCGAAGAGGATCATCATGCCCCACATGGTGCCCTTCTGAGCCGCTTCCCAGGTCATGACTGCGCCCTTATCCTTCACACTGAGGAAGAAGCAGGCAAAGCCGATGGTCAGGAAGGAGTAAGCGGGGACCATACCGGGCAGCAGCTCGGCGTAGAGGGGACGGGTGAAGGCCAAGACCATGGCCAGGAGGAAGAGGACGCCGCACACCTTTTCGATGAGCTTGGTGGGGCCCAGTTCGTTATAGCTCTCTTTGAAGTATTCCTTGGTGCCATCCAGGACCTTGGTACCCGAAGGCATACCAAAGATCATATACGCCAGAGTCGCTGCGGTAACAACGATGAAGAGGGGACCGACGTGGGTGATCCAGTCCACATACATGAACTCGTGGCTGGTGAACTCCTCCAGGATGGAGATGGCGGTCAGGTTCATGGCGCCGCCCAGCGGGGTGCCGATGCCCCCCAAGCTGCAGCCCCAGCCGATGGAGAGGAGGATGGGCACAGCCGGCTTACAGCCGTGGATCTCATCATAGCCCGCCGCTTTCAGCATGGAGACGGCGATGGGGCAGAGCATGGCGCAGACGGCCAGGTCGGGGAGGATGGTGCTCATGAGGGTGCTGGCCAGGAACCAGACGGTAATCTGGGACTTCATGGACGGCCCCACCAGGGAGAGCACCTTTAGGGCGATACGCCGGTCCAGACCAATGGAGACCCAGGGGAGGGTGATGAGGCCGGAGCCGAAGACCAGGATGATGCTCTCGCAGGAGTACTGGGAGATGACATCGGTCATGGGCACCATGTTGAGGAAGGCGTTGGCGATGGCTGGGATCAATGCGGTGATGGTAATATCGACAGGGCCGGTGATCCACCAGAAGATCATCCACAGGGAAATGCCGATGGCCTGTGCGCCAGACGTGGTAAACAGGTCTCGCAGCAGCAGCGCTGACAGCGCAAAGATCACAGGGCCTAAAATCAAACAGATGAAGCGTTTTCTATTACTCATGGCTAATTCTCCTCTCTTTTTCTGATTTGGATTTGCGCCATCTTCATCGAGGAGCTTCCCTTCGGTTTTCTCCCCTTTCTATCACAGCGCAGTTCCCCTCGTCCTCTTGTCACATGGAACAGGGCGCATACTTTTTGAAAGGTTCTATCCTTTTTTGTCTCATCTTCCGGTTGTGAAAACCGCCAAAAAAATAACGCCGTCATTCATCATCATTGTCATAATATAACGATGCAGCTGGTTCTTGCAATGGGCATTTTGCCTTTTTGCCCTGTTTGAAACATATTCTCACGACTTGATTTTCTTTTCCATATCACGCAAATTCTCTTTTATATGATGCAAGAAACGCTTGTGATTTTCAGATACAATGTGCAGAGAATGCATTGTGCTTTTCTTTTTTGCATCGTTAGTTTCCATATACGAAACTCCCCCTCTTGGGTTCCCTTTGATTGGAAGCGAATAAGCCTCCTTTTTTCTTCCATTTCGCCCTTTTTCTTCTTGCCTTGCGGCAACCATTCTTTCTTTCTCTACTCTTTCGATTTTTTAGAACTTTTGCAGCCAATTCCCATTGTACACGAAGCACCCGCTCCATGCAAAAAGATTCTCTTTCCTGCGCAATATTTTTTCCTTCCTTCCCGCAACACACCGCTTTGCTCACTCCATATTTCTCCTCCCTCTCCTTTCCCCTCTTGTCCCCTCTTGTCCCCTCTTGTCCCCTCCTGTTCCCTCCTGTTCCGACCCAAAACCCATAAAAAGGAGGGGATTGCAGCGTCCGTCATGTCCATATATCATGGACATGACTTCCACATACAATCCCCTCCGCAGCCACGGAGCCTGAATGCATTTCACTTTGGATAGTATCCCAGTTTGCCAGAGATTCTTCCCGCCACTGTGACCACTGCCCTGGCAAGTTCTTGCTCCCGTTGCGGCTTGCTCAGGCCGTGGGCGCTGGTAGAAATGCTGATGGCAGCAATCGGTTCTCGGCTGCGATCAAATATCGGAGCCGCCAATGAGCTTTTATTTGCGGACAACTCCTCAAACAGCACACAATATCCCCGCTGTCTGGTTCGCGCCAGTTCCTCCTTGATCTCCCACAAGTCGGTTTTCGTCTCTGGCGTGAGCTTGCACAGATCACTGTTTTTTAGAATCTTCTGCGCCTTCCCCTCTGGCAGGTAGGCTAGGATCGCTCGCCCCATAGCAGAGCAATACATGGGATGGGAATGGCCCATGGGGATGAGCAATTCCATTGTGTTTTCACAGCTGATGCTGATCAGATGGACAATATCCGTCCCCCGAGGTACGCTCATATGGCAGTGTACCTCATATTGATAGGACATCTGCTGCAATTCCGGATAGGCATGACGATACAGAGGGTTATTTTGCAGTGCTGCGCCCGCCAAGGCCACCACCTCATATCCTAGAGAATAGCGTCCGGTCTCCTCATCCCGCATCAAGAACCCCCAATCCAGCATGGTGTTCAGGTGGCGGGATACGGTGCTGATATTCATATGCAGCTTTGCGGCAATGTCAGAGGTACGTTGGGTGGGCGTCCGCTCATTGAAGCTGGAGAGTATCGCAAGGGTCTTGCTGACACTCTTGGTATTCGTCGAAACTTTTTGGTGGTTCTCTCCCGCCTGAGGCATAGTCAACATCCTTTCGTTCCAATGACCCGCCTTTGCTCCCTGCACCTGCTGTCCGCCGGACACCTGTTTTCCCATTTTGCCACGGCTGGATCAGGCGCCTTACTGTGATCATATCGCCGCAGGTCGGGCATCCCTGTGGAAGGAGGGTCATTTAACATCTCCCTATATTTCCCTAGTGTGTCTTTTTCAGAACATTTTGCATAAACCCCCATTGGAATTCCGCCATCTCTCCCCTTCCCTCTCACCAGTGGAAAAGGCACCCCAAATGAAACCATTTGGGGTGCCCTTGAGAAAGAGAATGTTCTAAATGAGAAGGATTCCCTTAGTAAGCCTTATGATACAGAGCAATGACGTCATCCAGGGTGGTTTCTCTGGGGTTAGCAGGGATGTTGCCGCTCTTCATGGCGTCAACTGCCATAGCGTGGATCTTATCTTCAGTCACGCCAACTGCTCTCAGGTTTTCAGGAATGCCCAGTTCCTTGTTCAGCTCAGTGACCAGATCGACCAGCATCTGAGGCTTGAAGTCCTTGACGGGTTCCTTGTCAACGCTGACATAGTTGTAGATCTTTTCATAACGGCCGATGTCTGCCAGTGCGTTGTATTCCATAACGGCGGGCATCAGGACGGAGTTTGCAACACCGTGTGCAACGCCGAAGAAGCCGCTGACGGGGTGGCTCAGAGCATGGATGTTGCCCAGTCTTGCCCATGCGAATGCGATGCCAGCAAAGTTGCTGCCGACCATCATGGCACAGGCTGCCTTCTCGTCGTGTCTGTTGGCGACGAAGCGGCGGAGGTTGATGCCGATCAGTTCCATTGCCTTTTCTGCGAAGCAGTCAGAGAAAGGATTGGCGTTGTTGGACAGATAGGCTTCCATCGCATGGATCAGTGCGTCAACGCCGCAAGCTGCTGCGATGTGAGCGGGAGCGGTCATGATCAGTTCGGGATCCAGGATAGCGAACTTGGGCAGGTTGTAATAGCTGAAGATGGTGGACTTAAAGTGGGTCTTCTCGTCGGTGATAACAGCGGAAGCGGTCACTTCGGAGCCGGTGCCAGCGGTGGTGGGGATTGCGAAGATGGGAACGATGGGGCCGGGCACCTTGAAGTTGCCTTCGTAGTCGAAGATCTTGCCGCCATAGGTAGCGACTACGCCGACTGCCTTAGCAACGTCCATGGGGCCGCCGCCGCCCAGAGCGATGATGCTGGAAGCGCCGCATTCTCTGTACTTATCGGTAGCGTCAGCAACGATAGCGGAGGTGGGGTTAGCCTGGATGTCCAGATAAGTGGTGCACTGCAGGCCAGCTTCTTCCACGATGTCCTGGATCTTCTTGACCACGCCCAGCGCTTCCAGGCCGTGGTCAGAGATCAGAAAGACGTGATCCAGATCGTTTTCCTTCATGATTTCGGGCAGCTTCTTCAGAGCGCCAACGCCGAATTCGATGGTCTGGGGAATCATAAATTTGAAGTCGTTCATTTCTTGTTCCTCCTATAAAATTTTATAACACAGATCCTGCCTGCACGCCACAGCATATTGCAATGCTGTGGTCGTGCCAAGAGGCAGTTTGAGGTTCCAATAAGAAATCAGTCTTCGAAAGCCTTAGCGGTATCGGGCAGATAGGATTCATCGTAGGGATAGCCAACGCGGGTGATGTTGATGAACTGTTCGTAGTTCAGGTTACCAGCGAAGCTGTTGTTGCCCCAGGTGCCGCAGCCCAGCGTGGTGGTGGGGGTGAAGCCGTTGGTGGGGCTGCCGCCGCCGGTGGTGCCGGAGGGCTGATTGACAACCACACGGGAAACACAGCAGCGGATGGCGGCGTATTCCACGTTTTCGGGGGTGTTGGAGTGGACAGCGATGCTGTGGCCCTTGCCTTCGTGCTCCAGGTTGGCTTCCATCATGGCAACGCCTTCCTTGAAGGTCTTGTAGGTCATGTAAGCGATAACCGGGCAGAGCTTTTCCCGGCACAGCACATCGCCTGCGCCCAGAGCCTTGGCCTTGGCGAACAGAACGCGGGTGCCCTTGGGTGCGCCCAGACCGATCTCATCGGAAACCTGGTCTGCGAACATACCAACGACCACACGGCTGAATGCATCGCCGCCGGGGAACAGACCTTCCCGCAGCTTGTCCACGTTTTCTTCGCCTTCCACCAGATAGCCGCCCTGCTTCTTCATCTCAGCGACAAACTCTGCTTCCTTATCTTCGGGTACGAACACGGTCTGTTCGCCCAGGCAGATCAGGCCGTTGTCGAATGCGCGGCCGATGATGATCTTGCCAACAGCGTCAGCGATGTCAGCGTCTTCATCGATGATGCACTGGACGTTGCCCTGGCCAACACCGATGGCGGGCTTGCCGGAGGAGTAAGCTGCCTTGACCATGCCCATGCCGCCGGTAGCAACCACCATGTCAGCGGCGCTCATCAGTTCGGAGGTCAGGTCGTTGGAGACTTCTTCCAGGCCCAACACCAGATCTTCCGGCAGACCCAGCTTCTTCAGCTCTGCGCGGAACATCTCCACCAGCAGCTTGGTGCACTTGACCGCGCGGGGATGGGGAGCAAAGATGACGGAGTTGCGGCACTTCAGTGCAAATGCGCCGTTGCTCATGGGGGTGACAACAGGGTTGGTGGAGGGGATGATGGAAGCGACCACGCCAACAGGCTTTGCCACTTCGATCATGCGGCGTTCTTCAATCCGGTTGATGATGTCGCAGGACTTCTTGTCCTTCAGGCTCTCCCAGATCAGTGCGGACTTATTGCGGCATTTTGCAATCTTGTCCTGTTCGCTGCCCATACGGGATTCTTCTGCGGCCATGGGGCCCAGCTTTTCAGCGTTGTCATATACGACCTTGCAGATGGCTCTTGCAGCTGCATCTGCCTGTTCCTGCGTTGCAAAGGCAAACGCTTCCTGTGCGGCCTTGGATCGTGCGATCAATTCTTTTACTGTCATGTTAGGTTTCTCCTTGGAAATATGTTTTGCGATATATTATTAGGGATAAAATGGCTTGTTCTCGTATATGTTTTCCTTTGCGTGGTCAGATCAGTTGAACATATAGGACAGCTGACCCCAGCCGGGAATGAACTTCATGCAGACATAGCCGAAGACGATGACGATGATCATGTTCAGGATGGTCATGGGGATACCGCCCTTGAGCATCTTCTGTGCGTCCAGACCATAACCCACGGGGACGGCACGGACGCTGATGGGCAGAAGGAATTCTGCGTTGTAAGCGAAGGTGCAGATGAACCAGTAGGGGCCAGGGTTCAGACCCAGTTTGCTGGTGAATGCGAAGATGATGGGGCAAGCAACTGCTGCTGCGGTGGTGCCGTTAGTCACTTCGGAGAGGAGACGGGTGAATACGACCAGCACAATGATGGTGGTCAGACCGCCATCCAGGTTCATGTTGGAGATGATGTTGCCCAGAGCTTCGCTGGCGCCGGTGCCGTTGAGCAGCTTGCCCATGGCCATGCCGGAAGCGAACAGGAGCATCATGCCCCACATCATGCCGTGCTGTGCTTCTTCCCAAGTGAGCAGGGGACTGGACTGGCCGTCCTTCTTCACAACAACGAAGAAGCAGATGAAGCCCAGAGTCAGCATGGAGTATGCAGGTGCCAGGCCGGGGAGCAGGCTTGCGTACCAAGTGCGGGTGAAGGCCAGCAGCAGTGCCAGGACGAAGGCGCCCAGGCAGAACTTTTCAATGCCCTTCATGGGGCCCAGCTCCGCATAGCTGTCCTTGAAGAATTCCTTGGTTCCTTCCAGTCTCTTGACTTCTCTGCACATGGGCAGCATACGCATCCCGATGTAGATGCCCAGGGTGCCGATGACGGTGTAAGGCAGAACATGGGTGAGCCAGTCAGAATACATAAATTCCTTGCCGGTGAAGTCCTGCAGCGCTGCGATTGCGGTCTGGTTCATAGCGCCGCCGATGGGGGTGCCGCCGCCGCCCAGGGAAACACCCCAAGCGATGGCCAGCATGATGGGCAGGCCAGCTTTAGAGGTGGAGACGTCTTCTTCGCCTGCTGCCTTCAGCATGGCCACAGCGATCGGGCAGAACAGGGTGACAACTGCGATGTTGGGCAGAACGGTGGAGAAGATGGTGGTTGCACAGAGCCAAACGATGGTCTGAGACTTCATAGAGGGGCCGACAACGGACAGCACCTTCAGGGCGATACGGCGATCCAGGCCGATGGATGCCCAAGGCATGATGATCAGGCCGGAGGCAAAGACCAGGACGATACTTTCGCAGGAATACTGGGAAATGACATCGCTCATGGGAACCATGTTCAGAAATGCATTTACCAGTGCCGGGAGCAGTGCGGTGATGGTGATGTGGACGGGACGGGTGATCCACCAGAAGATCATCCATAGGGAAACACCGATTGCCTGCGCACCAGCGGTGCCGAACACTCCGGTCAGACCCAAGCTACTGACAACGAGCAGAATAGGGCCGATCAGGAGGTAGATTATGCGTTTCATGTTCATAAATCTTAATTCTCCTCTTCTTTAGTTGGAGCGGTCTTTCAAAACCATTCCTCTTTCTCCATGTTTCGAATCAGGTTTACTCAACTCCCCGCCCGAACGCCCAGCGTCTCTATGTGGGAGGGAAACGCCGGAGCGCTTCGGGCAGGAGCGATCAGTCAAATGGGAATCCGATCAGTCTTCGAAAGCCTTAGCGGTATCGGGCAGATAGGATTCATCGTAGGGATAGCCAACGCGGGTGATGTTGATGAACTGTTCGTAGTTCAGGTTACCAGCGAAGCTGTTGTTGCCCCAGGTGCCGCAGCCCAGCGTGGTGGTGGGGGTGAAGCCGTTGGTGGGGCTGCCGCCGCCGGTGGTGCCGGAGGGCTGATTGACAACCACACGGGAAACACAGCAGCGGATGGCGGCGTATTCCACGTTTTCGGGGGTGTTGGAGTGGACAGCGATGCTGTGGCCCTTGCCTTCGTGCTCCAGGTTGGCTTCCATCATGGCAACGCCTTCCTTGAAGGTCTTGTAGGTCATGTAAGCGATAACCGGGCAGAGCTTTTCCCGGCACAGCACATCGCCTGCGCCCAGAGCCTTGGCCTTGGCGAACAGAACGCGGGTGCCCTTGGGTGCGCCCAGACCGATCTCATCGGAAACCTGGTCTGCGAACATACCAACGACCACACGGCTGAATGCATCGCCGCCGGGGAACAGACCTTCCCGCAGCTTGTCCACGTTTTCTTCGCCTTCCACCAGATAGCCGCCCTGCTTCTTCATCTCAGCGACAAACTCTGCTTCCTTATCTTCGGGTACGAACACGGTCTGTTCGCCCAGGCAGATCAGGCCGTTGTCGAATGCGCGGCCGATGATGATCTTGCCAACAGCGTCAGCGATGTCAGCGTCTTCATCGATGATGCACTGGACGTTGCCCTGGCCAACACCGATGGCGGGCTTGCCGGAGGAGTAAGCTGCCTTGACCATGCCCATGCCGCCGGTAGCAACCACCATGTCAGCGGCGCTCATCAGTTCGGAGGTCAGGTCGTTGGAGACTTCTTCCAGGCCCAACACCAGATCTTCCGGCAGACCCAGCTTCTTCAGCTCTGCGCGGAACATCTCCACCAGCAGCTTGGTGCACTTGACCGCGCGGGGATGGGGAGCAAAGATGACGGAGTTGCGGCACTTCAGTGCAAATGCGCCGTTGCTCATGGGGGTGACAACAGGGTTGGTGGAGGGGATGATGGAAGCGACCACGCCAACAGGCTTTGCCACTTCGATCATGCGGCGTTCTTCAATCCGGTTGATGATGTCGCAGGACTTCTTGTCCTTCAGGCTCTCCCAGATCAGTGCGGACTTATTGCGGCATTTTGCAATCTTGTCCTGTTCGCTGCCCATACGGGATTCTTCTGCGGCCATGGGGCCCAGCTTTTCAGCGTTGTCATATACGACCTTGCAGATGGCTCTTGCAGCTGCATCTGCCTGTTCCTGCGTTGCAAAGGCGAACGCTGCCTGTGCGGCCTTGGATCGTGCGATCAATTCTTTTACTGTCATGTTAGGTCATCTCCTATTCTCGATTCTGGTTGCATTTCAGGTCACTATTTAGGGAATATTGCTCAAAATTAAAGGATTTCGTCCTTTATTGTTGTCTGTATTATACCAACGCTGTCTAAAATAGCAATAGACTGCGCCGCTTTTTCCCTTTTGCGAAATATGTTCTCAACACATGAACTGCGTTTTTGTTTTTTGCACTTTCACTTTCATATTATGCAATCAAATTTGAAATAAGGAAACTTCCTGCTCTTTCAATCCTTCCATATTAAATTTCTGCCGTTCCCCTCTATTTCAGCAGATTGCCCGAAAAATCTGCATTTTGGGCAAAAAAACAGCAGCCGTGAAATGCTCCAGTCATTTCACGGCCGCCCGTTCTTCCAGTGTCTTATTTGGGGTAATAGCCCAATTTCCCGGAAATCTTTCCTGCGGCAGTGGTCACAGCCTTGGCCAATTCTCGTTCTCTCTGGGGTTGGCTGAGACTGTGGGCACTGGCGGATATGCTGATCGCTGCAACCGGATTTCGGTTGCGGTCGAAAATAGGTACAGCCAGCGAGCCGATGTTCTCCGACAGCTCATCGAAGATCATGCAGTACCCCCTCTGCCTCGTGCGCGCCAACTCCTGCTGGATCTCCTGAAGCTCCACCTTCGTCTCCGGCGTAAATTTCTTGAGATCGCTGTCTCGCAAGACCCGCTGAACTTCCCCAGAGGACTGGTACGCCATAATGGCGCGTCCCATGGCGGAACAGTACATTGGATGGCAATGGCCCATTGGAATCAGCAATTCCATGGTATTTTCGCAACAAATACTGATCAAATGTACCACTTCCACCCCTCGGGGAACGCTCATATGACTATGGACACCGTACTTATAAGAAAGCCGCTGCAACTCCGGATAGGCGAAGCGGTAGATGCTGCTGTTCTGTAAGGCTGCACCGGCCAAGGCGACGATCTCCAGACCAAGGGAGTAAAATCCTGTGGCATCATCCCGCTGCAAATAGCCCCAATCCAGCATGGTGTTGAGATGTCTGGAGACGGTACTGATATTCATGTGCAGCTTGGAGGCGATGTCCGAAGTCCGCTGGATCGGCGTTGCCTCGTTAAAGGTGGAGAGGATTGCGAAGGTCTTACCCACACTCTTGGCGTTAGAACTGCTCTGCTGTTTCACTGCCGATTGACTCATAACCAAACACCCTTCCTTTTTCGTTCTCTTTCTGCCTGGTCGATGGGAACAATTTTGTGCAATTTGCACTAGCAACTTCAGTGTAACATGTCTTTGCATATTGCGCAATCTTTTTTCACCAGAAGCAACATCTTTTTCATATAGTGCAACTACACGAATTTTCTCCCAATCCTGATAGTTCTCCCCCAGCTCATCCTATTTTCTCCGGTTTTGTGGGTTCCATCCTTTCTGTTTCGCGGCGCAAAACCGCTCTGTTCTTTATTCCCAAAAAAGGAACCGAGCTGTGATTTTGCATAAATCACAGCTCGGTCTTGCATAATAGCGCAAATGATCGGCTTCTGAAACTTGCCTTTTCTGTCCTGCGGAGTCACAAAACACAGGACAGCGCTCGCCAATTTTGCATTTGTTTTGTAGGGCAGATGGGCATTTAAAAGAGCCATGCACGAAACTTCAAGGAACACAAGTTCTCCCAACTAGGAGGAATACACAGCGCTTCACCTAGGGTAAGGGAACGGCTCGTCAGATCTTGTCCGGCGAGACCACGAGAAATCGAAAGGGGAAGATTTCTCAAAGGGGAAGGCCTATTCTATGAAGATCTTGGCAGAAGATGAAGGATGGCTCTTTTAGACACCCAGCTATTCTGTGGTTAGAGGTTGGGCGGCTGTCAGCCTGGCTGAAACGGACAGCCGCCCGGCGTATAAAACCCGAGTTCTTCTCCTTCCACCCCATGATACGGTCAGAAAAGGCAGGCAGGTTTGCAAAAAACTTACTTCTTCATGGTGCCATGATCCAGATAGTTCTGGTGCCAAGACAAAGCTAGCTTCAGGTCGTGGGGGGTGTGCTGGCCAGCGGAAACCTTGCAAGCATGTTCAAAGTATTCCCACAGCATGGGACGATAATCCGGATGTGCGCAATTTTCGATCAACAATTTTGCCCGCTGTTTGGGAGACTTCCAACGCAGGTCGGCAATGCCCTGCTCCGTGATGATGACGGCCACGTCATGTTCGGTAGAGTCCACATGGGAGACCATGGGAACGATACAGGAGATGTCGCCGTCCTTGGCGATGGATTCGGTTGCGAAGATGCTGATCCGAGCATTGCGAGCAAAGTCAGCGCTGCCGCCCAGGCCGTTCATCATCTTGGTGCCCATGATATGAGTGGAGTTGACATTGCCATAGATGTCCACTTCGATGGGGGTGTTCAGAGAAATCAAGCCCAGGCGACGGGCAGTCTCAGGATGGTTAGTGATCTCCTGAGGACGGATGATGATCTTATCGTGATAGAAGTCGATGTTTTCATAGAAACGCTTCCGGTTCTCTGCGGTCAGAGCGATGGAGCTGGAGGAGACAAACCGGAACACACCCTGGTCGATCAGATCCAGCGCTGCATCCTGCATGACTTCAGTGTACATACTCAAACCCTTGAAGCCGCTGGAAGCCAGGCCGCCCAGGACAGCGTTGCCCACCGAGCCGACACCGGACTGGAAGGGGCCGGGGTTTTCCGGCAGGCGGCCGGCAGCGATCTCGCCCTTCAGGAACTTGATGACGTTCTTGCCGATCTCATCGGTTGCAGGCGTGGTGGGTTTAAACTTCTGAGGGGGATCTTCCCGATCCGTCATGACAATCGCTACGATTTTATCGGGATCACAGGGGATGAAGGGAGTCCCTACACGATCATCAGGCTTGGTGATGGGGATGATCTTTGCGTGAGGAGGAATGCCAATCTCAAAGATATCGTGCATACCGATCAGCCCTTCGGGCAGAGTCGTGTTGACCTCCACAATGACCATATCGGCGGATGCGACGGCCGCATCAGAGGAACCACAGGAAGCGGCAGGATACAGCCCTTCTTCGCTGACAGCGGTGCATTCGATCATGGCCACGTTGGTATGCAGACCGCAGTCCTGCTTCATGTTCATGGGCAGGTGAGAGATGTGAAGATCGCTGAATTCCACAGCGCCGCTGTTGATGGCCTTGCGCAAGTCGCTGTTGGACTGATGACCAAAACGGCGGGAAACCAAACCTGCACGGATCATAGCACCGTCCACTTCATCGCTGACTGCGGCACCGACACTGATGGTCAAATCCTTTGCGTGACCCGATTCCACCAGAGCCAGAGGCACTGCCTTGGGGCTGCCCACGCTGGTGAAACCACTGATGCCCAGAACCATGCCAGACTTTACGAACTGTGCTGCCTGCTGGGCAGACATCACTTTGCTCTTTAGAGATTCTGCTACTCTTTCCATAGTAAACTCCTTCACTTGTATCAATGTTTATGCCAAACTTGTGTCTCGGTCTTTTGCTTTTCTCCGCTGCATTGACCGCAGACATCAAAATGATTCCATATTCATCTCTGTGGTTCGTATTATACCGGACAGGTTCAAAATAGCAACAGATTGGAGCTGGCATTTCCAATTTGCGAAATATATTCTCAAAAAGCAGTTTCCGTTTTCGCAATCCGACACACCCGTTGCATATCGCGAAAGCCGTTTGCAGAGGAGTCAACTGCAAACGGCTTTTGTTTTTCGCTATGAAACCTGTCGCGGATTGGGAAAAGGGCATCCTCCACGTTGAGCGCCCCCTTACTTGGGATAATACCCCAGCTTGCCAGAGATCTTCCCTGCGGCAGTCATGACCGCTTTGGCCAACTCCCTCTCCCGTTGGGGCTGACTGAGGCTTTGGGCGCTGGCAGAGACGCTGATGGCAGCAACTGGATTCCGGTTGCGGTCAAAGATAGGCGCAGCCAAAGAACTTTTGCTCTCGGCCAACTCATCAAAAAGGATGCAATATCCCTTCTGTCGGGTATGGATCAGTTCCTGGTTAATTTCCCGCAGGTCGATCTTCGTTTCCGGTGTCAGCTTTTGCAGTTCACTGGCTCGAAGCACCTTCTGCACTTCTGCCTGGGACATATAGGCCAGCATAGCCCGCCCCATAGCGGAACAGTACATGGGGTGACAATGTCCCATCGGAATCAACAATTCCATGGTACTTTCGCAGCAAATACTGATCAAATGTACCACATCCACTGCACGGGGCACTCCCATATGGCTGTGGACGCCGTACTTATAAGACAGCTGCTGCAATTCAGGATAGGCATGACGGTAAACGTCATTATTTTGTAATGCAGCGCCAGCCAGAGCCACGATTTCCAGCCCCAGCGAGTAGTAACCAGTCGAATCATCCCGCTCCAAAAAGTTCCAATCCAGCATGGTGTTCAGATGACGGGAGACGGTGCTGATATTCATATGCAGTTTGTTGGCAATATCCGATGTTCGTTGTTCCGGCGCCAATTCATTGAAGGTGGATAGAATCTCCAGCGTCTTGCTGACACTTTTGGCATTGGAGCCTTTATGCGAACCCTCTGCACGTTGAGCCATAACAAATCATCCTTTCTCAATAGAAAGATTCCCAAATTTTATTGGGATTGTTACATTTCTATCAAAGTTTCTATGCAGAGTTAGTTTACCATCTTTTTTCGTATGATGCAACTGCATATGACAATTTTCTGCAAAGCAGAAGAAAACATCTACAGAATTCCGCTTTTCCCTGCGGATACAGCATATTTTTTCGCAAAATGATAGAAAAAAAATGTTGCAACTCCCCCATTTCCACACCGTTATCACCCAACAAGCCGCAGAAAAGCACGCTGGCGCTATGGGAAAACTCTACAGATGTGTGCGAAATCCTACATCCACCGGAGTGCGAAAAACAGGGGATTTTTCGCGCCCACTGCAAAAAAAGACCTGCCTCAAAAAGGCAGGTCTTTTGCAAACGTTTACACGATGGGCAGCGTTGGCTCCTCTTTTTTGGCCTTGTTGAACACCACCTGGCTGGGGTCGATCTTGGCCTTGCGCAGCACCAATCCATTCATGCCGGAGGCGGTACACAGGTGGGACACCTCGGACTGCATATAAGGAAAGAGCTGATCATAGCACTGGGTGTGGATCTCTTTCTTATCTTCCTCCGTCTCCACACCCTCACACTTGAACACACCCAGCATCTCTACAGATAGAAAGAACAGCTTTTCGTCCTCTTTGTCTTTGAGGGAGTGGTAGAGCTTGGCGACACAGCGTTCTCCATCGGGGGAGTAATTCACCTGGAAGGAAAAACTACTGCCCAGCTGCCGGTTCGTGCCGTGTTTTCGTTCCAGATCGTTGTTGAAGTGAATCTCACGTACCTTTTGGTTCATCAATGTAGCTGTTGGCATAGGATTCCCTCCCGTTTTCTATTTTAGGCTGTCCGATTGGAAAGCCTGGTTTTATTGTACCACACCCTCCGTCATTTGTAACCTATTTCTTTTCCCCTGGGCAGGCTGAAGCAGAAGGAATTTCCCCGCTCCGGACTGGATTCCGCCCACAGCTTTCCCCTGTGTTCTCGGGCGATTTCCCGGGCAATGGCCAGCCCCAGCCCAAACCCTTCGCTAGTTCTGGCCTGATCTGCTCGATAAAACCGCTCAAAAATATGTTCCAGATCCTGTGCTGGGATGGGCGTCCCCTCATTGCGCACGGTCAGTTGGATGCGATTGCGTCCGTCTGCCACCAGAGTCACCCAGATGTGTCCGCCCTCCGGCGTGTATTTTCTGGCGTTGTCCAGCAAGATGTCCACCAGCCGTTTCAATTTGCCGCCATCGCCGGTCACATACAACTCCTCTGTCACGGCCTCCTCCAACTGCTTCCCCGCCTCGAACACCGCCGGTTCAAAGCGCAGCAGGGCATCGTCCACCAGGTCACTGAAATTCACCTGCTGGTGCACCAACGCCTGCTGCCCGCCGGCATCGGAGCGTGCTAGGGTGAGCATCTCCTCCACCAGATCCTTCATCTGCTCCGATGACGCCCGAATATTTCCCAGCCACCGCTGCTGGCGGGCGTCCTGGGGCTGGACGCTGTATTCCTGGAGCATATCCACGTTGGAGAGGACCACCGTCAAGGGGGTTTTCAGCTCGTGGGAGGCGTCCGCCACAAACTGTCGCTGCTGCTTCCACGCCCGTTCCGCCGGACGGGTGGCCCAGCGCGCCAGGAGGAGACTGATGAAGAAGAACCCCACCAAGGCGCTGCCGCCGATGAGCAGCAGGTTGCGCAGCAGGTTCCGAGTGGTGCTGATCTCCTGGGTCATGTCGGTGAAGGCGATGCGCCAACCGCTGGTGGTGGTTTTGCGCAGGTAGCGGAGCTTGTAGTTCGCCAACACGCCGATGTCCGATTGGGCGTCCAGCCCTGCCTGCACCACTTGCAGCAGGGCTTCCTCGTCATTCAGATTATAAAACTTGCTGTCCAGCACCGCCGCCTGCCCCTGGTGGTTCACCGCCACGGTGAAGTAGGGCAGGGAGACTTCCTGTTCCCGAAAGGGATTGATACTCAAGATACCGCCGCTGTCCGGATCCCACATGACCACGCTCTCCCCTTTTTGCGTGATGACTCGCCGCAATACAGAGATGCTGTCCTCCTGGAGACTGCCTCGGACGGTGACAAAGAGGAAGGAGCAGATGGCAGCCAAAAGCAAGGTGACCACAGTCATGATAATGGCCACAAATTTCCATCGCAGACGTTGGATCACTGGTCTGCCTCCTGGAGCGTATAGCCTACCATCCGCAGGGTCTTGATGCTGACGAAGCTCTTTAAATGTTTGAGTTTTTTACGCAGGAAAGAGATGTACACCTCCACGTTGTTGTCCTCGGCGTCCGACTCATAGCCCCATACGGAGAGGAGCAGCTGCTCCTTGGTCACCACCTTGCCGCTGTTGGCCATCAGCTTTTCCATCATAGCAAACTCCTTTTTGCTCAGCCGTACCGACCGCTCTCCACAGGAGAGCTGACAGGTGTCCAGCTCCAACCGCAGGTCACCGAACGCCAATGCGTTATCCACAGCATCGGTGTTCCGGCGGGTGATGGCTCGGATACAGGCCAGCAGTTCATTGCTGTCAAAGGGCTTGGTCAGATAGTAGTCTGCGCCGGAGTCCAAACCGTTGATACGATCCTCCACCTCCGTCCGTGCCGTCAGCATGAGCACCGGAGTCTTATCCCCTTCCTTCCGCAGGGCGTGTACGATCTCATAGCCGCTGCGCTTGGGCAGCATCACATCCAGTAAGATCACGTCATAGATGCCAGACAAGGCGTTGTCCAGCCCTTCCTCCCCGTCATAGGCGATGTCCGCCCCGTAGTTGTGTGCCTCCATCAAATCAGCCAGCGTCTGCGCCAAACGCCGCTCGTCCTCTACAATGAGTACCCGCACGCCGATCACCTCCCTCGTTTTTCTTTATTTTACCCGTTTCCCATCCAATGCGCAAGGCCGGACGGCATTCCGTCCGGCCTTGTTTTCCTTAAGACGCAGTGTTCGCCTGTGCTTCGTTATAATCCGCCGATGCCTTGGCATAGCCCTTTTTTGCGCCTGCCAAAATCTGTTCTACCTTGGATACGGAGATGCGATAGACCTCCGTTTTGTCCCCGTTCAGGGTGGCATAACGGCACTCGGTGCCATCGCTGTCCTTGGTGGTCTTGCCCAGTTCCAGCGTCACCGTCTGTTTTCGGTTGCTGTCATCCTGGTAGACCATCTTAAGCACAGCGGTGGGGTCGTCCAGCCCGTACTGTTTCAAATTTTGGGGCTGGAAGTCTGCCAGGCTGTCAAAGGACAAGCCGGTCACCTCGGTGCGCAATGCGGACAGGTATGCTTCCTCCGTCACGTCCACCTCGCCGGTCAAGTACCAGTGGTACTCCACCTCCGGTTCCGTGGCTTCGGCAGAGCTGCTGGCGCTGGCGTCTGCACTGGAATCTCCAGTATCTTCGGATTCCACTTCCACGCCACGAATCTCCAGTTTACTGGTCAGTTTCCCTTCCAGCGTCACCGACTGGAGATTGCTGCTGGACAGAGTGGGGAACTGCGCCAAAGAGGCCCAGGCGTAAAGATCCTGACTGAGCTGACTCTGTACGTCCGAGGAGATGGTGTAGATGGTCTCCCCGTCCTTCTTCTGGGCGTAATACAGCTCCCCAGAAGCGCTGCCCAGATAGAGGGTCGCACTGTTTCCTTCCTTGTCGGTCAGCTCCACCCACTGTTTGGGCTTTTCCAAGCCGTAGGCGGACAGGTCATCCTTCACAGAGATCTCCCGCTCTGCCGTCAAAGATGTGAGGGTGTCCACGAAGGTATCCACCGTATCGCTGTTCACAGGAAAATCCGTTTCCTCTGCACTGACCCAGCTCTCTCCGGACTTCTCAAAGGTGATGGTGTCCGTCCCGTTGGAATAGCGCAGCTTGGTAGGTTCCTCCACCAGATCCACATGGATGACCGCCGCTTCCGCTTCTGCTTCCTCCTGGGCAGTCTGCCAGCGATTCCAGCAGAACGCCGCCACAAACAAGGCCACAACTACTGCCAGGAGCAAAAGCAGCAGACGTAATTGCCGTTTCTTCTTGGCCATATCCGCCCCTCCTTACAGCTTTCTCCGCTTCCGCCAGACCATAAAGCCGCCGATGAGCACTGCCAGGGGCAGCACCACCAGGTAGAGCAGACTCCAAGTCCCTGCGTGGGCGATGGTGTTGGTGACTGTCTCCAAGCTCTTAGATGGGATGGAGATATTGCTGGTGATCCCAACGGCACAGGTCAAGGTGTTCAGATAGAGGGTCAGGTTGCAGACGGCATCGCCGAACTGCGTGTTGATGGTGTCGTCCACCAGGCTGTTGGCCGTGATAACAGTCAGACGGGAGACAATATCCGTATCCTCCTCTGCGTCATCTGCATCCTCTGCACTGCTGTCTGCCTTGTCAGTATCCGTTTGTTCTGTAGCATCGGTGGTCTTCTGCCCCACCACTTCGCTGGCAGTAGCCCCCACCACATACTTGCCCTCGGTGTAATCTTTTTCACTGACCACGCTCAGACCCTTCTCCGATGTGGTCAAGAAGGGAGTCACGGTGATGGTGTCCCGCTTGGCATCCACTTGCTTCATAGCCAGCGCCTGATTGACCAGCGCCAGGTCATCGGTGGTCAAGGAGCCTGCCACCTCGGTGCCCACGTCCAGTTCTGGGAAGAAGGTCAGATAACTGTTGGCTGCGGTGTAGTAGCGCTGGGTATCCCCAGCGTAACCGCCGGTGAGCGCCAAGCCGTACTCCTTCATCAGACTGTCCAGATTGGGATGGTCAAAGTCTTGGCTGGGCAGGATGAGGGAGACTTGACCGCCGCTTTTCAGATAGGTGCGGATGAGCTTCAGTTCGTCCTTGGCCAAGTCCTTGGTGGGCTGGTTGATGAGCAAAATCTTGCAGTCATCCGGAATCTTCCCCTCCCGCAGCAGACTCAGCTCCTCCGTCTTAAAGTGGCTCTTGGTCAGCCGCTGGGTCAGTTGGGTGCCCAGGGACGCCTCGCCGTGGTTGGTCAGGGTGTAGATCTGGTAGCTGGTACTGGACACCACCGCATCAATAGCACTGGTCAGCTGACCATCTCCATCGAACTTAGTGTAGGTCGTTCCGCCGGAGTAGTAGCTGGAATAGTAGTCGGGCACCAGGATGTCGTCAAAGGGGATGGTGTAGGTCTGATCCTTCCCCTCGCACTGGACGACGATGGAGTTTGCTTCACAATCATATTCCTTTAAGGCGGAGGGATAGGCCACCGGATCGACCGTCTCCATCGTGATCTGGTCGGATTGAGCCGTGTACAGGTCTAGGAAACGACTGATGCGGCTGTCGATCTTATCCGGCTCGGCCACCACCACCAGGTGGATCTTTTCTTTCAGGTTGGCCAGATATTCCTTGGTGGTGTCGGAGATCTCATAGATCTTCGTGGTGGACAGGTCAAACTGCCGCACTTTGGCCGGCAGAAGCCCCACCGCCAGGTTGAACAGGATGACGATGGCCACCACAATGGCGATCATGCCGGTGGACATGAGGCCGTTTCTGCCTCTGGCCGTCCGCAGAATGCTCTGCTTTTCCTGGGAAATGTTCTTTTGTTTCTTGCGCAATGCCATGTCTCCACCTCCTCAATTCCAGCGGCGGCGCTGGATCATCTGCACCGTCAAAAAGAGCATCAACGCCGTCAGGGACAGATAGAGCAACAAGCCGCTCAGGTCAAAGAGGGTGTTGGATGCAAAGTTGGTCAGCACTCCGGTCAGGGAGAAGGTGCCCAACAGGTTGGGAAGGAGGCTCTCAAAGAGGGTGGAATCCACCACATAGCACACGATGGCCGCCACGGCGCAGACGCCGCCCACAACACCGCCGATGATGCCATTAGACGTCAAGTGGTAGACCAAGCACCCCAGTGCCACGGCGCAAAGGAGCACCCCCACCAGATTTCCGGCTGCAGCAGTGGGCAGGAAGTTCACGATGCCGTCCCACAGATAGAGCAGGATGAGCACTCCGGCGGTGGCCACCGCCGCAATGACCTGGCTCTCGGTCAGGGCGGAGAGCAGCAGGCCAATGGAGAGGAACAGGCAACCCATGAGGAAGAACGCCAGGATGGTGGCGTAGTCCGACTGAAAGTAGACCACCCCGCTGCTGCCGCTGGCGACCTTCAGGATCAAAGGACAGAGACAGAAAAGCACACAAGGCACAGCGAACACGGTCACCATGGCGGCAAACTTACCCAGCACCACGCCAGTGACGGACACCGGTGCGGTGAGCAATAATTGGTCGGTGCGGTTCTTTCGCTCCTCTGCCAGGGAACGCATGGTCAGCAGGGGGATGACCAGGATGAGCAGGAAGGACGCAGCGTTCAGCGCCGTGGCAAACCCCGGCGCGCCCTGGTACAAGTTGTAGGCCATGAAGTACAACCCCACCACCGCCAACAAAAAGGCGGTGGCCACGCACCCAGTCATAGAGTGGGCATAGGCCGCCAACTCTCGTTTATAAATCGCTTTCATCGGGTACCTCCTTTGCCTCGTCTGCGGAAACCACTGCCACCGGCTCCGCCGCTTTTCTGCGCCAACGCAGGCGGCTGGGCTTGTCCGGAACCGGAGGCTGTTCTTGGGTCAGTCCCAAGAAGATCTGTTCCAAGCTGGTCTCATCCAAGTGGAAATCCAACAGTGGCAGCCCCGCTTGGGCAAAAGCAAAGAACAGCGTCTCTCTGGGATCCTCCCCTTCCAGCTGCAAGGTACCATGGGTCAGCTCCCCATCCTGGGTCAGCTGGGCGCTCTGGACGCCGGATGTCCGAGACAAAATCTGTTCCACCTGTTCCTTGTCCCCCTTGGCTGTCAGCAGCAGACGCCGACCGCCCAGCTGTTCTTCCAGCCCTTCCGGCGTGTCGTTGGCCAGGAGTTTGCCGTGGTGCAGGATAATGATCTGGTCACAGACCGCCTGGACTTCAGACAGGATGTGGGAGCTCAAGATCACCGTGTGCTCCTTGGCCAGATTGTGGATCAGGCTGCGCACCTCGATGATCTGCTTAGGATCCAAGCCCACGGTGGGTTCGTCCAAGATGAGAATGGGCGGATACCCCAAAATGGCCTGAGCCAACCCCACCCGCTGTCGATAGCCCTTGGACAGGTTGCCAATGAGCCGACTCTGCACTGGTTCCAACTGGGTCATAGCGATGACCTCTCGGAGCTGATGCTCCTGCTGTTCCAGGGGCACTTTTTTCAGTTGGGCGCAGAAGGCCAGGTACTCCTCCACCGTCATATCCATATACAGCGGCGGCTGCTCCGGCAGGTAGCCGATGCAGGCTTTGGCCTCCTCCGGCTCGTCCAGGATGCTGTGGCCGTTGACTATCACATCCCCTTCCGTGGCACTGAGGTACCCGGTCATGATGTTCATAGTGGTGGATTTCCCCGCCCCGTTGGGGCCCAGGAAGCCGTATACCTTGCCCATCTCCAAGGTCAGGTTCAAATGATCTACAGCCAAGTGATCGCCGTAGCGTTTGACCAGATTCCGGATTTCAATCACGGTCTTTTCCTCCTTTGCTATCAAACGGACTTTTCCATAAGCATATGCGCAGAAGCTGAAAACTGTCTGAAAACTTTTCTGCGCTCTATTTTTCTTTTTTCTCATTTGTCAGTAGTATCCGTACGACAGGCATGATATAATAAAAAACACGAAACAATTCCATCATTCACATTCCGATTCTATCGCCATTTCTGCGTGCAAACGACAAAAAGGAGTGCAACTATGGCAAATTTATGGCATGATGTTACCCCCGACCGGCTCAAGCCGGACGACTTTATCGCCGTCATCGAAATCGAGAAGGGTTCCAAGTCCAAGTATGAACTGGACAAGAGCACCGGCGCCATCATCCTCGATCGCGTCCTCTACACCTCCACCCACTACCCTGCCAACTACGGCTTCATCCCACGCACCTACGCCGATGACAACGACCCGTTGGACGTGCTGGTGCTGTGCAGTGAGCCGATTTTGCCTATGAGCTTGGTTCAATGTTACCCCATCGGCGTTTTCACCATGCTGGATCAGGGGAAACTGGACGAGAAGATCATCGCTATCCCCTTCAAAGACCCCAACAACAACGTATATAAAGACATTTCCGAGCTGCCGGAGCATATATTCCGAGAGATGAGTCACTTCTTTTCCGTCTATAAAACCTTAGAGGGCAAAGAGACCATCGTAGGCGACCCTCAGGGCGCTGAGGAGGCCAAGGAAGTTATCCAGAAGTGCCTGAACGCTTACATCGACAAATTTTGTCGCGGATGAGTCCGCTTTCTCCACATAAACGCATCAAAAAAAACCGTGCATTTCTGCACGGTTTTTTCTGTTCCTGTTACGCCCAGGGATTTTCCGTCTCCGGCTCTTGCTCCTGGAGCAGATCCAGCACTCGTTTGGAGCGCAGCGGGTTCTCCCCACCGCCGTTCATCAATCTCGCTCGCAGGCCACTGTACCGCCTTGCCTGGCGGTCGTTGGCCACCATGGCAGTGACGATGTTCTCATCGCCCACGATGAGGAACAGCTCCTTCGCCCTGGTGATGGCAGTATAGAGCACCCCACGGGTCAGCAGCATGGGGGCTCCGCTGTTCACTGCCAGGATGACCGCTCGGTACTCGCTGCCCTGAGCCTTGTGGACGGTCATCGCATAGGCTAGTTCCAATTCTACCAGCATATCCCCAGTGTACTCCACCAGCCGTCCGTCAAAATTGACGGTCAGCAGTCCGGCATCCGGTTGGATCTCCGTGATGACGCCGATATCACCATTGAAAACGCCCATGCCGCCCTTCAGGCCGTCCGCTTCCCGCCACATAATATCGTAATTGTTTTTCACCTGCATCACCCGATCTCCCTCACGGAATACCACAGAGCCGCGCTTCCGCTCCCGCTTTTCCGCCGTTGGCGGATTCAGCGCCGCTTGCAGCATGGTGTTGAGCTGAGTGGTGCCGGTGGCGTATTTGCGGGTGGGAGACAACACCTGGATTTGGTCAGCCGGAATGCCCATATTCTTGGGCAGACGGGTCTGGCACAGCTCCACAATGGTCTGGGCTGTCCGCTCCGGCTGAAGCCGGCGGAGGAAGAAAAAGTCCTTGTTCTTGTTGTCCAGCCCCGGCAGTATCCCCTGGTTGACCAAGTGGGCGTTGCGGATGATGGCGGACTGCTGCGCCTGGCGGAAGATCTCGGTCAGCCGCACCACTGGCACGATACCGCTGCGAATCAGGTGGTCAAAGAGCCGGCCCGGCCCTACGCTAGGCAGCTGATCTGGGTCGCCTACCAGCACCAAGCGGCACTCATTTTTCATAGCACGCAGCAGCGCCGCCATGAGGGGGATGTCCACCATGGACACCTCGTCTACAATGATGGCTTGGGCATCCAGCAGTTCCTCCTCGTCCTTGGAAAAGGCCAGCTGTCCCCGTTCTGGGTCGTAGCCCGCCCCAAGCAAGCGGTGGATGGTGGTCGCTTCCGTGCCGCACAGCTCACTGAGCCGTTTGGCCGCCCGACCAGTGGGGGCTGCCAGGGCGGTTTCCAAACCCATGGCCTCGAACAAGCCCAAAATCCCCCGCAGAGAGGTGGTCTTGCCGGTACCTGGCCCACCAGTGAGCAGCATGAGCTGCACTCGTCCGGCCAGCTCTACCGCCTCCCGCTGCTGTTCCGCGTATTGCACCCCCTGCTCCTGCTCCACCTGAGCCACCAGTTCAGGGATGCCCTCCGGCGGATGCAGCTCCTGCTGGCACATTTCAGTGACCCGCCAAGCAATATACTGCTCCGCTTCATATAGATCCTGTCGATAAACCGCATCCACGCCAGCTATGTGCTCACAAACCACCCGTTCCTGGAACTCCAACGCCTCCAGTCCCTCGGCCAACAGGTCACTGGGAATATGTTCCGCCCCATTGGAGAGCAATCGGCTGGCCGCCGCCAAGAGCTTGTCCATGGGCAGGAATACATGCCCCAAGTCCAGGTTATGGGTGAGGGTATACAGCAGTCCCGCCTGGATGCGCTGAGGATCGTCCCAGTCCACCCCGATGGATGCAGCCATATGATCTGCCTTCTGAAAATCCACCCCGTACTCTGGGTCGGTCAGAATATACGGGTCTGCCCGCAATAGATCCACCGCGCCCTGGCCGTAGCTGCGCCACAGCTTCAGTCCCAGCTCCACCGGCAGGCCGGCGCCGGTCAAAAACTCCATCAGCACCCGCATCCCGGCCTTTTGCAAAAACTCACCTTGGATTTCAAGGGCACGCTTCCGAGAAACGCCTTTCATCTGCGCCAGCCGCTCCGGTTGAGATTCCAGAACGGAAAAGGTCTCCTCTCCGAACTCCTTTACCAACCGCTCAGCCAGCTTGGGACCAATGCCCTTGATGACGCCGGACGCTAAGTACCGATAGATGCCCTGTTTCTCGCTGGGCATCTGCCGCTGGGCTCGTTCCGCCTTGAATTGGCGGCCGAAGTTGGGGTGGTCAGTCCAACTGCCCTCCAGGATCACCTGCTCCCCCTGGGTCACCTGGGGCAGGATGCCCACAGCGGTAACTTCCTCCTGACCGGTCTTCAGCCGCAGGACGGTGTAGCCGTTTTCTTTATTCTGAAAGATCACATGGCTGACCGTGCCGGTCAGCTGGTTCTGTCCTTTGCCTTCCATGAGGCGTCCCCTTTCTTCCCGCTGGATGTTGTGCTGTTATCCTTTCTGACTGTCCCAAAACGCTTGGATTTCTGCTCGCTTTGCTTGAACGCTGCCCTGGACGAAGCTGCCCTTGCCTCCGCCTCGGCCTTGCAGCGCCTGGTTCAGCATCTTGACCCAACTGCGCAAGTCTCCTTCCGTCTGGCCGATGGCATATTTGTACCCACTCTCATCATCGCCGGAGAACACTCCGCAGCGTCCGCCGCAGGTTTCCATGACCGCCACCGACAGCTTCCGAACGCTGTCTGGTGCCATGGACTTCTCAAACAGAATGACGTCTCCAGCGCCGGTCAGCGCCTCTGCCTTCTGCTGGAACAGGGTCTGCTCCAAGCCATTGAGCCGATAATCCGTCTGTTCTTTGTCCGCCTTCAAGCGCTCCACTGCGTCCGCTGTTTTCAGGGGCTTTGCAGACAGCGCCACCGAGATGCGGTGGTTCTGCTCAAACACGTCCCGCAGATAGGTCAGTGCCCGACTGCCGCAGAGCATCTCTACCCGACTGCCCTCTTTGAACTTTTGGACGGAGAGGATTTTGATGACACCGATCTCCCCCGTCCGCATCACATGCGTGCCACAGCAGGCACAGACATCCGCCTGTGGGAAGGTAACGATGCGCACCTGCCCTGCCAGTGCCTTTTTGCTCCGATAATCCAAGGCTTCCAGTTCTTCCGGCGAGGGGTAAGTGATTTGAACGGGCAGGTTCTTCCAGACGATCTCGTTGGCCTCCTGTTCCACCTCCTGGAGCAGTTCTGGGGTCAATTCCTTGTCGAAATCAATGATAATTGCGTCATTTCCCATATGGAATCCCACATTATTGCCACCGGTACGGCGGTGAATGATGCCGCTGACAATGTGCTCCCCAGAGTGATTCTGCATGAGGGAGAAGCGCCAGTTCCAATCCAGTGTGCCGGTGACCTGGGCCCCCACCTCCAAGGGGGCATCGGTCAGGTGGATAATATCCCCTCCCCGCTCCTGGGTGTCGGTCACATGGACGCCGCCCAGCGTCCCTCGGTCGCCGGGCTGGCCGCCTCCTTCGGGGTAAAAAGCGGTCTTGTCCAAAATCACTTCGTACCCTTTCTTCTTCCGAGGCTGGCAGTCCAGAACGGCAGCCTGGAAGGTATGGCAACACACATCGGTGTAAAAAATGCGTTCCGTCATAGTGTGGATTCCTCCCTTTTCCTGTCTTATGCATGATTTTAGTATATCATATTTCCACCTTTTCACCTAGCCGAAAATCCGGTATAATAAAAGAACCGACCACAAGAAGGAGGAATCGCCCAGATGGACACCAGCCAAATCATCCACGAAATCACAGACACTTTTATGCAGCTTGCCGCCATCCCCCATCCATCCGGCCAGGAACAGGCGCTGTCCACACACCTGGCGAACCTCCTGCGGAGCCGTGGCGGTACAGTAGAGATGGACGACCACGGGAACCTCCGCTGTGACTTCCCTGCCACAGCCGGTTTGGACTCCGCCCCTATGGTGTGTATCCAGGGACATTCGGATATGGTCTATGTGACCCAGCCATGCAGCGTCCACTGCCGAGTACAAGATGGTTGGCTGGAGAGCGATGGACGCTCCCCTTTGGGGGCAGGCAGTTTACTGGCGCTCACCGCTGCGCTGTGGCTGCTCCAGCAGCCCTTCGCCCATGGCCCCGTGCGCATCCTGCTCACCACGGGAGGAGAGCAGGGCATGACAGGCGCTCAGGTCATGAACCCTCAATGGCTCAACGGAGTGCGCTATCTCATCGGCACCGATGGACTTCAGCTCGGTCAGCTGACCACAGGCGCCAGCGCCGGCTGCTGCCAATCTTGGAGTCGTCCGCTGACAACAACCGTGACCCAGGAACCCTGTTGGAAGGTGACCTTCACCGGCTTCCCTGGCGGACATTCTGCCCTTGACCTGGATAAAAAGCAGATCAACCCCATCCGGCTGCTGGGTATGTTGTTGATACAATCGGATGTGAAAATCGTCAGCCTTTCCGGCGGCAGCGCCTGGAATGTCATCCCCTCGGAAGCTTCCGCCGTCATTACTATCAAAGATCCGAATATTTTCACGCACTGGAAGTCATTGGTGCGTACTCTGGGCGGCTGGATGGAATACGAACCGTTCTCCGGCTCTGCGGCCATCTGGTCCCCCATCGACCAACAAGCTGCCCTGGATTTTTTGCTCTCCCTTCCCAGCGGCATCACCGCACGCCTTCCTGAACATCCGGAGCTTCCCGCCTGTTCCAGCAACATCGGACGGGTGGACTGTGCGGACAATAAGCTGACCTATCACGTTCTCCTCCGCGGCACGCCCCAGCAGGCGCTGGATCGTGCCGCCAGCGGCTGTGGGCTGGTGGCGGATCGGTGCGGATTTGATCTGACCTATGAAATCCGTTACCCCACCTGGGAGGGAGATCGTGCGAACCCACTGGCACAGCAGATGCTCCGTCTGTGGCAGACTCGCAATCAAACGCCGATGACCACCGTTGCTGCCCACGCCGGTTCTGAGCTATCTATTTTAACCAAACTGCGCTCTGAATTGCCCGCAGTGAGCACGGGCATCACCATAGAGCATCCCCACTCTCTCCGAGAGCGGGCAAAGCTGGCAGATCTGCCCGTTTATGTCCAGCTGCTGCAGGACACGCTGGAACTGCTGGCTCAACAGGATGATCGGAAAGGACACCCCATGAAACTTATTTCTTGGAATGTAAACGGCCTGCGCGCCTGCTTGAAAAAGGGGTTTGAGGATGTTTTCCACTTTTTCGAGGCGGATCTCTTTTGTTTACAGGAGACCAAACTGCAAGCGGATCAGATCACATTGGATCTTCCTGGCTATCATCAGTATTGGAATTATGCAGAACAGAAGGGCTATTCCGGTACTGCCGTATTCTCCAAGCAAGAGCCTCTGTCAGTACGGTATGGTTTGGGGATTTCCGAGTTCGACACGGAGGGCAGGCTGATCACGTTGGAATTTGAGGAATTCTATTTCGTCTGCTGTTACACCCCGAATGCGCAGAGCGAGCTGAAGCGGATTGACTACCGGATGACCTGGGAAGATGCGCTGCAGTCCTATTTGCGGGAACTGGACAAGGCCAAACCGGTGGTGTACGCTGGTGATTTGAATGTGGCGCATACGGAGATCGACTTGAAAAATCCCAAGCGCAACCGAGGCAATCCTGGTTTTTCCGACCAGGAGCGGGAGAAAATGACCCAACTGCTGTCCTCCGGTTTCACGGACACCTTCCGCCATCTCTACCCCGACCGTACCGGTGCGTACTCTTGGTGGAGTTACCGGTTCAATGCCCGAAAGAACAACGCTGGCTGGCGGATCGACTATTTCATCGTCTCCGACCGGCTGGTTCCCCATATCACCGGAGCGGATATTTATCCGGAGATCTTGGGCAGCGACCACTGCCCCGTCGGCTTGTCATTGGATCTATAAGATGAGAAAAAACACCGTGTTTGTTTGACACAAGCACGGTGTTCTTATATGCTGGTTCAGTCGGGCAGCGAATACGCCCATAGATTTTCCATCTGCTCCATCAGCCGCTCCAGCTTCCAGCTCTTTTGGCTGTTTTTCGGACTATTTGGGTCATTAATTGCAACGGAACCATCTTCGTTCATATGAAGCAAGACGATATAATGTCCGCTGTCTGTAAAGTCTCCCGGCCCCATGGTGCAGATGACCGGATGTCCCTCATTGAGCTGGTCAATGATGAGCTGAGCTGTCAAGGGAATCTCCTGCACGTTCAGCCCCAGCTGGACAGCGCCTTGGGACATCAGCGTCCAGGACGTGCCTATCCCATCGCTGTAATAGCCCTGTTCCTGGGAAAAGTGAGCCATATCCAACGGGCTTTTATCCGTGTGACCGGTCAAACCACAATACACCATCGACAAACAGGTAGGGCCGCAGCCAGTGATGGCGATCATATCACTGCCGTACTCCTGATACCCCCAACGCTCATCCCACTGTAAAAACAGCGGGATGGTTCCCTTTGCAACCTCTCCGGACAGGTCAATCTCAGGCTGCTGCTGCCCTTTCTTGGGGTAGTCATAGACAAAGTCCACCGTCTCCGGATTGCGCTCTAGCAGCTCCAGCAAGGATTGGGGATACTCCTCTTTATGGGAGTCAATATACGCTTTCCGCGTGAGTTCTGGCTGTTCCTTCTGCTCTGACCGTGTTGCTGGTTCCGTCCGGTCATTGCTCGCCTGGGGATTCCGCCCCCTCTGCCGACAGCTCGCCACGACTCCAAAGACGCAGCCAATGATAATCAGCAGCAGTATCACCTGCCGCACCGGAAATCTTCTCCGCCGCCTGCGCCGTCTGCGTCTTCTAACCTGCTGAGGGGATTGTCGCTGCCCGGAGGAAGCGTGCCTATTTCTTTGCTGCTCCATGCTACTGCTCACTCTCTTCGTTTTACTGGTTCCCGTTCGGACAAAGTATATTATACCAGGTTTTCTATCACGAATCATCGCAAAATCATAAAGATTCCTCAGCAAAATCTTAGGATTTTATAAATCTTTTCAAAAAAATCGCCATCAAAACGGCAACATTCCCATTTGAATTGCCAATCCCCCCAGCAACAGCAGCCACAGCAACACAGCCGCCGGAACGCCTAAGCGAAACTTGGTTTTGCGGGTCTTGTGATGAAACACTCGCATCCCCAACAGCGCACCTACACCACCACCGACAAAAGCCAGCGCCAGCAGGGTGTGCTCTGGGACTCGCCACTGGCCTTTCTTTGCCCTGCACTTGTCCCATCCGTAGGCGAAAAAGGCGGTCAAGTTGAGGACAATCAAGCAGGCGCCGAGTACCACGTCAACCGGATGTTCCATGGTCAGCCCTCCAATTTTCTTCGATGCAGCCGGATATAACGCATCCCCTTTGGCGTTCGCTGGGACAGCATCAGAACAAATTCTGACACCAGCACCGCCGGCGGAAGTGGCTCCGGAAACATGATTTCACCCTGATCTCGCAAGTGACGAGCCAGGGTGAGGTGAGGACGATAGGGATGAGATTCTAACTGCAAGCCTTGGGCTTGCAGCGCATGGTGGAGCTGTTTTTGTAGCTCCATCAACCCTTCATTGGGTTGAATGCCCAACCAGAAAATATCCCCTTCTCGGCGGCGAAACCTTCCGGACGGCGCAAATTCCAGTCGAAACGGAGCGGCCTGCACCTGCTCCATGGCTGCGATGGCCTCTTTGGCACTATCCAACTCCCCTAAAAATTCTAAGGTCAAGTGGAGGTTTTCCCGCCTAGACCAGCTGGCTCGAACCCCCTGTCTGCGCAGGTCATCCATTCCAGCTTTCAGCCTGTCTTTGATCTTGTCCGGAAAGGCAATGGCAATAAAAAGCCGCATCTCAGCTTTCTTCCTTCCACTTCCGATACTGCTCCTGCATTTCCTTACACTTACCGCAGCTCATATTCCCTTCGGGACACTTCCCCTCTGCCACGCAGCTGGGGCCAGCGCCAGCAAACAGGTTGGGCGCTACAGCGTAGACCAGCTTGAACATCTCCTCTGCCAGCCGGCGGATTTCCCACTGGGCACGATTACAGCAGCGCAGGTTGAAGAAATGATTCAAACTGCGTGCATTCATGGTGACCACCATTTTTGTCTCACAGGCGTTGGGCAGGACAAAGCGAGCATCTTCGTTGGCCAGCTTCTCCGCCTTTTGTCTTGCTGCCTTTTCCGACAGCCCCTGCGCCATCAGTTCCGCCTGATGCTTGCGCTGCAGCGCTCCGGCGATGTTTAGGTACTCTTGAGCCTGTTGTTCCATGGCCTCCAAAAACAGCTTTTTGGCCTCCGGCTCTGCCTCAACCTCAGGCGGGATAACATATTGGAAGTCATCCAGCCGCACATAACGCTGACTCTGCACAGAGTAAGACGCTAGGCGATGTCGGGTAATTTGCGCCAACAGAGAACGGGACACCCCTTCGATGCCAAACGTGAAGGATGCATGCTCAACAGGACTGGCATGGCCTAGGTCACTGAGCATCCGTAAAAAATGAGCACTTTTCTCCGGCGTCAGGCCATCCAGCAGGTCGGTCACGCCAACTTTAGCGTAACACAGCTTGGCAGCGGCGGCAACCACTCGCTCTGGTTCTGGCGTGTGGGCGATCAGGGTCACATGTAACACAATAAACGCCTCCTTTGATTCGGTATTCATTTTAGTATACCAGCTCAAAGGGAAAATGCATAGTCATTTCTCCCTTCATTTCTTGCGATTTTTCAAAACCTTATAACATGACTGTTTCTTGTCCAAAAAAATACCCTCCCTTTTGGGAGAGCAACTAATCTCATTCCTTTTTCTGTTTTTTCTCATCTGCCCCATAGTAACAACGCAAATATAGCTCCCGAATCTCCTGCATCTGCGGAAAAACCGGACTGTGTATGATCCATTGACTGTTCCAGGCCACCTCAGTCATCCGGTCTAGGGTGTCCAAAAAGTATGCCTCCTCCACTCCATACGCTTGGATCGTCGGATAGATCTCTGCCTTGTCTCGCAGCTGGCACACTTCATGCAGCAGCTGCGAAAAAGAGCCCGCAGGTTCCGTTCCGCCTACCCCGCAAAAAGCGGCCAACGCTTCATAGCGCTCCCTCGGACTGTGATACAGATGCTGAAAAAAGCCGTTTCTTCTCTCCCCTTTGCTCCGTACCTGGTAGACCATCACCTCCGGCAACAGAATTCCGCAGGCCACTCCATGGGGTAAGTGGTGCCAAGCACTGAGTGCGCAGGCCATGCCGTAGACCAATCCCGGAAAGGTGTTGGCCGCCGCGATCCCAGCTAAGGCGGATGCATCCGCTAACTTCTGCCGTACCACCTCATCTCCTTCTGATCCATCACATGCTTGCGGCAGGTAGTTCAACACATTTTTACATGCAATCAGCGCAAAACCATCCGTGTAATCCGTAGCAGCTAATGAAAGATAACTCTCCATCCCACATACCAATGTGCTCATACCGCCTTCTCTCGTCAATCCCTTCGGCAGACTCCTCATTTGCTCGGCATCAATGATCGTTGCCGTGGACAACAATTCTGGATGATAAATCGGGTACGGGATTCCTGTCTTTTCATCAGTCACCACTGCAAAAGGGGTATCTTCCGCACCGGTTCCTGCCGCTGTCGCAATAATCACAAGTTTTGTCTTGGATTCCTTTTTTATTCCCTTTAAAACACGCGTATTGCCGTTCAAAAAACAAACCTGCAACGCCTCCCAAGTCACTTCTGGATGCTCATATCGATACCGCATCAGCTTGGCTGCATCTACGGCAGTGCCACCTCCCATGCCAAGGATGATATCTGGTTGGAACTGCTGTATCGCCGCCATCCCCTTCTCTATTTGTTCTATCGTCAGGTTTGGCGTGATGTCATAGTAGACCGCATACAGAATCCCCATCTGTTCCAACTGCCGTAATACCGGAGCCGCATTTCCATTATGATACAAATAATGATCTGTCAGGACAAATACTCGCTGATAGTGGTAGTGCTCGCGCAGTTCCAAAAGCGCTGCCCTCGTACATCCAGGCTCATGATATATCGTATGCGGTAGGCGGAGTGTCAAGGATTTGTTCCGCTGGAACACAACCGTTTTGACCTTCAACAACTGTCTCGGCTCCAAATTCCCGCATAGCCTACCATCCCCCCGTGTGCCATAGCCCAGAACTAACATTGGAGGGAGTTCATTGTAAATCCCTCCAATCCCCCCTTGGGACATGGGGCAGTTCACCAGCAAACGACTGGCTTTCATCCGCTCTCGCCAAAGCGTCAAGTCTTTTTCCGCTTTCAGGTCGATATAAAGCCCTGCTGTATCCCCCTCGCCCCCCAGTTGAAGTATTTGTTCTGCCATATCCAGTGCTTGGAAATCGGACTCCGCCTGACAGAATGCCAAAACAGGGCACAATTTCTGCTGCACAAGCGGCTCCGCTTGAGAAAAATCCGACACCGGCGCAAGCAAAATCTTTGTCCCTGGCGGCACACAAATCCCTGCCAACTGCGCAATAAAGCCTGCTTTTTTCCCAATTATTTTCGCCTTTGAGTCTGAGATAACGGTTCTGATTGACGCACATTCTTCTGGGGTCAAAAAGTACCCACCTTGCTTTTGAAACTCACGTTTCATCCGCTCCGCAACCTCATTGCCGACAACAATAACCGCTTGTTCCGATGCAGACAAGAGCCCCGCATCAAAGGTTTTGGACTGAACGATCGCACAAGCCGCGCTGCGAAGATCGGCACTTTTATGGATGATTACCGGACAATTCCCGCCACTGGCTTTCTTGACTGGCTCTCCGGAAGCACCTTCCGCCCACACCATATCCTCGCCATCGGTCGATAGGACGAAATCCACAGCCTCCATCAAATTTGTGGACAACTCTAGCGTAGGTTCCGAAAAACAGTCCATAATCCCTTTCGGGGCGCCTGCCTGATAGGCCGCCTCTGCGCAAAGTTCTACAGCCGCGCAGGTGCAGGCTTTTGCCTGAGGATGTGGGCTGACGAAAATCGCATTTCTGGTTTTCAGACACAGCAAAATTTCAAAAATCGCCACTGAAGTGGGGCTTGTCACTGAAAGAATCGCACCCACAAGCCCTACCGGTGCTGCGACCTTTTGCATCCCCAATTCTTCGTTGGTTTCAAGGATGCCACAAGTTTTCAGATTCCGGTATTTATGATACACAAATTCTGCCGCAACGTGATTTTTCAGGATTTTATCCTCTAAAATTCCCATTTGCGTCTCCTGAACCGCTAATTTTGCCAGTGAAATACGAGCTTGGATGGCCGCTGTTGCCACAGCGTGACAAATTTTATCCACTTGTGCCTGTGAATAAGACGAAAATATTTGCTGCGCCTTCCGCATTTCGGCTATTTTCACAGCTAACTCCTTTACAGTCGTGATATTCGCCATTCCATATCCCTCCTGGAGCAATTTTTTCAAATGAAACTTGCTGCTAGTTTAGCCCAAAAATGATTCCGTATCCATGCGAAGGTGCAAAAAAGGGACTGTCGCAAAGCGACAGTCCCTTCCATTATTTTATACAACACGCTATATAACTCGAAAATCGAATTACAGCTTAGCCAGCTTATTGTACTCAGCGACCAGAGCCTTAGCATCAGCCAGGCCACAATGTGCAGCCAGCTCATCAGCAGCGGCCTTGTCAGCCTTGACCAGGTCTTCGACCTTTGCAGCAGCGTCCATGGGATCAGCCATGACGGTGGTACAAGCATAGCTGATACCAGCCAGGGTAACAGCGTTGGCGATTGCGTCATAAGCATCGGGAGCCTTTTCGCCGCCAGCCATAGCTGCCTTCAGGTTCTTCAGAACCAGCTTAGTCGCATCGATAGCAAAGCCACGACCATAGTCAATCTTAGCAGGTGCTACATATGCAGCGATAGCAGTCTTCAGAGCCAGCAGGCCATCAGCCTTGATGTCAGCGGAAATCTGGTAGTCACCCAGCTGAGGATCAATAACGGCCATCAGAGGAATCAGGTTGTAGCTCTTCAGCTGCAACTTCTTGCCGCCATCCAGGATGGAAGCATAGGGAGCGCAAGCGCTGCCAGTGCCGCCAGCGGTGGGGATCAGAACCAGCTTAGCCTTGGTGCCCAGCTGCGGGAATGCAGCGCCGCCAGCCAGTGCAGCCAAATCAGCTTCGGGATTCTCATACAGCAGCCACATGATCTTTGCAGCGTTCAGGGCAGCTTCGTCACCAATACCAACGATGAGGTCGGGTTCGAACTCATGCATCTTGGGCAGGCCAGCCTTCACGTTATCAACAGTCAGTTCCTTGTCCAGGGTGAAGTATTCACAGGTGCCCAGTCCAGACTTTTCCAGCAGGCTGGATGCTTCATACAGAACGCCCTTGCGGAACAGATCAGGAGAAGTGATAATGTATGCGCCGTTCAGGTTATAAACTTCCTTCATCTCGCGCAGAGCGACAGGAAGACAACCTCTTTTGAAGTAAAGTTTCGGGGGAATTCTCAATAAATCCATATATGCCTCCTTGTCCGGATAAAGTAATTTGTGCGAGCCGATACCGCAAGGTCTCGGCTCGCACCTTAATTACGATATGTTATCGGCTTCTTTTAATGTTTAAGAGAAGTGATAAGCATACTCTTAGTTTAGCTCACTTTCGCAAGTTTGATAAGAGATGTATGATACCGTTCTCTCGCGATTACATGAAACCGCCCAGCAGAGCAGGATCGGAGCAAGCAACAGGAGTATCGGCATGACGATCCAGAGGCAGGTTGACAGTGATCTTCTGGCCAGCATACAGCTTTTCGAAGGTCTTGTCGCCATAGTATGCGCGCAGGTAGCATTCCTTCAGTTCTTCGAAGGTGGGATAGACGGGGTTGCAGCCGGTGCAAGCATCGTGGAATGCCCATTCAGACATGTTGTCAACGACATCCAGGAATGCCTTTTCGTCAACGCCCCAATCCTGAACGGTTTCAGGAATGTCAACAGCCTTCTTCAGATCTTCGGCAGCCTTGATCCAGTTTGCGAAGGTCTCATCATCGTCCTTGCCCTTGAAGCCGCAGTATTCAGCCAGTTCGACATAGCGTTCGAATGCCTGAGGATACTTGTACTGAGAGAAGGTACCCATCTTGGTGGGCTTGCGGTTAGCATTGAACTTGCAGACGGTGGTGAACATCAGAGCGTTTGCAGTACCATGAGGAATGTGGAACCAGCCACCGATCTTATGGGACAGGGAGTGGTTAATACCCAGCATAGCGTTTGCGAATGCGATACCAGCGATTGCGGAAGCGTCGGCCATCTTCTGACGTGCTTCGGGATCGGGCTTAGCATCTGCGAAAGCGCTTCTGTAAGCTCTGGGCAGATAATCGAAGACCATCTTGGTAGCGGTCTTTGCGAAACCATTGGTGTAATCGGTTGCGAACAGGGAGACATAAGCTTCGACAGCGTGGGTCAGCACGTCATAGCCGGAAGCCTGAGTAGCCTTGGGGGGCAGACCCATCATGTTGTCAGCATCGATGACAGCCATTTCGGGCATCATTTCGTAGCCGATCAGAGGCCACTTCATGCCGGTGTTAGCGTCAGAGATGATGGTGAAGGGAGTACATTCGGAACCAGTACCAGCAGTGGTGGGGATGCAGACCAGCTTAGCCTTCTTGCCCATCTGAGGCATGAAACGAACTCTCTTACGGATATCGATAAAGACGGTAGCCATATCGAGGAACTTTTCTTCGGGATGCTCATACATGATCCACATGATCTTTGCGGTATCGATTGCGGAACCGCCGCCCACAGCGATGATGACATCGGGTTCGAACTCATGCATCTTGGGCAGACCCTTCATAGCGTCCTGGATCTGGGGGTCAACACGGATGTCGAAGAATTCAGCGGTCATAACACCGTTCTTCTCCAGCTGTGCCTTCATTTCGTCGATAGCGCCGAGCTTGAACAGGACAGCGTCGGTGATGAAGAAAGCTCTCTTGAAGCCATAGACTTCATACAGTTCCTTCAGAGCAACGGGAGTACAACCGGTCTTGAAGTAAACCTTCTTGGGCAGCTGCAGCCACAGCATGTTTTCTTTTCTGATAGCTACGGTCTTGATGTTCAGCAGCTGTTCATAGTTGGTCTGGCCAGCGAAGGAAGACTTGCCCCAGGAGCCCGGGCCCAGAGTCAGAGAAGGAGCGATGTCGAAGTTGTACAGGTCGCCGATACCACCGAAGCAGGTCGGGGTGTTGATCAGGATACGAGCTGCCTTCATGCGCAGTGCGAAACGATCGATCTTTTCGTTGTCGGTGGGATCGCAATACATAGCTGCGGAATGGCCAGCGCCGCCTTCATAGACCAGCTTAGCGCAGATGTCCAGAGCTTCGTCGAAGTTCTTTGCCTTGTACATACCGAGCAGCGGGCACAGCTTTTCGTTTGCCCATGCGTTGTCGTGGCTGGTGTCGTCGGTCTCGAAGATCATGACCTTGGTGTCTTCGGGAACAGTGATGCCTGCCATTTCAGCCAGCTGCAGGACGGAGCGGCCGAAAGCGTTGGCGTTAACGCCGTGAGTCTTAGCATTGAAGAAGACCTTTGCGACCTTGTCGGCTTCGTCCTTGTTCAGGAAGTAGCAACGGCTGTTTGCGAATTCGGCCTTGACTTCGTCATAGATGTTTTCCAGGATAGTGACATGCTGTTCGGTAGCGCAGATCATGCCGTTATCGAAGGTCTTGGAGTGGATGATGGAAGCAACAGCGGTACGGATGTCGCAGCTGTCGTCGATGATAACGTTACAGTTACCGGGGCCAACGCCGATAGCGGGAGTACCGGAGGAGTATGCTGCACGAACCATGCCTTCGCCGCCGGTAGCCAGGATCAGGTCGACTTCCTTCATCAGCAGAGCGGACAGATCCAGGGAGGGTTCTTCGATCCAGGAGATGATGTGCTTGGGCAGACCTGCTGCTTCAGCGGCTTCCTTCATGATCTGAGCTGCGCGGATGGTGCAGTTCTTTGCCTTGGGATGCGGGCTGATGATGATAGCGTTTCTGGTCTTCAGGGAGATCAGGATCTTAAAGATGGTGGTGGAGGTGGGGTTGGTGGTAGGAACGATACCGCCGATAACACCGATGGGGGAAGCAACGCGCTTGGTGCCGAAGGACTTGTTTTCTGCGATCACGTCACAAGTCTTAGCATGACGCATATGGTTCCACACATGTTCTGCAGCGTAGTTGTTCTTGGTGATCTTGTCGACCACGATACCAGCCTTGGTTTCTTCGTGTGCCATCTTTGCCAGAGGAATACGCATCTTGTCAGCTGCCATTGCTGCTGCTTCGCAGATTGCGTCAACCTTTTCCTGAGGGAAGGTAGCCCAGACTTCTTCAGCTGCTCTGATCTCAACCAGCTTGGCTTCCAGAGCTTCTACAGAATTAATCTTGTCAAACTTTTTATCTGCCATAATGACCCCTTTCTGAAAATAACTGTTGTTGGACTTGGGATAAAAAATCCCGTTTCGGAAACGAATGTACAACCCTCACAGACGGCCCTTACCCCGTCTGCTGCAAGTTCGTCAATTCGCATATCCTTCGCTACCTATATTACTGGATTTTAGGTCGTTTTGTCAACCTCATTTTCTATTTTCGTGATTATGCACAAATTTGTATCATGACTCCATTTTTCTGACCGCCTTCCGTTCTTTCATCTTGCTCTCCAAATATATTGCAGCATCAACTATTTTTACTCCGTAAAACCAGTCAATTAACTTGTGTTTAAAATTGCCAAAACCACCTCGTTCAAGTGCCTGTTCCCCCCCTGATTTGGAGTTTCTTTCGCCGGATTTTCCACTTCTTTTTTAGACCCGCTTTGGTTTCAGGGTCGTCTTATGCGTATTCACTAAATTTGAGGGCTATGTCAGCTTTTTATTCTGTATTTTTTACCCAATAATTAAAAAAAGACCGAAAACGCTTTGTCTTCGGTCTTTTTCTCCGTTTTTGCTATGAGATAATGTCTATTTTCCACAATCTTGTGTCTTTTTCTTATTTCTTTTTATGAGTGGTTTTCATGCGCAGGTCATTGGACAAAATGCGCTTGCGCAGACGCAGATGCTGGGGCGTGACCTCCAACAGCTCATCATCCCCCAAAAATTCCAGGCACTGTTCCAAACTCATCTGCTTAGGAGGCACCAGACGCAGAGCATCATCACTGCCAGAGGCACGGGTGTTGGTCAGCTGCTTCTTTTTGCACACGTTGACCGGCATATCCTCGTTCTTGGGGTTGATACCCACGATCATGCCTTCATAAACATCCACACCGGCGCCAATGAGCAGCGTACCGCGCTGCTGGGCATTGAACAGGCCATAGCTGCTGGCCACGCCAGTCTCGTAGGAGATCAGAGAACCAGTGTTGCGCCGCTCCACTTCCCCCTTATACGGCGCATAGGAATCAAAGACGGACGCCATGATACCCTCGCCCTTGGTGGCAGTCAGGAATTCATTCCGATAGCCGAACAAGCCACGGGCAGGAATGAGGTACTCAATCTTCATGCGGCTGCCCACTGGGTTCATATTCTGTAGTTCACCCTTGCGGATATTCAGCTGGTCGATGACGCTGCCCACATAGTCCTGAGGCACGTCCACCACCAATCTTTCCACAGGCTCACATTTGACGCCATCAATAACACGCATCAAGACACGAGGGGGAGAGACCTGGAATTCATACCCTTCCCGACGCATGGTTTCAATCAAGATAGACAGGTGCATTTCACCGCGGCCTGCCACATTGAAGCTGTCTGTAGAGTCCTCCACTTCAGAGACACGGATGGAAACATCCTTGAGCAGTTCCCGAAAGAGGCGATCCCGAATCTGACGGGAGGTGACGAACTTGCCGTCCCGACCTGCGAAGGGGCTGTCGTTGACGGAGAAGGTCATCTCCATGGTGGGGGCAGAAACCTTGACGAATTCCAGCGGCTCCACCTGTTCAGGGGCACAAATGGTGTCACCGATGGTGATGTCACCGATGCCGGACATGGCGATGATGTTGCCCGCTTCCACTTCAGTGACCGGCACGCGCTTCAGCCCATCATATTCAAAGATAGAAGTGGCCTTGAACCGTTTGCTGACTGCGTCCGGATCATGGTAATTGCAAACCTGGATCTCCTGATTCTGCTTGATGCAGCCCCGTTCAATGCGGCCGATGGCGATACGGCCGACGAATTCATTGTAGTCGATGGAGGAAACCAGCATCTGGAAGGGTGCGTCCAGGTTCACTTCCGGGGCGGGGATGTAGTCCAGGATCGTCTCAAACAGGGGCTTCAGGTCGGTGCCAGGCACGTCCGGGTCTTTGGATGCAATGCCAGCGCGGGCAGAACAGAACAAGATGGGAGAATCCAACTGTTCTTCATTGGCATCCAGATCCAGCAATAACTCCAGAACTTCATCAATGACCGCATGAACACGCTGATCGGGACGGTCGATCTTATTGATGACAACAATGACACGATGCCCCAGCTCCAAGGCGCGGCTGAGGACGAAGCGGGTCTGAGGCATGGGGCCTTCCGCAGCATCTACCAACAGAATAACGCCGTTGACCATCTTCAGGATACGTTCCACTTCCCCGCCGAAATCCGCATGGCCCGGAGTATCCACAATGTTGATCTTGGTATCGCCATAGGTGACGGCGGTGTTCTTGGCTAAGATCGTGATGCCACGTTCTCGTTCCAGGTCGCCGGAGTCCATCACCCGCTCTACCACTGCCTGGTTATCTCGGTATACACCGCTCTGCTGGAGCATGGCATCCACCAAAGTGGTCTTACCGTGGTCAACGTGGGCAATGATGGCGATATTTCTCAGTTTTGACTGTTGCATGGAAGGCTACCTCACTTCTCTAAAAAACTCTTATGAAAACATTCTCTACTAATCACATCAGGTGCCGACTGCCCGAAACCTGATTTACTTCTCTAAAAAACGACCTTGTCTATTATATACCGTCTCAGCCAAATAGCAACCTTATTTGACTATGTTATTGACAAAATCAGCACATTCAGGTAAACTGAATTAAGTTTGGCCTTTGGTTTTTGCTGTTTTTCCCAGCCTGTCTCCTAAATTTTCTATCGGCCACAGCTCAGGTGGATAGAGAATGTGCTTCCTAAACGGCAGATGCTTTGATTCCTTCGAGCCTTGAAAATTGCATAAAACCTATAAATGTCTCAGTAGCTCAGCTGGATAGAGCACACGCCTCCCAAGCGGCAGTTCGTTCGAATCCTGTTGAGCCTGAAAATTGAATATTTGTTGTATAAGCCCCCGTACCTCACCGGGATAGAGGGTCCGCCTCCTAAGCGGAATGTAGTGAGTTCGAGTCTCGCCGGGGGTGCCAAAACAACCGCTGTAAGCCGTTTTTCGCTGCTTTACAGCGGTTTTCGTTTTCGGTAAAAAGCGTATAGCAAAGGGAGGGTTTCCATTCAATTTTGTTGTATGCTTGCTAATTGGATTTGAACGGTTTACATGCGCTTGCTAAGAAAAATTGCGCTCTTGCTAATTTGATTTTTTGGACTCATTTGCTGCCGGGTGCTGCCGAGAGCAGCGCCGCCAGAGTATTTGCCAGTTCCGGCGACTTGCGAAGCTGTTCCACCAGGGCCTCCAAATCCAATGCGGCGGGTGCCGGTTCCTTTGGTTCCTCTGGGGGACGAACCGAACGCAAGTCGGGATTTGCGTAGAAGGCACTCTCAAACTTCTGGGCGTTGATCTTGCGGTCCTCGTCCAGAATATGAGCATACACGCTGGTGATCATGTCAATCTCTGCGTGTCCCGTATCGCCCTGAGTGGCCTTCAGGTCACCGTGGTTGAGTTTCAGCTTGTAGGTCGTGCTGGAATGTCGGAGGGAATGAAAGACGACTCTGGGCAGACCAGCCTTCTCCCGCAGCTTTTCAAATTCCTTCAGGATGATACGATCTTCACAAGGCCTTCCATTGGGCAGCGCCACCACTAAATCATAGTCCTGATACTCGTCACCGAGAAATCCCCGAAGTTCATCCTGGGAGGCTTTCCATTCTCGCAAAATGTAAGCCAGGGTCTTGGGAAGCCACACCTTGCGGATACTGGAATCGGTCTTTGGCTTTTTCAAGATGACTCTGGTGCTGGTGTTGGGAAATAAGGGCGTGAACACATGATAGATGTCTTTTTGTCCCAACATCTCAATGGCCCGCTTGGAGGCCCGCGTCAGTTCCTTGTCAATGTAGACATAGGCATTGTCGGCAGCAATTTCTTCATCGGAGATATGGACATTGCTCCAGGTCAGTCCCAGAATCTCGCCCATGCGCAATGAGCAGGCAAAAGAGAGGTTCATAGCCACATAGAGCTTGCTGTCCGTACACTGATCCAAGGCGGTACGAATCATTCCCGCATCCCAAATGTCCCGCTTTTTATATTCGCTCTTAGGCAGAATTACATTGTCAAAAGGATTTTTGGCAATCAGCTCCCAGCGGACCGCTTGTTTAAAAGCACAACGCAGAAGTTTGATGATTTTCTCGATCGTTTGGTTCGTTACATATTGCGTTTTTGCTTTATGCATCTTCGTGGAAACAGCGGGAGTTTTCTGCAAAGTCTGGATATACTTGTCCACGACTCGCGGTGTGACCTCCTGGACCTTCAAATCTCCAATAATGTGGTTGATGTAGTTGGAGATCAGCGAGTTTTGGCTGTCGTACATGGATACGCCCCACCGTTTTTCACCATAAAGCGAAACAAAGTCCAAAAGGAACTCCGCAATGGTCTGATCGGTGGGCGGGAGAAAAGTTCTCGTAAACTGTTGGTTCTCTACCTCCGCCTTACGCTTCAATGCGTCTTGGTAGGAAGTGCGGGTTTCCCATTTTTGCCGGGTCTCACCGTTCTCGTCCGTGTAGTTGTAGACGATAGAATAGTTCTTTTTGCGTTTGATGATAGATGCCATAGCGTTACTTCCTTTCTTCTGTCACAAATCGAGTGACTCCAGCCACTCGTCAAATGACCGCTTGGAAATCCGTATGGCGTTACCAATTCGTACGATTTTAAAGTGCCCTTCCTTCACGAGAAGATAAGCGGAAGTCCGACCAATGCCCAGGATATGAGCAATGTCCTCAACCGTATAAGTCCTTCGTTCTGGAGGCTCCTTCTTCGTACCGTTCCATGTTTGTGACATGGTTGCCCCCTTTCTAATCAGAAACGGCACGCAAAAGGGTGTTCATTCATAACTTCCACCCTCATTGTACCGCGCCGTTTCGGGTTTGTCTGCTGCTAATGGAAAGTTTACGAATTATCCGTAAACGGAAAAGCAGAAGATTTATCTGAAAATAAAAGAGGCAAAAAACGGATGGCTGCCGGCAAGCAACTCCACGGGAATCTCACCCCGGCCCATACTGATGGGTGCGCCGCGCAATGCTTTGAGGGCGTTCAACGCGGGAGTCTCATTATCCTGTCTGTGTATCCTCGCCCACAGGCTGCCACACCTGTTTCGCGGCCTGGTTTTGTCGCTCACCTGTTTGGTAGGGGTCCCGTCCTGCGGACTTGCAACAGGGTCATGGCGCACCGGCCGACCGGCTCCACACAGACAGATCGTATCCGTCTGCCTTATGCTGCCCGAAGGCTTTCTTTGTCAAGGTGGGGGCAGTCCCCGGCATCGGCAAAGGAGGAAAGGGTAAGTCGATTGCCTTCTGCCAGGGCTGAAAGGATCAGGCGCGCATCACGGCCCGGATCAGTCGAATTTCCAGGCAGCGTTTCATGTGGGTATCCACGCACACATGAGGGGTTCCGTCCTTGTCATAGAGGGTACGGGTACACAGGCGGCTCATATAGTCGTCGTAGTACCGTAGCACTTGCTCCATGGCCTCGCTGTCACCACTGGAGGCCGCGTGGATCACCCAAACGGGCGGCAGGTCCTTTCCCTTGTGGATGGGCTCTGTCATCTTCCTCAGCCTCCTTTCGGCATCAGCGCCGACAATGCTTCGCGCAGCTCCTGCAGCGCCTTTGTCCGGTGCCGCTGAACGGCGCTCCGGGACATCCCAACGAGATTGCCGATCTCACTGTCTGCCAGGTCCAGAGTGCAGTGCAAAATCAAAATGCTCTGCTCCATCTGCGGCAAAGTAGAGAAAGCCTCGGCCACAAGCTCGTTGTCGATATGTAGATCGTAGCCATGCGACGAGAACACAATGCTGTCGCTGGGGTAACGATCCATGACGCAGAGCTTGTCCAGTTCCGCCTGGGACAAGTCGCTAAAGAAGGCTTCACGCTCTCTTTGGCGTTTCATGTTCCGCAGGTAGGCTCTGGCCTCGTTTCGCAACACCTTCTTGCAAAAAGCATCGAACCGGCATTGCTCGCCATAGTCGCGGGGGTTAGATTCCATCAATTTCACCCCCTTTCCATGGGGGATCAGGTGGTTCTCTCCCTTTCCGCTACTACCAATCCTGCGAGAGCGTGTTCTGCCCGCCAAACGCCTCCTTTTTGAAGAAAATTTGAGAAAATCAACGGCCAGCCAGCCCGACCGCAGGAAACGACAAAAAGCGCCCGGCAGGTCACAGACCCACCGGGCGCAATGGAAAACAATGTGAAGTTTATTTACATGGTATAGTTCATATTCGTGACCGAACCTCTCCTCCAAATGGAACGGGCTTTTTTGAGCGGCTAGCCCTTGTCAGGTCAGGCGGGGATAGTATCCGGCGCAGCATGGCGACATCCTCCTTCTATGCCGCCGTGGAAGCTGTCAGGGCAAAGAAAAACGGCGGCTCGAATCGAACCGCCGTGAAGAAAGTGCTTTTGCGCGCAGAAAGCCGTCTGCCCCGCGGCGGTTTTTTTCTTTTCTGCCGCCGGGCAGATCATAGAGGATATAAAAACAGAGCCGATAACCTACGAGGTTCTCCCTCAGTGTTATCGGCTCTGCGTCTTAGCGTCTGGCTCTTGGATGATGGATAGATTCAGTTGCCTTACTGCAATTAAGGTTTCATGTTTGCACTTGGGGCAATACAGCGGAAAGTTTTCCAGTACTGTATCATCGCGGATTTTCAATCGCGTTTTGCTGCCGCAAAAGGGGCATAAAATCCATTCTATCTTCATGTTATTTTCCTTTGTGCTTGGCTTTCTTCTTTTCCTGCCGTATGGCAAACTGGCGGTCTTTCTCCGCCTCTTTCTGCTCACGGCTCTTGGTTTTCCGTTCCAACTTACATTGCTCATGCTGGAGTTTCAACGCCTGCTGCGCCTTTGTTCCAATGCCTTTATCCTGCAGTTGGCTTTGAATTTCACGCTGCATACGTTTGGGATTGATTTTTCGCTCTATGGCTATCTCGGCCTGGATTGGAGGACTGAATTTCAGCTTATGCCAATTCTTCAGCAGAAGCTCATAGACCTCGTAATCTTTGGGCTCGGAACCAAAAGTAATTTTGCATACCTCGTACTTACCGTTATCCGTTCTTTCGTATAGACCGATCCAAAACGGAGCTTCAAACAGGATGGTCAAACTGCTTTGGGGGCCTGTACTCATTCTTCTAAGAACTGTCCTTCAAAGTGATCCAGCCATTCCAGAAGGGCGCGATAGAGAAGCTGCTGCTGCTCAAAAATCGTTCTCCCAACCAAAGGAATGTCCGCAAATTCCCGCGCATAGCCCTCGTTCGATTCAGCCGAGGACTGTATGCTCCGGCGCAAAGCCGAGACCAGCTCCAACGCTTCGGCTTTGTCCATCTTATTCAAATTGGTAATGACCACATTGAAATCGAACAACAGGGGCACCGGGCCAGCGGCGCAAGAGGCCATCAGCTCCTTGAAATACGCTCTGCCCTGATCGGTAATAGAATAAATGGCCTTATCCGCAAACTTATCACCCTTGACAATATCGCTTTGGAGATAACCCTTCTCGCTCAACTGGAGTACTTTTCGATAAATAGAGGGGACGCTTATTTTCGTCCAGCGGGAAAAATGGTGATATTCCACATCCTTTTGAATGTCATAGGCGCTTTGCGGTTTTTCCAATACAATACCAAGTATGACTAAATCTATTGACGACATAACGCCACCTCCAACTTTTACTATTAACAATAGTACTATTGACAATAGTAAAAGTCAAGGGGCGTAACTTACATTTCCGAATTGGACATAATCTGTTTTTCAGCCCTGGATAATTCCCGATGAAGGTGCAACGCCATAACCACAGTGATTACTACGGAAATTACATCTGCGATGGGTTGGGCATATAGGATTCCGTTCATTCCCCATACCATAGGCAGCAGCAAAATGACAGGAATAAAGCAGATGCCTTGTCTGCATGCGCCCAAAAAGAAACCTGCCGCCCCCTTGCCCAGAGCAAGAAACAGAGAGGAGTATACCGTGTAGAAACCGAAAAGAATGAATGTAAGGCCGTTCGCAAACAGAGATTTTTGACCGGCTAAAATCATTTGAGTATCTCCCTCGGTAAATTGAGAGATAATCTGCGTGGAGAAAATGGCCATCACCAAGCCCACGACGAAGCAGAAACTTGTAGACCAAATGATTGAGGTTTTGATTGCTTCGCGCAGGCGATCAAACTTCTTTGCCCCATAGCTGAATCCGGCAATAGGCTGAAACCCTTTCAAAAACCCAAAGACAACAAGCGTTCCCATAGAAGTAATTCGCGTGACTGCCCCCATGCCTGCAATGACCGAGTCGCCATAATCACCGGATGCACGGTTAATCAGCGCAATTGAAAGACTTGTCAGCAGTTGGAACACTAAAGTGGGAATTCCAATTTTCAAAATTTCCGCCATCATTTGTCCCGTAGGAGAAAATGCTTTTACGCCGAAGGAAAATGTGCTTTTTTTGCGAAGAACATAGGTTAGATAAACAAGTGTGGATACCATTTGGGAAATTGCTGTGGCAATTGCTGCACCCGCTACCCCCATGTTCAAAGTGTAAATAAAAAGAGGGTCCAATCCGATGTTCAATACGGCTCCCAGCAGCAAGGCGCACATGGTCGTCTTTGCGGCACCCTCGCTGCTTACAATGTTGTTCATTGTTACATTAAACACGTTGAAAATACAGGAGAGCACATAAATTCTTGCGTATGTCAAGGCATACGGCATAATCGTTTCTGTTGCGCCCAACATCGCCAAAATTGGTTTGAGAAAAATCGTAGAAAACAGAATGATATTGGCGCCAATCAGAATACTGCTATATAGTGCGGTGCTTGCCACCCTATTGGCGGTATCTTTATCTCCGCGCCCCAGTAGTCTTGACAGATAGGATGCGGCTCCGTTACCGAACATAAGGCCCAAACCAACCACAACTTGTCCCAAGGGAAACACGACGGAAATAGCACCCATTTGACTTTCGCCCAGGCCACCCACAAAATAGGCATCTACCAGATTATAGAGTGCATTGATCAACATCCCAATCATAATCGGTATGCCGAGAGCCATCAGAGCTTTGGGAATCGGCGCACTGCCCAAAAGCTCAAGTTTGTTGTTGCGTTCACTCATTGTGGATACTTCCTCCCAAAAGAATAAATTACAGTAGTATAAATTATAGTATACTGCAACGACTATACTACTATAAATTATAGTAGTTGTCAAGGGAGTATCGCCCACTCTTGACAAAAGCTATAAAATCCAATACTATAATTTATAGTGTTTCAATTTAAAATGCGCGCTGGAGCGGAAGGGTGTGATCCACATGGCTACCATTGATTTGATTGTTCTTGGAATGTTAAAAAAAGAGCCGATGAGTGCCTATGATATACAGAAACTGGTGGAATACAGGAACATCTCTAAATGGGTAAAAATCAGCACTCCATCTATCTATAAAAAGGCAATTCAGTTAGAAGAAAAAGGGCTAATCCGGGGCGAAGTTGTCAAAGAAGGCAAGATGCCGGAAAAGGCAATTTACTCTCTGACCGAAGCTGGAGAATCTGAATTTGAACGGCTTATGTTTGAAATCTCTTCAAAGCCAATTAACATTTTCTTGGACTTCAATGCTGTTATTGTGAATCTGGATTCTTTACCGGCCGAAAAGCAGCGAGCGTGCCTTGCAGAGATTCAGGAGAATATTGATACTTTGAAAGCTTACCTGGAGCAAAACATAAAAGAGAAGGAACACGAACCCAGTATTCCGGCAACAGGTATGGCCGTATTACATCAGCAATATGTATTGGCAGAAGCAATCCAGACATGGATCAATTCTTTGACAAAACAATAAAATTACAAAAACAGGTCATCAGATTATAGTAGCATCTACAATCTGATGGCCTGTTTTCTTTTCTTTCGTTTTAATATGAATTATAAAATGTAATTTATACGCATATAGCAACATTCCACAGGCAAAGTATGAAATATACAATGTAAGTGGGTGATGCAATATGGCGAACATCAAAGATTGCCCCGGTTTTGAAACTTTCGGTGCCGATGTAAAAGCCGCACGGAGCGCAAAGCATCTGTCGCGCAAGACATTGGCGGAGATCATCAACATCGACTCCCGGTATCTCGCAAATATCGAGAACGAGGGTACGATCCCCAGCTTGCCGGTTATCATACAGCTTATCAAAGTATGTGGACTTCCCGTGGAACGGTACTTCAATCCAGAGGTCATGCGGGAGGAAAGCGCACAGCGGCAGCGTATCAGTCACAAACTGAAGCTCTGTCCAGAGCAGTATTTGGCCGTCATCGAAGGCGCGCTTGACGGGGCGCTGAAAACTGAAAAATCAGCAGATGAAACGGAGGGTGTGTGAGCATCCTCCGTTTTCGTTTCTCCAGGGCGGCTCTGCTGCCCTTTTCTTTTTGAAAAATCCAGGATTTTGCGGGCAGATAAAGGTGTTTCCGGCATTGTATTTACGGGGGAAGAAGCGTAGAGCAAGCACAGCATGTGTGGCCACACTTGCGAATTTTGGCTTTAGGGAGTCCCTTGTCCCTAAACACAAAATTGCTTTTTGGGATACTCCCAAACCCTTATACAGAAAGGACGGTGCCACCCTATGGCAAAGCGCAAACGCCCCATCATCCTGCGCTGCCCGGTAACAGCGGAAGAACGCAACCTAATTGAGCAGAAGATGGCCCAGCTCCAGACAAAGCGGATCGGCGCCTACCTACGGAAGATGGCGATCGACGGATACATCATCTATGTGGACACCAGGGACATCAAGGAGATGAACAAGCTCCTGTCCGCCATTGGCCGGAATATCAACCAAATTGCCAAACGGATCAATGCCGGAGGTCCCACCTATCAGGCTGACATGGAGGAAATCCGGGAAAGGCTGGATCAGATATGGCAGTTACAAAGACGCATCCTATTAAGTCAACGCTGAAAGCGGCCATTGATTATATCTGCAACCCCGACAAGACGGACGGGAAGCTGCTTGTATCCTCCTTCGGCTGCGCTGCTGAGACCGCCGACATTGAATTTGAATGGACACGCCGCCATTCCATCGACAAGGGCACGCACCTGGGCCGCCACCTGATCCAAGCCTTTGAGCCTGGGGAGGTCTCCGCCGAGGAAGCCCACGAGATTGGGATGCAGTTGGCAAAAGAAATATTGGGTGGCAAGTACGAGTTTGTACTTACCACCCATATTGATAAGGGGCATATTCACAACCATCTGATTTTCAATGCGGTCAGCTTCACCGACCACAAGCACTACCACTCCAACAAGCGCAGCTACCATGAGATACGCCGGGTCAGTGATCGGCTGTGCAGAGAACACGGCTTGTCCGTCATCGTCCCTGGCCGGGATAAGGGCAAGAGCTACATTGAGCATCAGGCCGCACAGAACGGCACCAATTACAAGGCAAAGCTGAAAGCCGCCATCGACCGGCTAATCCCCAAATCCTCCAGCTTGGAAGATTTGCTTGCCCGGTTACAGCGGGAAGGATACGGGATCAAGCGGGGAAAGTATATCTCCGCAAGAGCGCCGAATCAGGAGAGGTTCACCCGCCTCAAAACCCTGGGCGCCGATTACACGGAAGAAGCCGTTGTCTCCCGCATTGCCGGAGGCCCCAGGTCCTCCAGACAACTCCGGCAGCGCAGCGGGAAGGTCAGCTTACTCATTGACATTCAGAACAATATCAAGGCCCAGCAGAGCGCCGGATACCAGCGGTGGGCGACCATTGAGAATCTGAAACGGGCCGCCGCCACCATAAACTTTCTCACCGAACATGACATCGGTAGCTATGAGGAATTGGTGGAACGGTGCGATGCCGTTGCTGCCGCCTCCATCCGCACAAGGGAAAGCCTGCGGGATGTGGAACAGCAGATCACCGACCTTACCCTCCTGGGAAAGCAGATCGACACCTACCGCAAACTGAAACCCGTCTATGACAGATACAAGGCATCAAAGGATAAGGAAAAATTCCTGCGTGGGTTTGAGAGCGAGATCATCTTATTCGAGGCGGCAGCCAAAGAGATCAAGAAAGCAGGGCTCACCAAACTTCCTTCCGCCGAGAAGTTGAAAGCAGAACTAGGCGGACTCTCCTCCCGCAAGACCACCCTGCAAGCGGAACTTCGGAAAATACAGCAGGAAGAAAAGGAGTATGATACCATACAGCAAAACTTGAATATCTTACTCTCGAAGCCACCGATAAGCAGGAACAAAGAAATATGTTACTAAACCAGGCAAGTAACTTTAATCCATCCATTTGATTTATCAGGGATAAAGTAATTAAATAAATTTTATATTATTTATATTCAGGGATATATAGACGATAATACTCTCTTGCTGCAAATTGATCTGTCATTCCGGCAATATGATCACAAATTGTCCGAATAAAGCGTGGATCCTTTTGAATCTTCTCAACATCTAAAGTTGCACGATTAAATTCGATTCCGCTTCGGTTACAGTACTTTTCGAGGACATAATCTGGCAATTGCTTGGGATGAGTAAAAAAAGCTTTAAAAAGTTGTTTAATTAAATACTCGGATTTAGAATCTGAAATGCTGATTTGCTCAGAACATATTACACGATTAACTATCATGTCATTATATATACGTTTACGCGCACGTTCAACATCAGGCGATAGCATAACACATTTTTCGTTGATACAATTGTCTAGGGTCGAATAATTAGGTGAATATGCATCTATATATTTTTCAATTTGCTTGGTTGATTCAATACACGCATCCTTAATAAAAAAGCCGACCATATTCTTAATAATAAGTGATCGAGTATCATACGCAGGAGTTTTAGTGTTCTCGTTAAGAGAAATCCCACTTTCGCTGATAACCTTTTGCACAAATGGGTCATTACTGAGAGCATCAAAGGAGATAATCTTACTACGCACGCCATCTTCTATGTCATGTGTACATTGTGCAATTTCATCCGCTAATGCAACTACTTGCCCTTCCAATGTGAAGGAGGGGGCGTCCAAACGCATATTGTCAAAGTTACCTTCTGGAAAAACAATGGGAACTCCGCTTTTTTGGGTTGAGGTATGCTTCAGAATTCCTTCACGAACTGCAAGGGTTAGGTTCAGTCCAGCGTAAGAAGAGCAACGGCTTTCTAATTCATCAACTACGCGTAAGGACTGTAAATTATGTTTGAATCCTTGACTAATTTGAGTTTCCTTTGAAACTGCGCCATTCATCAAAATTTCATGTAAAGTTCTTTCACCTATGTGTCCAAAAGGTGTATGTCCCAAATCATGTCCTAATGCAATGGCTTCTATTAATTCATCATTTAAGCATAATGCCTTTCCAATAGAACGTGCAATTTGGCTAACCTCAAGAGTGTGTGTTAAGCGATTGCGGTAATGATCTCCCATATTAGCATTAAAAATCTGGGTTTTGTGCATCATACGCCGAAAAGCTCTTGAATGCATAATTCTGTCCCGATCTCTTTGGAAACAATCTCTCTTACATATGCCGCTTTCTGGATCCTCTGTATATCTCCGATAATTTAAGAAATTACTATCGTTGGGAGCTCCTTTTATCATCTATATTTCCTCCTCATGTAAATATCAGAAATGAAATTTATGATAAACATACCCTTCTTTGTATGATCTGTATTGCTGGTGGCAACTACACCCTAAAGGGCATTGGCGAATTTCTAAACATACCCATGGTGCATATTTCTCTATTAAGAACTGTAGATGACAATATGCATTTTCAAAATAACTCGCATTGTCTATCATAGGATTATCTATAATTATCTTTTCCAAATAATCAAAAGGAAGTGCCTCTGTTTGATGTCGCAGCGTTATATGTTGAGTAAAGTCGCCCTTAGTATATCCAAAGTATAATTCTTCTTCAGATGAAAAGTATCGTCTATTTTCTGGAGTATTTGGGGACCAGCGAATTGGATTATCTTTTGTAATTTGTATTGTTCCTTCAGGCAATGTTTCTAGCACATCAGCAGAATAAACAAACACAATGGGACCATAATGATTTATTTTTCCAATTCTTTCATGTATATCAACAGAATCGAAGAAAATATCATAATAAACATCTAGCAGCTTATCGGTAGCATCAGTTTCTTGGGGGGTCTGATAAAGGCCAAAATCTTCAACTGCCCCTCGGGAGAGCAATCCTCCATTTTCCAAAAATGTACAAGCGGTAGCCATGGAATTGGCATGATATAAATGGGCGACTTCTTTTTCCAATAGAATTCGCTGAATATCTTTATTCGTCATATTTAAAAATCACTTCCCAAAATGCAACACATTTTGTTTATTATAGCAGAAATTTTTGGTGTATGGAAGTGCATGTAATGAGTGTTTATTAAGAATCTTTGCCTATTTGATGTAAAACACTCAGGTGTGAAAACCTTCTTTTATGGGTCGATAAATAAAAAATGGGAGCGTCACCACCAGACCACTTTAATCTGATGATGGCGCTCCCTTTGTCTAAAGGTGAAAATCCAGCGGTTTCCCTATGCAGAAACACCTTACCGCCCCACATGGAAAATCATACTGCCCCTACACAAAAAAGCCATCACAGGCGGTTTCTTTGCCCATTTTGAACCCTAATTTCCGCACTTTTTGGAGCGGCGGGAAAGATAGTGTGGACAGGACAACACCACCACCCGGAAGCTCTGCTTGCAGGGGTGGACACAGCCCTTGCATAGCTTGTTATACTGGCGTCTGCCGTTCTCGCCCAGGAAGAACGCCCATTCCAGACGCCATTTCTTGCTCCGGCTCATAAGTCGCCCAGCTCCGGGGGCT
>OLOL01000151.1_pt1 | contig 73448 bp, 59 predicted proteins | sample 1673081 | NCBI WGS metagenome assembly OLOL01 (sample SAMEA3136753, study PRJEB25190) | human gut metagenome
TGCCCTCTTACGTCAGGGCCGGAATCCGAAAGTGCGCAAGAATTCGGGCGTTATCCAACTTTTCGGGCACTACCAGATAATTTCCATGCCGAGATACGTTTTCAGGACTCCTTAATAGTTCAGCCGCATCTTTCGAATCGGCAATCTAAATCCACCTTCCCAGATACTGTTCAAACGGCAATTTTATGAGCTTCCTGCCTCAAAGGGAGATTCAAGAAGCCTTCGCTCACAGATGCTTGGCCTTCCTCAACACCCATTCCGTAAGGAATGGGACAAACCATAGACCGAGAAACTGCACACACCGCTTAGTGGATAAGAATGACCCGGCGGAGAGCGGCACATGTCTTAACTGCGCGAAAATCTCACCAAGCCTGGCATGAATCGCCCGATCTGACCAGTCCAGCCCGGATGCGAAATCAAGATCCTCGATGAACTTGTCAAAGGTCAAAGCCGCGCATTGCCGATAGTTTTTGCCCACGCAGTGCTCCAGCCGCTGCACCAAGGCCTCCAAGCGGTCAAGGTTCCTGATACTAAAACCGCTATGCGTGATGCTGTTATCCGTAGAAACATAGTGGTAGAGCCCGTCCGGCAATACATTGATGTTCTTGCATCGGCCCACCACTTGGTGCAGCACATACTCGTCTTCATGGACGCGCCCGACCGGGAAACGCAGCTGATTCCAAATCGAAGCCGCATACAGCTTGTTACAAGCGACTACCAGCCGCCAATCCAATAAGGCATGGCGCAAATATTCCTCAGAAGATACAGCGGACCGCTTCTCCGTAATCGGTTCACTTCCCTTCCGCAACTTTCCAGCGGAGTCCTCGCAGATGATGGAGCACACAGACATGTCGGCATCAGCGATGCCGACATACAGACTATCCACATAATCCGGCTCCACATAATCGTCACTATCTACGAACGCAACGAAATCGCCATGCATGACATTCAAACCAGCATTCCTAGCATCGGACAAGCCACCATTGGGCTTGTGAACCACCCGAATACGATCATCCTGTCCAGCCCATTCATCGCACATTCGCGGGCACTCATCTGGGGAACCGTCATCGACCAGAATTATCTCAAGATGCCGGTAGGTTTGTTCCGTTATGCTGCGTACGCAACGATCCAGTGACCGCTCCACGTTATATACGGGCACAATAACGCTGATCAACGACTGTTCGCTCATGTTTCCACCTGTTTGTTCCCTCTACATCTCTAATTACCTTAGCATCTCTAATTACCTTAGAAAGGGATATGGGCTTTGCCGGCCAGTCATCACGATTAGCTTTCCAAATTTGGCCGTTCGCACCCCCTCACACTGTCGAGAGAATCGCCATTAATTACTTTCCGCTAAGCAATATGAAGTTTCCTCTTCACCATATCAGACAATAGAGAACGCTCCTTCTGCCCCAGCAGCAGGCACATATCTACGCACAACGTAACTAAAGCATATAGGCAGCACGTCAGAATCAATGAAATCCAATTATCAGCGATAAGGCCAAATATGCTCCTAATTCCCCAGCAAGCCACAGCCGCCACTGCAGTAGCAGCGAAATACCGTATATAAATCGGATAGAATTCGAACTTCCTGACATGCAAACATCTAGCCGCATATACAGGCACAAATGTCACATTAGCCAAGAATTCGAATAGAGGTGGAATTGCAGCCACGAGGAACACACCCCATTTCGGCAAAATCTCGATAGAGGTAATCAGCACGACCATGGATATCGCGCTGTAAACAAGCCATCCAATAGAATATTTCTTCAAACGGTTAACAATCAGCGGTAGATTTTGCAATGTCACAGCAACTCCAGAAGCCAGCAATCCTAACATTGTCAATGTGAGCAGCTCGTACAATAGAGTTGTATCTTGACCATGTTGCCATAGACGCATGAAATCATAACCCACAACCAGAAGTACCACAAAAACGATATTGGTGAAGAAGCCAGATACTTTCATACCGGACTTAATATCATCAACTAATTCATCACGCTTGCCCTGCGCATAATATTTTGTCTGTTCAGGATAGAACAGGCTTGCCACAGTAATCGTCAGACTGCTAATCTGATTCGGAACAGTCTGCGCGACAGATAACATGCCCATAAGATATGGACTAACCATAAGATTTGCCACCAATAATTGCAGGCCGAACATCATAATCTGCTGTAACTTAGTAACGACATTCCAGATTCCAGCCTCAAGCATCTCGCGGACACTTGCCCACGATACTAAATTCCAACGAAACGATATATCAGGAAGCAATACACGCGTATAGAATCGATTCATTATTGTCAATACTGCAGACGCCAAGCATACGGCCAGACCTACATAGCAGACTTTCGGAGGCAACATGCCAAAAAGCACAACCATGACTGCTACACGCACAAAAGAAAAACCAGGTTAGCGATGCTGCTCAGATAAAGTTTGTTTTTTACGAATGTAGCTACAGAATATACTGTAGATATTGTTGTGATGACAAACTGCAAAAATATAAAAAGTGAACAGCATCTTCACGTTACCAACAAGGTGGGGAGAGATATTTACCAATTTGTCGAGAAACAGGATTACTGGAATTGCAATTATCGTAAGTGCAAATTACCATAACAGCATTGGCCGCAAGAGTGGACGAATAATATCGGTTCGCTTTAAGTTCGTTCCCCTCATGATATGCAACCGTAATAAAACGTCCTGCCACTGAGGTAAGTGCAACAGTGAACAGCTGCGCATAACCCACAAACGTGCTGGCCAATCCGACAAATCCATATGCCTCTGCACCGATATTATGCACGACATACGGGGTGAGAAATAAACCGATGCCGATGGAAACCACAAAATTCACCAAGCTCGCAATCATATTTACGAGCAGTTGTTTTTTATCTCCCACAATTCCACCTATTGCTTATTGATTATTTGCCAATATTCAGCAATGCGTTACATCTCTTGATTACACGTTGCCGTCAATATATCTCTTTCACAATTCGTTTCAGATTCTTAGCGATGTTCTCCAGACCGGACATCTTCTTGCACACGTCGTAGAAGTACTGCTGACGCGGCATAAAGGAGTCGATGACTTCGCTCAATAGCTTTCTACGCGGCAAATGCCTGCGGAAACGAATACTTATTCGTTGTGATATGGAGTCGTATGTTAAATGGTCAGTGAGGTCTTCATTGCGTATCCCCTTTCACGGCACCTTTCTCGCCGTATGTCTTGCGTCCCCAGAACAAAAACGGGCAGAGTCGTGTTCCCATATAATTGACCTGATCTTTAAAAGGCAAGTACCGTATACTACTCCATGGAATTGTACGGAACATCCGGAACAATTCCTTTAGCCTCTTATGCACTTGGGCATCCGACCAATCCAACTGCCTTGCTTTGTATATCGAATCCTTGAGCTGGCTGAAGAACACAGGGAACAGATCCATGGCCCCCTCATCCAGCAGAAAACGCACTTTGCCAATCAACGCTTCGATAATGTCAAGGGATTGCAAGGTATACTTGGTATGCATGATGCTGCCGGTACGTTCGATGTAGTGGTACAGACGTTCCGGCAACAGCACTGCCGTACGTGTCCGTCCGAAAATCCTATATGTCACGAACTCATCCTCGTGCAGTTTCCCTACTGGATATCGGAGGTCTTTCCACAGCTGGCACCGATACAGTTTGTTCCACGCCACCACATTGTCCACACCGTTTTCCTCACCACGCTGCCTCATGCAATCTATGCCAGAACATGTCCTGAGCGTGTCCGTTATCGGCGCGTATTCCTTACGACGGACGGGAGCGGTCTGCTCGATGGCGTTTCCGTCAGCGTCCTCATGGAATACCGAGCACATAACGAGATCAGCATGATTCTTCTGTGCGGCGTCGATCATGGTGGCGATGTAATCCGGTTCCACGTAATCGTCGCTGTCAACGAAGGCGATGAACTCGCCAGTCGCCATATCCAATCCGGCATTACGGGCAGAGGAGAGACCGCCGTTGGGCTTGTGAATCACCTGAATACGCGAATCCTTATTGGCCCAAGCATCGCACATTGCCGGGCACCGGTCTGTGCTGCCGTCATCTACCAGAATAATCTCCAAGTGAGCATACGACTGGTTCACCACGCTACGGACGCATCGGTCGAGATACTGTTCCACCCCGTATATGGGGATGATGACGCTTACTAAATCCATAGTGAGTTCCTTCACCGTAGATACCATTTCCATAGCGATGTCATGTTTATAGCGAATGCGATTTTGGTTGACCTGTTAACGGCCGCATTCCTGAGCTCATGCAAATACACATTCCGATATGGCGATGATGCCACATGCCGTACGAAACGCAGCAATTCCGTTTTATCGACCGTTCCCGCAGCTTTGCAGGCATCGTGAATCGCCCACAACGCGTCATTCGCCAACCGCAAATACAGGTGGCATCTGTTCGTCTCACTAATCAGCATATCTCGATAAAACGCCAGATGCTTTCCATGGGTATACTCCAGCTCCTGGGCTTTCCCGAATCGGAATCCCCGGACCAAACTGCCCATATGCTGCCGGTACACGTACAGGCACCGTTGCAGAAAAGCCATACGGATGCCACGAGTGAGCAGATCCAGAACGAACAGCATGTCCTCGCCGAATGCAATATTCTCGGCAAATCGCAAATCCCCGATGCTTGAACGACGATACAGTTTCCCCCAACATTGGTAGAGCAGCTCATCGTTGTCGAGTGCACATAGCTGATTCGCCACGGTTTTCTCATGACGTCGCCGCGTGTCGATTACATTCTGTTGCCGTACGGTTTTGCTTTCTTGCTCGGTGACGCTGCCGTCGGCATGTTCTTCGATGACGTCGTATCCGAATACCACCATATCGGCCGAGTGCGTAATTGCACATCGAACAGCCTCGGCAACTGCCTCACGACGCAAAATGTCATCACTATCCACGAAGGTCACGAATGCTCCCGTAGCCGCATCCAATCCGGCATTACGGGCCGCGGACACTCCTCTGCATGGTTGATGAGTCACGCGAATCCGCCGATCGGTTTGTGCCATGGCGTCGCAGAGTTCCGCCGACCCGTCCGTGGACCCATCGTCGACCAGTATGATCTCAAGGTCCGGGTAGGTCTGCGAGCGCAGACTGTTCACACAATCATCGAGGTAATGTTTCGAGTTCCGTATCGGCACGATGATGCTTGCAAGCGGCGATGAGGACGGTTTGGTCTCGTCTGTCATGATCTTTTCGCGTTCCTCACATAGAATTCCTGCAGTTGCGCGGCTACGTCGGACATCTCGTATCCCGCGGCTTTCACTTCGGAGCTTCGGCTTCTTCGTTCGGGCGCGTGTTTGAGTATGTCATCCAATCGTGTTGCCCAAGCGTCCGGTCCGTTTCCCAGACGTTCGAAATGCATGAGGTCGCATACACGGGCCGACTCCGGAACTACGTCAGCGGAACCGAGGCAGGGCAGTCCGGCGCATTGCGCTTCGATGTATACGATGCCCAATCCTTCGGCGACCGAAGGAAGTACGAAGGCGTCCATGGCCTGGTACAGTTCCGCGACATCGGAACGTTGTCCAAGCAGCTGCACGCATCCATCCAAGTTCTTTTCGACAATTCGACATTCAATTTCGTCACGTAGAGGACCGTCGCCGACCATGACCAGTACGGAGTCTGGGTGAATCGCATGGTAGCGTTCGAACATGTCCAGCAGGAACAGAGGATTCTTCTGTGGCCGAAAACCACCGCAGAATCCGATGACTGTGGTATGGTCGCTGACCTTCAGCTCGCGACGTGCTTTTCCCCGTGCAGCTGCATTATATGCGAATTGCGCCCTGTCGATACCATTGCGGATCCAAGTGTAAGGCTTGTTCGGGAACATGAAATTCGCCGCCAGATCCGAGCAAGCGAAGTAATGCGTAGGGTATCGGTCGATGTCTTTGGCGATGGCTTGGCCTCGCATGTCCCAGAGCAATGCGCGTAGCGGATTCTCGTGGTGTTGGTACTCCTCGATGTTATGGGAGTGCAGGATGCGTAGTCCGATGCCCGCACGCTGGGCATATTTCAATGGCAGCGCGTACGGGAAATTCGCGTGCATGTGGACGCCCATGATTTCGGGATGCTGTCGGAAGAAGCGCGGCAGACATGTGCGTGACCGGATCAGTGAATCCCGTTGTGGCACAAGGACCCGGCATATGTTGCCGCCCATGGATTGGATTTCGTTTTCGAAATGCAACGGCCCGTCATGGTAATCCTGCAGGAAATCGAATTGCACTTTGGTCCGATCCATGTGCCGATACACGTTCATGATGAAGGTTTCGATGCCGCCCAAACCTGTGGTCATGCCCCATTGGAGGATGTGGATAGGTTGCGTCGTCATGGTCTTGTACTCCCCTTGGCATCGTCGATGAGTGTGAAGAGCCGACGAACTTGATCCTCATAGTCGAATCGTCCGCCTTGGAGGTTGGAGCTCAAGGTGGCGCACAAGGATTTGTCGTTCAATAGTCTGATGATGCCTTCAGCCAACGCGGTTTCATCGGGGCGGACCAGAATCCCATCGTGTCCATCGGTAATTTGTTCGCGCGAGCTGGGTATGTCGGTGGCAACGATTGGTTTGGCCAGAATTCTTGCCTCCTGCAATGCCAGACTGTATCCCTCGTATCTGGACGGCTGCACGTAGATGTCAGCCGCGGCGACATATGGGTATGGGTTTGCGACGCGACCTTTCAGTATGAAATGGTGTTCGAGGCCGTACGCGTGAATCATGGTTTCCAGTTCGGCCCGCTGGTCGCCCTCGCCAAGTACCAGCCATGTAAAGTCCAGTCCACGTTGGCGTAGCAAAGCGGCCGCCTTTACCGCGATGTCAATGCCTTTCTGAGAAAGCAATCTTCCCAATGTAACCAATTTGTTGGGACGTTCGGCGAAATCGTCTGGCACCGGTTGCGAGGCCTTCCGCCTGATATCGTCGGCATCCAGCACGTTGTACAGCACCTCGGCCTTATCCGCGTACGCGGAAGCCTGCTCCACGAATCTGTGTTTCACCGATTCGGATACGCAGAAGACTTTGTCGCATCCATGCAGGTATGGCATGGCCAACGGCAGCCATACCATCTGTTCGTCGTGCATCCACGTCGCATGGAAGTCCGCATCCAGTCGCACGCCGAGCGTAGTGGTCAACGATCCGTAGCCTCGAAAATCGAGCACCGCGTCAAAATGCTCTGTTGGCAAATCATCGATGTGGGAAGAAGCGTAGTCGTACACCAGATTGCGTTTGTCGTTGCTGGCGATGGTTAGGAACTTGCGCCCGAGGCGGTAGAGACTGCGGCGAATCGTGCCACAGTCAGAAAAGTCATTGACTCCGATGGCATACGCGAAAGCGGAAGTGAAATGGCAGTGCCGGACCGCAACCTGATCCGAGAGCATGTTCAGCAAGGGTCCTTGGCGTTCTGCCGTCAACAATGTCACGGAAACCTGGTTGTAGTCCAGATCTTGCAACAAACGAACCAAGGCGATTCCCATTCCGCCATCGCCGAGACCGCACAAGACGGCGATACGTTTACGAGATGCATCAATCACGATATTTTCCCCTTTACGCGGTTCCAGATGGGGTAGAACAGTGACGGGCAGAAGGTTCCGCCAAGGATGCGTATCCAATATCGGGGCGAATGCAATCGCTTCAACGCATGCCACCAGTATTTGCACAGAATCTTCCTATATTCGTCCCGATGCGACGGATCGTTAATGGCGTAGGTACGTAACAGTAGTTCCTCCGCCAAAATAGCATAGGAAGCTAATACTGAGGACCTTGACTCTTTCGGTACGATGGCCATCATGTGTTCGTGTGCCTCCAGACAGGTCGCCACGGATTCCAAGTCCACCTTGTGGGATGTGGAGTTAGGATTATTGCGGTAGTTGTATAGGCACCGGTCAGTGCTCACCGTCACTGCAGATAACGACGCGTATTCCACGTCGAACAGTAAATCTTCGCACATGCTGATTCGCGAATCGAACCGAAGATTCTCCCGCTCAATCAACGCGCGTGAGAAGAACTTGTTCCACACATAGCCTTTCACTCCGGAATAGGCGAGGATGCAATCCAATGCGTCCTTGCGGGAAAGGACGCCGGAAGGAATCCGGTAATCAGGTTCCTGAGCGTGCACGGCGCTTGGGGTGGCGTCAGCCGGCACACTTCGGTAATTGAATATGGCCATCTGCGCATGCCTGTCATGGACCAGCTCAAGCAGTTCCTCGACGGTTTCCTCTTCAAGCCAATCATCGGCATCCACGAATTCCAGCCAATCGCCATCCGCCGCGTCAAGTCCGGCGTTTCTCGCCGCGGAAACGCCGCTGTTGGCACGGTGAATCACCATGACGCGAGCGTCCTTGTCGGCCCATGCATCGCATAAGTCGGCACTACCGTCCGTGGAGCCATCATCCACGAGAATCACCTGAATATCTGCATGTGTCTGATGCAACAGGCTGTCGACGCACGTGTCTAGATAGTCGCGCGCATTGTATACGGGAACGATAAGGCTGACCAGTTGGTTCTTCTCGTTCATGGGCGGCCTCCGGACACCCGTTGCAGCATACGGTACGTTCTGGGCGCGAAGGACAGGAACAGCAGTTTAGCCTTTCTTGAAACCGAAACTCTGTCATCATGGAGCACCGGACGAAGAAAATGTCTCATATCGCGCGCAATACGATGGTATATCACGGCCGGCGCGTCACTTTGGAAAATATTGAACAGCACATCGGCACGTCCCTGAAGACGGAAGTAGTCCATGGCTTTTTTGTCGGAGTAGCCATGCTGGGTAAGGTAATCGTAGCATAAGTCAGAAATCTGGATCTCGTCGCACGAATGGTCGTTGAACACGCTCATATGGACGATAGAACCTTGTCTGATGCTGTAATGGTACAGAGGTTCCATCCGTACGAAAATGCTATTCATCCGCAGGAACACCTGTGTGAGCACGTAATAGTCCTCGCTATTCAGTCCTTCATGAAAGCGAATGCCATGGTCACCTTTGAAAAGCCGAACGTCGAACATCTTCCCCCATACCGGCCCTGCCAATGACAGGTGGTATAGGAATTGGATCATGGCTTCCTCACTGTCCATGATTCCTTTGGGCGTGCTTCGCGTGTCGGCGACCACACTACCATCCTCCAAATCATGCAGACATGAGCACATCACCACATCCGATCCGCTTTGCTCGTGCCAGCTCAACAGTTCGGAGATGTAGTTTGGTTCCACATAATCATCGCTGTCCACAAAGGTGACCAGATCGCCAACGATGATGTCCAATCCCGCGTTCCTGGCCGAGGCCAGACCTCCATTCTTTTTATGTACCACGCGTATGCGGGAATCGCGGGCCGCCCATTCATCACACAGTTGGGGGCAACGGTCCGGTGAGCCATCATCCACCACAACAATATCCAATTGCTTGTAATCCTGTTCGACGATGCTCTTTATGCATCTGTCGAGGTAGCGTTCCACGCCGTAGACGGGAACAATCACGGAAACTATCTGCCTACCGTCCATCAGTCCAACACCATCCCATTCGAATCGAACGCCTGCAACAATGACAGCCAATCGTTAAGAATCGTAGTCATGTCATAACGTTGAGCGTTGTTCTCACTCATGCTGGAATATTTGACACGCTTGGCGCAATCATCAATCAGCTCATTGATGGCCTTGGCCATGGCGTCGATGTCTTCCAACAGCACGAGGGCTCCGTTGATACCGTCTTCGATGATTTCGGCAGGGCCTGTCGGGCAATCGAAGCTCACCAATGGCAGACGATGTGCTTTAGCCTCGAGCAACACCATTGGCAGTCCTTCGAAGCGGGAGGTCATGACGAACATGGCGGACCGCCTGTAGTACGCGTCCACGTCATCGACTCGACCTTCAAGTGTCAGCCGGCCGTCCAGATGAGCATCATGAATCTTCTGCTCGAGCGACGGTCTGTCTTCGCCTTCTCCAAGAATCTTCCACTGCCAGTCCGGATGGTCCGGCAGCACTTTGGCGGCGACGTCGACCAGCAAGTCGAAGCCTTTCTGGTATGCCAGTCGGCCAGAGCTCAGAATCAGCTTGGAATCCACGTCATATGAGACAGGGCCTTCAGGCGCCTGCATGGGGTTCGGAATGGCAATGACCGGACATCTCAACGTGAGATTGGTCTCGTACAGCTTCTTGTCGGTTTCAGTCAGAGTAACGATGGCGTCCGCGCTGCGGGCGGCCCACCGACGAGTCAACTTACGGTATGGCACATCCGGATTCTGCAGGTAATTAAAGTGTTCCCAGGACACTACCTTTACGCCAGTTTTCCTTTTGAGCGGGAGGGAATACATGTCCAGAATGCCGTCGATGTCAATCACTACGTCGATATGCTGTTTCACAACGATGTTCCGCAGTCGTTTGCAGGTATCGAAATAATGTTGGATACCGTGTGTCACCGTCGGATACAGACTGAATCGCTGGATGTTCGAGTCAATCGGGAAAAACGGACTGTCATGCTCCTCGAAAAGGCTGATGAAGGAGATTGTGTAATCAGTGCCCGCCGAAAGTGTGTTGGCGAGCATGATGGACACATTCTCCGTGCCTCCTGAACGGGTGATGTCACCGGAGAAAAAACCGACGTGCATCAGACATCCTCTCTTGTAACGCTGTTCGCGTGCTTTCCGACGCGTCCTTTGATTTTTTTGACATCCCGTTTCCACTGGGACAGGCGCTGGTTCGGGGAGAACACCAGCAAATGCAATACAGGGAATGTGGCCGCTTCATGACGGACCCATGATCCGAAGTCCGGTTCGAACAGCACCGAAGCAAGCACATAGCCCAGGAAAATCGAAATGGCCAGGAACTGCGTGTCATCCTCGATCTCATCAAGCTTGCCGAACAGGTGCACCAGATACACGGTGACAGCCACTTGGAAGAGGAAGAACGGCAGATACTGAACACCTTTCACCGCCAGCTCGAACGGAATCATCATGCGGACCGCGTTGATCAGATAGTTCAGCAGGAACAATGGCAGGCTCGTGGAGTTGTCTCCACCCACCCAGTTTTTGATGATAGTGACGCTGTCGGCGTCACCTTCTCGGCCACTCAAACTGTAGTCACGGACATCCATAATCTGTTGGTATTCGTCAGGCATGAGCACACTGGCCACCACCATCATCGCGCATACCAACAAGTACATCGTGGCTACCGTGATAGCAATCTTAGCCGCAGGAGGAATCCTGCGAATTTTACGGAAAACCACGAGAATGCAGTAGATGGCAAGAACAAATGCGGCGATCAGTATGTAATACGAACGGAACACCTTGCTCTCAAAATACAGGACCACCGCTGCAAGAACGATTTTCATGAAGGAGTTCTCGATTGGTATCAGCAGTACCAGATACACCGCCATGAAGAACAGGAACTGGATGACGTCCTTGCCGATGTTGAAAACATAGATATTCAGCAGACCGATACAGGACAACAGGAAAATGGTCTGTACCATATCAGGCTCGGGAAGTCTCAACACCATGAAAAACACAACCAACGTCAGAGATAGACCAAGGAACCAGCTCCATTGGCTCATCGTGGTGAAACTGAAGACGTTAATGTTTTTGAAGAAATTGGCGGCAACGATGTAAGTGCCAGCCCAAGCGTGCACTCCTACATCCTCATTAGCCATGCCCAAAATACGATTGTTGTCATAGAAATATTTCGCCGGGAGCAACATGGTCAGCAGCTTGGCCGCCAACATCACGACAAAGACAAGGATAAGAGTCGCGTTCTTGTTTCGGTTCTCCCACCAACCGCCTTTATCCGCCAGTTCAAGTTCATCGTTCATGAATCAGAATCACCTCAGATGCGTTCGGCCTTGGCTAGCGCATCCACATAGAATTTTTGGAGCCATTCCGCATTGGCTTTGATATCGAACCCCGCATCGGTCACAGTGTCCGCACCGGAAGCGCGATCCGTTCCGGCATATGCGGCATGCTGGTTCAGGATTCGCTTGGCCCATTCCGCTGGAGACTCATCCAAGCCAATGACCTGCACATTGCCTGTCACGTCGCATTGCTTGGGTACGCGGTCGGAAATGGTGCAGGGCAGACCGGATGCCTGCGCCTCGATCATGGTGACCGGCAGCCCCTCATACAGGCTTGGTAGAATGAAGGAATCCATGCCCTGCAAAACCCGGTTCACGTCGGAACGTACGCCGAGGAACCTCACTGCGTCATGCAGACCAAGCTCATCCACCTTGGCCTTGATTTGGTTTTTCAATTCGTCGTTCAGCTCGCCGCCGCCTACGAGCCACAGGACGCTGTTCGGGCACTGCTTGTGGACTTCGGCGAAGATATCGATCAGGAATGTATGGTTCTTCTGCGGGAAAAACCTTCCCACATGTCCAAGCACAAAGGTGTCTGGGTCGGTGACGCCGAATTCGGCACGCACCTTCGTGGCAAGGGATGAATCGTAGCGATAGGCGGAGGTGTCAATCGCGTTGCGCTGCTGAATCACCTTGCTCCGGTTCTTCTCACCGAACAGCCAATCCCCCGCTTCAATGCCGCATGCGAACATGTGTGTGACGTATTTCGGCAACCTCATGCGGAAATACTCGCGGAATATGGATTTCAGGTCGAATCCGACCGGACGGTTGTGCGCGTGAGCGATGCGGACGGGAACGCCCTGCTCTGCAGCTATCCGCAAAGGGAAGTAGCTGCGTTCCTCAAGATTCGAATGGATAATCTGGTATTCCGGATGCTGTTGGAGGAAAGCACGGAATTCACGCTTGTACCGTCCGAAATACTGCGGGTACATCGGGCACATGCGGTAGATGCGTCCGCCCAACGCCTCGATCTCATCCTCATAGGCCGCATGGTAATCGCGATTGACCAGAAAATCATAAGTGACCTGCTCGCGGTCGAAATGACGAAGGTAATTCATCATCATGGTTTCGGCACCACCACGGTCCATAACCGTGTCGAGTACCAATACGCGCAACGGGGAATGCTCAGGCATGACGAACCTCTTCCTTGATCAACCGTTGTTCCAAACGCACCACGGTATCGGACGGAATCAGGGAATCGATCACGCAGCCCGCACCGATCACGCAGTTGTCTCCGATGGAGGCGCCTTTGATGATGGTCACATTGCTGCCGATCCAGCAGTGTTTTCCGATCACAACCGGTGCCGTGGAATAGCCTTGGCCTTTGATGGATTCATCCGCGTTGGCGAAACGATGGTTGTGGTCGTAGATACGCACGTTTTCACCGAAAATGGTGCCGTCTCCGATGCGGATTTCCTCGATGGCATGCACGGCGCAACCGTTGTTGAAGAACACATTGTCGCCGATGGTGATGGTTCCACCCAATTCAGCGGTGAGCTGCAGTCCCTTACGGAAATGCAGCGCCTTGCCCCAATGGATGGACCTGCAGTAAATGACCCTGTACAAAGCTTTCAGTAGCGCTCCGGTAAACCGGTACCACAGCTTCACTACTACCATCGTCCCCCCGTTCTACTCACCATTCCGTTTGGAATAACCACCAAGTGTTCAGTGCTTGCTCTTGGAACGGGAGATGCCCGACTTGGACTTTCTCTTGGAGGATGAGCCGGCATCCTCATGATCCTCATAGTAGTAATAGCTGGAACGGCCGGCATTGTTCACGGACACCATGTTCAGTACCACGCCACGGATAACGGTCTTGGACACGCGGAATTCCTTCACAACCTCACGCAGCGCCTTCTTCTGAGCGACGCCTTGGCCTATAACCAGCAGCAGCACGCCACCCTTTTCCGCGAAAACGGCGGCATCGTTGGCGACCGTCATCGGAGCGGTGTCGACGATGACGTAATCGTATCGTTCGGCTGCCTGGTCAATCAGCTGACGCATGGCGTCGGATCCCAGGATGATGCCGGATGGAGTCTTCTGCTCTTCTGCGGGAAGAACCTGCAGATACGACTTCCAATACGGCTGGATGGCCTCCTTCGCGGAAACCTCTCCGGCCAGCAGGGAGACCAGGCCGACGCCGCTGTTCACACCAAGGGCCTTGGCCACCGACGGATGGCGCACATCGGCGTCGATGAGCAGCACGCTCTTCCCCTTTTCGGCGAATGCGGCGGCCATGTTCACCGACACCGTGGTTTTGCCCTCGCGAGGATTGGTGGAGGTCACGATAATGACGTTCTGCTGCTTCAAGTCCTTCGGAGTGACGAAGGAAATATTCGTAGTCAGACGGCGGACTTCTTCAGCAGCACGGCCACGTGGCTTGGTGATAACGGCGGGGACGCCATTGGACACAGTGTGAGCCTTCGGCACGGATGCAAGCACGGGATCGCGGACAACGGCCCGCACGTCAGAAACGTCATTGACGCCCTTGTCGAACATCTCGCGCAGAACAGCGCCCAGCATCGCGATGATAAGACCAGCAACGATACCGATGGCAAGATTCGCCTGGACGTTCGGCGATGACGCGACCCGAGGCTCCACCGGCGCCTGGATGGTGGCGAAGGAAACATTGATGTCGGGGCCCGCCATGGCGGAAACCTGCTTCTTCAGTTGCTTTACCAACTCTTTGACAATACGCACGGTCTGTGCTGGATTCGAATCAGTGGCATAAATGTAGACAATGGGAGATGAATCATTAGTTGCCGCCGAAACATTGGAACGCAATGCAGTCGGCGTGGTGTGCAGACCCAAGTTGTCAATAACGGACTGCAGAATCTCATCAGATTGGACAAGATCGGGATACAGGCTGGCCAGCGAGCTGCCATTCGCATATTGCTGCTGGTTCGTCGTAGTCGAGCTTTCACTGGATGATGCGGAATCATACTGCGTCAATATCTCAGTGCTTGCTGTATAGGTAGGTGTGGCGGCGAATGTCGTCCCCGCGACAACGCCCACCACCACGCAGAACAGCACGATTTCCACAATCCAATGCTTCTTGATGGCTCTCAGCACGTCCGATATAGTCATGTGTTCCCTCTCATTCTCAAACTGAAGCAGGCACTCCACCCCACTTGCCGAGAAACGCTCAGTCTTTCGTAGGCAATCTTACCGACCACCCTGACAAGAGGCCATCAGCTATGACAAAATCATCCACTCCCCTCACACACCACCTTTGTTTCTCGCTAAGGCTATTCTGCCGTAGCAAAGGGTCATTATTCGCCAATACCAAGCAACATGCAAGACAACACGCGCCCATAGGTACCGCCGCGCGCCCATAGCGCACCCTTTAATTCAGGAGACCTCGAGCGTGGCGAGGAGGGCGCGGTGGTCGGAGCCGTGGATGTATTTGGTTTCCAGATCGCCCACGTTCACGCCCTTGTCATGCACAATATGGTCGATTTCGGCGATCGGGAGCATGGCCGGATAGGTCATGTGCACGCCTTCGCCGGCCTGTTCGCCGGAATCCAGAAAGCGGTTGCCGAGCAGGTATCGGAAGCTGGCATGGTCCCAAGTGGAGTTGAAATCGCCCATCAGCACGTACAGGCTGGGGTACATCCGCAATTGGGCGATCGAATCGAGACTCTTGTTCCACAGGCCTTGGTTGCTGGGACGCGGGGAGAACGGGTGCACGGAGTCGAAACACACTTTGCGGCCGGCGAAGTCGATGGTCACTGCCGGAATGCTGCTGGATTCCACGGGAATCAGATTGGTGTTGGCAGCCTCCATCGGCGCCGCGCTGTACAACACGTTCACGCCGCCGTTGTCATGCCAAGTCTGCTGCGCGGCCACGGAATACGGCAGATAGTGAGCGATACCGGCGGTGGCGAGCCGGTTGATCAGATCCGCGGACACTTCCTGCAGCGCGAGTATTTCGACATGCTCATCCTTGACGGTGTTGACGATCTGCGAGGCGTCCGCGCCGCCTTCCTTGGTGTTGAGCGTCATGATGCGGGCGTAGCGGTCGGAGGTGTCGGGCATGCCACCGGACACAGTGCGGGAGACCGCCATGCGGGCTGTATCGCTGATAATCTGCCGTGGTCTGAGGAATCCCCAATGCCAGCCGACTTGGACCACGACGCAGGCCACGCTGACGATGGCGAGCAGCGCGCGGCCGCCGATGGTGCGGATGGCCAAGACGGCGATCGCAATCATCAAGGACAGCAGGCCCAGCCAAGGCATGAGCGCCACGATGAGCGGAATGTAGCGTTTGCCATCGAGACTGTTGGGCAGCATGCGCAGCAGCATGGCCAGCAGAATGACGGCGGTGGTCAGCCAGAGCAGCACGGTCAGCACGTGCGTGGCCGTATCGCGACGGGCCATACCACGCTGCGCGCGGTCGAGGGGGCGGCTCGCACAGGCCGCGTCAAGGCGTGCGCCCAAGTCCTCGATATCGTCGCTCTTGTCTTCAGGCATGCCGCCAACCATACGCGGGCGGAGCACACGGGGGTAGGGCAAGGGCGAGAGGGTTCACACTGCTTTTACCTCACCGAAGTCTGTATGTCACTATGTGGACATTTTCCGTCCACGTAATGGTTTGGATATGTTCGTTGGATATGGTGCAACGAGATTCACCAAACTGTGCATCCATGATTCCGGGGGCGCGCAGGGGGTATAGGCGGCCGGAAAGGACACATCGATGAGCGACGAGGAAAAGCTGAACAAAGCCGTGGAGCAGGCCGTGGAAGTGGCGGCTAACAAGGCGGCCGAGGATGAGATCGACCAGCTGACCAAGTTCGAGAACGCCATCGACGAGACGCTTGCCTCCGGATATCTTGACGACACGCTCACCGTCACGGACGAGCAGGGCGTGGCCCAAGTGCTGCCGGTCCTGGATTCCGAACCGGTCTCGCGCCTGGTGGAAGGCCTTGAGGCCGTGGGAGGGCGCGCCAACGTGTTCGTGCACACCGCTGACGGCGTGGTGGCGCTGAGCGTGATGGAATACAAGGCGAACGAAGAGGAGTAGTTTCCTTCTTCCTCACTATCCGTCAAGGCGAAGCAAACGCAATGCAACCAATGGGCCGCCCGCCAATCATTAGCGGACGGCCCATTGCATATCGCACAGTATCAGCGGGAGTCTCAGTGGGACAGGCGGTGCAGCGCGCGCTGCACCGTGTCACGCGTGGAACCGGCGCCGTTGCCGCGCACACCAAAGAACACCATCAACACCATGCCGAAGCAGATGACGGCGCTCACGCGCAATGCCCACTGGATACCGAACACGTTCGCCACGGCATACAGCTTCTTCGTGCCACCGATCGCGGCCCAACGCAGGGATGTGAACGTTTCCATGAGAATCACCAACACCGGGGCGCCGATGGCTCCAGCGATCTGACGTACGGTGTTCGTCACGGCAGAACCGGCGCTCACCTCCTCGGGCTCCAGGCAGTTCAGCGACCATGTGGTGATCGGCATAAGCACGAATCCCATACCGATCTGGCGCACGAACTGCCAGATGGACACCCACCAAATCCATGAGGTCATGGAAATCAGACTCATCATAATGGTGCCGAACAGCAGGGTGATCGAGCCGATCAGCGCCACCGGACGCGCGCCGAAACGGTCGAGCGCCTTGCCTCCGAAAAACTGCGCGATGCACTGGCCGAACGCGCCGGGCAGCATCACCAGACCGCTGATCGTGGCGGAATAGCCGCGGCAATCCTGAATGTACAGCGGCATGATCACCATAATCGAGCTGAAGGCGAAGAACGACAGCGCGGCGGTGACGGTGCCGACGGTGAAGCTTTTGTTTTTCAGCACGCTCAGGTTGAGCAGCGGAGGTTGCTTGGACGGGTCGGCCGCCTGCCTGCGAGCGCCGTGGATCTGCCGCAGCACGAACCAGACGATGCCGACCACACCGATGAGCATGGCGAGCCACACCATCGGATGCGTGAATGGATACGATTCGATGTTCGTGAAGCCGAACATGAGTCCGCCGAAGCCGAAAATCGACAGGCCGACGGAGAAGAAGTCGGCTTTTGCGGACGCGTCGCGCGTGCCGAAATTACGCAAGCCGAAAATCGCCAAAAACAGTGAAATCACGCCGATGACCGTCAGCGTGAGGAAGATTGATCGCCAACCGTTCAAATCGGTTTGCACACCACCCAACGTGGGGCCGATCGCGGGCGCGACGCTCATGGCCATGCCGACGGTGCCCATCGCCATGCCACGGCGCGAAAGGGGGTAAATCGAAAATACCGTGATCTGCAGGACCGGCCACATCACGCCGGTGCCGACGGCTTCCAGCAGACGGCCGATCAAAACCAGTACGAACGATGAGCCGAGCCAGGCGAACACCGAGCCGAGCGTGAACACCGCCATCGATGCAATCACGATCTGGCGGGTGGAGAATCGGCGGGTCAGGTAGGCGGTGAGCGGCACCATAACGCCCATGACGAGCTGGAAAACCGACGTCAGCCATTGGCCGGTCGTCACGGAAATGCCGAAATCGGACACGATGGTGGGCAGTGCGGCGCTCAACTGCAGCTGCGTGAAGTTGCCGACGAACGTGATAAAGGTGAGAATGGCGATCGATACGAACGCGGCATGCGTCAGATGGTCGTTTTGGTACGATTCCTCGCGCGTGAGCGGGCAGGATAGGCTGTGGCGATTGTTGTTGCGGTTGTTGCCGCTGTTGTTACTGCCGTTGCCGCCGTTGTTGTGGCCGCCGTCGCTGCCGTTGCTTCCGTGGACATCGCGGTTCGGACGCGGTTTTGTCTCCGGTTCCATATTCTTCAGCAATTAAACCCCTCCGTTTGCAGACTGCACAAGTCTAATACCGTGGGTAGCCGGAGCGTGCGGCAAGGGTGCGGGAAGTCTCGTATAACGGAAGTGTCGGTGCGGCGAAAATCAGGCTTTACCGAGCATTGTCAGCACAATCAGCACCACGTTCAGAGCGACGATCAGCGCGGCGACCGCGATATTGACGACGTGCTTGGCCGGACCGTCCACGTACTCCCCCATCAGCGTGCGGTCGTGCGTGTAACGCATCAGCGGAATAATCGCAAATGGAATGCCGACCGACAACACGACCTGGCCGACGATCAACGCTTCCGTCGGATTGTTGGCGAACCACAGCACCACCAGCGCGGGTACCAGCGTCACCACACGGCACGCCCACATCGGCGCTTTGATGCGTAGCAGGCCGTGCATGATTTCGCTGCCGGCGTAAGTGCCGACCGACGTGGAGCTCAGGCTCGACGCAAGCAGACCAATCGAGAAAATCGTGCCGATCACCGGGCCGAGCACATGCTGGATGGCCCGTTGCGCGCCTTCGATGGTGTCGGTGCCGGTCATGCCGTACAGCGAGTTCGCGGCGAGGATGAGCAGCGCGAGGTTGACCGAACCGGCCAATATCAGCGCCCAGGCCACGTCGATTTTGCTGCCGTGAAGCAGCTTCTTCACGCTCGGCTTCGCTTCGCCGGGGGCGTAATGGTCGTTGACGAGCGTGGAATGCAGGTAGATGGCGTGCGGCATGACCGTGGCGCCCAGCATGGACGTGGCCATGAGCACGGTGTCGGTGCCTTTGAAGCGTGGAATCAAGCCGGCGACGACTTCTTTCGGATTTGGCGGGGCGATGAACAGACCGGCGATGAAACCGAACGTAATCACCAGCAGCAGGCCGATGATCAGTTTTTCGAAAATGCGATGTGTGGCGCCTTTTTCGAAAATCAGCAGCACCGTCGACACCGCGCCGATGATGCAACCGCCGACGAACAGCGGCAGACCGAACAGCAGTTTCAGTGAGATCGCACCGCCGATCACTTCCGCCAGATCGGTGGCGATGGCGATTACCTCAGCCTGCATGAAGAACATGAACCGGCCCGCGTCGCCAAGCCGTTCACCCAGGATTTCCGGCAGGCTTTTGCCGGTGACGATGCCGAGTTTCGCGGACTGGTATTGGATAAGCACGCTCATGCAGTTGGCCAGCACCAGCACCCACACCAGCAGGTAGCCGTAGCGCGCGCCCGACGTGATGTTCGCCGCCACGTTGCCCGGATCCACGTATGCGACCGCCGCCACGAACGCGGGGCCGAGGATGCCGGCGAGCGCGTGGCCGTGGTGGTACGGCCGGGCGGATCGGTCATGCTGCGCAGTGATCGTCATATTCTTCGAATCCATATCGTTCTTCATATCCACGCAACGTTATAGTGCGTTTTCCGCGCAGAATTGTTACGTCTGTTACGGAAAGCTGAACAGCTGCCGAACATGCGCCGATTGTGGGGCGGACAGACCGCGATCACGGAAGCCGCTACACTGGTGCGAAGAACATTGCATTTCGACTCAAGGGGTTGTTCCATGGCTGTTTTCCACACTCCGATGATCACGCTTTCCGACGGCAATCTGATTCCGCAGATCGGCTTGGGCGTGCTGCGCATCGACGACGAGGGCGTTACCCCCGTGGTCGAGAGCGCGCTGGAAGCCGGTTATCGCCATATCGATGGCGCCGCGGGGTACAATAACGAGGCTGGCGTCGGACGTGCGCTGCAGAACGCGGGCTTCACGCAGGGTGAGAATCGCAAGAACCTGTGGGTGACGACGAAGCTGCGCGATTCGGAACAGGGGTACGATTCCGCGCGCAAGGCGTTCGACCGTCAGCTTGACCTGCTGCAGCTCGATTATGTGGACATGTATATGCTGCATTGGCCCACCCCGTTCAATTGGCGTTCCGGCGAAACGTGGAAGGCGTTCGACGAGTTCCGCGCGGAGGGTCGCGTGCGTACGCTTGGCGTGTGCAATTTCCTGCCGGAGCATCTTGAGCGGCTGCATAAGGAAACGGGCGAATATCCGGCCGTCAACCAGATCGAACTGCATCCCACGTGGCAGCAGCGCGAGGTGGTGGCGTACTGCAAGGCGCACGGCATCGCGGTCGAGGCGTATTCGCCAATGGCCCGCGGCGCCGACCTGAACGCCGGCGACGGCGTGATCGCGCGCATCGCCGAAGCGCATGGCGTCACGCCCGCGCAGGTGATTCTGCGGTGGCACATCGAAAACGGCACGATCATCATCCCCAAGTCGGTGCATGCGGACAGGCAGAAGCAGAACCTCGACCTGTTCGGATTCGTACTCAGCCCGGCCGAGCATGCGGCCATCGATGCGCTCGACGGGCCGACGCGCGCCGGGCACGATCCGATGACGTTCACGTACGCGTGAGACTGCTTAGGGTGCGATGACAAGGCGCGGATCGCGTGACGGCACGCATTTTCGTAAGAAGCTGCTCAATGCCGACGGGCCGGTGGAACGCATACTGATCCTGCTGGTGATCGCCGTGGTGGCGGGCGTCACCATCGGCCTGCTCATGCCGAAAGCAAACCCGACCGTCGGCGAAATAACAGGCGAATACACCGCGTCCGGCAGCGCCGCGCAGACGCTGCAGCAGCTGACGGTCGACGATAATCAGCGGCACGCCGGCTACGATCGCGACCTGTTCGGCTTCCGCCAAACCGACGACGACGGCAACGGATGCGACGTGCGCGAAGACGTACTGGCGCGCGACCTGACCGACGTGCGCTACCGGCAGCATGGATGCAAAGTGGAATCGGGCACGCTGGCCGACCCGTACACCGGCAAAACAATCCACTTCGTACGCGGCGCGCGCACCTCGTCGGCGGTGCAGATCGACCATGTGGTGGCGTTGGAGAATGCCTGGCGGTCGGGCGCGAGCACGTGGGACCAAGCCAAGCGGTACCGGTTCGGCAACGATATGTACAACCTGCTCGCGGTGGACGGGCCCGCCAATCAGGAGAAGGGATCCGCGTCGGCCGCGTACTGGCTACCCACGAACGGCGCGTACCGGTGCGAGTACGTGGCCCGGCAGATCGGCGTGAAAGCCAAGTATGGGCTGAGCGTCACCACCAAGGAAAAGCGGGCGATGCTGTCCGTGCTGCATGGCTGCCCGGCGCAAAGCGTACCGGAGCGGTGAGGCGCGTGGCAGATGGCGGAGCGTAGGTGCGCGGTGAAGCGTAGGTGAGTGGCGGAGTCTCCCGAAATGTGTCACGATTCGAAATTTTGGCCATTTTTTCGAATCGTGACACAAAACAAGCGACACGGGCAGTACCGGAAGAGTAGGTCCAAGGCCTGCTCTGGAAAGGGCGGAGCTGGCGCACAGATAGCGTGGGCAGTGCCGGAAGAGCGGAATCAAGGCCTGCGATGGAAGCGAGGAGGGCACTCAGGGGAGGAAGGCATGCGGAAAGCGGGAGCACTAGGCGGCGCGAAACCAAACACGCGACACTAGGCACAGGCAGCTAGGCACAGCCAACGCGACACTAGGCACGGGTGGTGGCGCGGGCTATGACGCGGGATTGGGTGGTGATGAGCTCCGGTTCCAGCGTGCGACTGCCGTCGATGCGGTTGATGATGCGGCTGACCGCAGTTGGCGCGATCCAGTCAAGGCAGGAATCCATGGTGGTCAGCGGCGGCTGGAAATACGCGGCTTCCTCGTTGTTGTCGAAGCCGATCACCTGCACCCGGTCGGGCACCGCGATGCCGTTCGCCGCCAAAGTGAACAGCGCGCCCAACGCGAGCTGGTCGTTGAACGCCACGATGCCATCGAAAGGAATGCCGGAGTCGACGATATGCTGCGTCATGCGCGCGCCCGAGCCGATGGTCCAATCCTGGCCTGTGTTGGGCACAAGACGCGCATCCAGTTCGACGCCTTGGTTGGCGCACGCTTCGAACACACCGCGCATGCGCAACTGCGCGTTGCCTTCCATGGCGTCACGCAGATCGAGGATATGTTCCGGATCGGTTCGCGAGCCGATCACCGCAAGATTCGTGGCACCGTGGTCGAACAGGTATTGCGCGGCGAGACGCGCCTCCTGAACATCATCCGGGGTGACGTGGTCCGCCTTGTCGTGCGTGGATCGCGCGCCCACGCAGACCAGCGGATAATCCACGTCCAAATCCTTGGGATCGAGCTTCTCGACTTCGGAAATGGACAGGATCATGCCATCCGACACTGTGGTGTTGAAGTTCCGCAAGAGCGTGCGGGCACCCTGCGCGGATCCTTCGGCGTAGGTGGTGACGTATACGGAATAACCGTAGATGCGGGCCGCGTCGATCACCCGGTTGGCCAGTTCGGCCAAATATGGCGCGGTCAGGCTCGGCACCGCGAGCGTGATGAAGCCGGTTTTGCCGCGATTGAGGTTGCGGGCCGACACGTTGACGCGGTAGCCGAGCCGGTCGATGACGTCCTGCACTTTTTCGCGTGTGGCGTCGGCCATGCGGCCGGAATGGTTGATGACGTTCGACGCGGTTTTGAGGGAGACTCCGGCCTCTTGCGCCACTTCACGCAGTGTGACGCGTTTCCTGTCGGACTTGTCCGGCCTCGTATCGGCCATGTCTCCCCCTAACCGCATCCGTCATCGATATTCGGTTTCCGACTTTACCGCCTTACCACGAGCACGCCGTTGCGATGCACGGTGTATGAGCCGGGCTTCTTCCCCCGTTCCGTTTGGAACAGGATTACCGGTTCGCCTTCGATGCCCTGCAATTCGACCGTCTCCTTGCCGCGGGGCAGGTAGAAGTCGAAAGTGGCATCAGCGGATTCGCGCACGGTGTGCAACACGTCGGCATTATCCTGCGACGGGGCCGCGAGATATGCGCGGACCAGCTTCGTCAGATCGGCCACATCCAGATCGCAGCCGACGAAATACGCTTCGCCGGAGCCGTACGGATTGCGGGTGACCGCGGCCGTGCCGTCGAGCTCCCATTCGTCCGCTTCCTCGCCGGCGTACGTGGCGAGCACCTGCGCGTGCTCGCCGGTCACGTTCACGTCGTTCTGCCACAGGCGGGTCGTAGAGCCGTCCATCGCAACCGAATCGTCGGCGGATGCCAGTCGAATCTCGCTCGGCTCGCCTTCGGCTTCGGCGCCGAGGATGTTGAATTCCTCGCCGCGGACGCCCAGCATCAAACGCAGCAGGCCGTCGCCCGCGCCCGGGTATCCGCCGAGCCAGGTGTGGAAGTGCTCGTCGATCAGTCCGGTCGCGTAGCCGATCACCACGCGGCCGCCGGCGGCTGCGAAGTCGGCCAGCCGCTGCGTGTCGGCGGCGCTCAGGATCAGCACGGTCGGCAGCACGACGGTCTTGTACGAGCTCCAGTCGTAGGCGAGCGGCACGATGTCGGCGCGCGAGCCCGCGTCCAGGAACGCGCGGTACCAGTCGCGCACGTCATGCCAGTGGTTGAGTTTCATGCTCGGCAGGGTCTGGGAGCGGGTGGCCCATTCCGATTCGGCGCTGAAGAGGATCGCCGTGTCGGAGTGCGCCAATTCGGTGCCCTGCACGCCGGCGTCGGCGAGCGTGTGCAGCGACGCGCCCAGCTCGCACACCTGGCGGAACAGCTTCGTGTCCTCGCCGGCGTGCGGAACCATGGCCGAATGGAACGCTTCGGCACCGAACGCGGACGCGCGCCACTGGAAGAAGTTGATGGCGTCGGCGCCCATGGCCACATGGGCCAGGGAGTCACGCACGGTCTCGCCCTTGCGCTTGCGGGTGTTGAGCGGCTTCCACTGCACCGCCGAGGTGGAGTGTTCCATGACGTACCACGGCTTGCCGAGCGCGAGCGAATCCATGAGCGCGTCGGAGCAGGCCAGCTCGTCGAGGTGGGATTCGCCCTCGTGGAAGTAGTGGTCGTTGGATACGAAGTTCACTTCCTCGGCCCAGGCGGCGTAGTCCATGCAGCACTGGTCGGTGGAGACCATGAAGTTCGTGGTGAACGGCTTGTCGGGGCAGATTTCGGCGATCGCGTCGCGTTCGGCCTTGTAGAAGTCGAGGAGCATGTCGTTGCCGAACCGTTCGAAGTCGAGCTTCTGGCCGGGGTTGACCATCGAGTCGGCGCCCATGAACCGTGGGATGAGCACTTCGTCGAAGCCGTTCATCTCCTGGCCCCAGAAGGTGGTGCCCCACGCCTGGTTGAGCGCGCCGATGGTGCCGTACTTGCGGCGGCACCACGCGCGGAAGGCGTCGAGCGCGTTGTCGGAGTAGTCCTCGCGGTTGTTCCAACCGTATTCGTTGCCCATATGCCATGCGGTCACATACGGGTTAGTGCCGTACCGTTCGGCGAGCTTGCGGCACAGGGTCAGCGCATATTCCTTGAATACCGGGCTGGTCGGGCTCCACGATTGGCGCGAGCCGGCGTTGACGGGGTGGCCGTACTTGTCACGCGGAAGGACCTCCGGGTGGCTTTCGTACAGCCACAGCGGCGCGGTCGCCGTCGCGGAGGCCAGGTCGACCGCGATGCCGGCATTGCCGAGTTTGTCGATGATGCGGTCGAGCCAGCCGAAATCCCAACGATCCTCGGTGGGTTGGATGCGATCCCAGCTGAAGATGGCGAGGGCCACGGTGTTGACGCCGGCCTGCTTCATCAGGCGGATGTCGTCGTCCCAGATGTCCTCGGACCATTGGTCGGGATTGTAGTCGCCACCGAAGGCGATGCCGCGGCCATCCGCGGTCAGCAGTTTCGGCCATTCGAAGTTGCGTCGCATGCTCTCCTCTTTTCCTTGCGAGACTTCCTCTTCACGGAAGGTATTGTTCAATCATTCTTTGACTGCGCCTGCGGCGAGGCCGGACTGCCAGTACTTCTGCAAACACAGGAACGCGACCACCAACGGGATGATCGTGACCAGCGAGCCCGTGATCACCAGGTTCTGGATCGCCTGCCCGCCAGCGGTGGACGCCTGGTCCTTCCACTGGTTCAACCCGATCGTGAGCGGATACCAGTTCGAGTCCTTGAGCATGATCAACGGCAGGAAGTAGTTGTTCCACGTCGCCACGATCGAGAACAGGGCCGTGGTCACGATGCCCGGCGCGAGCAATGGCAGCGACACCTGAAAGAACGTGCGCATCTCGCCCGCGCCGTCCACGCGCGCGGCCTCGAGCAGCTCGGTCGGCACGGCCTGCTCCGAGAAGATCCACATCAGGTACAGGCCGAACGTGGACACCAGGGACGGGATGATCATGGCCCACGGCGTGTTCGTCAGGTTCAGCTTCGCGAACAGCAGGAACTGCGGGACCGCCAGCGCGATGCCCGGCACGCTGATCGCGCCGATGATGACCACGAACACGGCCTTGCGGCCCGGGAAACGGAACTTCGCGAGCCCGTAGCCGCCCAGGATCGCGAGCAGGGTCGCGCCGCCCGCGCCCACGACCACGTACAGGATGGTGTTCAGCAGCCAACGGCCGAAGATGCCGCCGTCATAGGTGAACACGGTCTTGATGTTGTCCCACAGGGCGAACGTGCGGCCGAAGCCCAGGCCGAACGTCGAGGTGAAGTCCGCCTGGGTCTTGGTCGCGTTGACCGCGAGGTAGACGAACGGGAACAGGCAGTACACGGCGAACACCGCGCACACCAGGGTCAACAGCCTGCTGCGTCTCGGGTTCGACACGTTTGCGAACCCCGATTTCGCCGCGCGTTTGCGTTCCGCGGCCTCGTCCCTGGCGACCCTCCTGGCGCGCTCCCTCTCGGCCCTGCGCACGGCCCTGTCATGCTCGCGGGCCTGCGCCTGCGCGTTGTTGCTGCTCATGATCTTTCGCTCCTTACCGGATGGAATCTTCCGTCTCCCTTGCGCCCCGGGCGCCGTGGCCCGGGCGCGCGGCCCCCTCGGGGCCTCACTTCATCTGTTCCTTCATGCTGTTGATCTGCACCACGTACGCGATCGCCATCGTGATGACCGCCATCGTGATGGCCAGCGCGGCCGCGTAGTTCGACTGGTTGCCCGCGAAGGACAGGTTGTACGCGTACATGTTCGGCGTGTAGTACGTGCTGATCGCGTTGCCCGGGACCATGTTCTGCATGATGCTCGGCTCGTTGAACAGCTGGAACGAGCCGATGATCGAGAAGATCACCGTGATCGCGAGCGAGCCCTTGAGCTCGGGCAGCTTGATGGACTTGATGATCTGCCACTCGCTCGCCCCGTCGATCGACGCGGCCTCGTACAGGGAATGCGGGATCGTGGACAGCGAGCTGTAGAAGATCAGCATGTTGTAGCCCGTGAACTCCCACGTCACGATGTTGCCGATCGACGCGAGCAGCACGCTCGGCGAGAGCATGTCCAGGTGCGTGCCGAAGAACCCGTTGAACGAGCCCACCAGACCGTACTTCGCGCCGTACATGAAACCCCAGATCAGGGTCGACACGACAGCGGGCACCGCGTACGGCAGGAACGTGGAGATGCGGAAGAACTTCGTGCCGTGCAGCTTCATGGAGTCCAGCGCCAGGGCCATCGCCGCGGCGAGGAACAGCATGATCGGCACCTGGACCACGGTGAACAGCGCGACCCTGCCGACCGCGCTCCAGAACTGCTGGTCGTGGAACAGGCGTATGTAGTTCGCGAACCCCACGAACTGGGTGCCGCCGATCATCCTCTTCTGGAAGAAGCTGATGTAGATTGCATACATGATCGGGATGATGAACACGAACACGAACACCAGGGCGAACGGCCACATGAATTTCCATCCGCGCCAGTCCGCGTGGTGCCTGTTGACGCGCACCTGGTCGGCCGGCGTGTGCAACGGCGCCGCGACACTTGCTGCTGCTTGAGTCATGGTTGTTCTTCTTTCTTCACACGATTGTCTTCGCACAATTGCGGGCATAGACAAGGCGGGGATCTTCCCGAGGCGTTTCCCCGCCTTGGTATGTGCTTCCTTGGTTCTTGCTGACTGGTTGCCTGCAGGCGTGTTGGCTGTTACCTGCAGTCTGTTGGATTCAGGATGCGATACCCCCGATCAGCTCTTGTTGGTGACGGTGTAGCCCTGCTGGGTGCCGTGGTCGGCGAGCGCCTTGGCATAGTTGGCGAAGGCTTCCTTGAGGGTGATGTTCTTGCTGAAGGCCTTGGAGATCTGGTCGCCGAAGCTGGACTGCGCGAACGGGTTGTACGGCAGGTAGGCGAACTTGGAGACCTTGCGCTGGGCCGCTTCGGACAGGACCTGGTTGACGTTCTGGCCGCCGAAGTAGTCGTTGACCTTCTTGTTGGCCTCAGAGTTCGGATCAGTGAAGCTCTTGGAAGTCAGGATGCTCTTAAGGCTCGGGAAGGTGCCGGTGTCGGCCATGGTCTGCGCGCCCTTGCCGTGGGTCAGGTATTCGACGAACTTGTAGGCCGCAGCCTGCTGCTTGGACTGGCCGACCACCGCGAGTGCGGAGCCGCCGTCTTCGGCGGAGGTCTCATCACCCTCGTTCCACTGCGGAAGCTGGGCCACGCGCCAGTTGCCGGCCTGGTCCGGCGCGCCGTTCATGAGGTTGACCGGCATCCAGCCGCCGATGGTGAGGGAGGCGATGGTGCCGTCGTTGAGCTCGCGGTTCCAATCGTCGGACCAGTTGGCGGTCTTGGTGTCGATGAGGTCCTCATCGATGAGCTTCTGCTGGAAGTCGATGTACTTCTTCATGCCGGCATCGTTGGTCATGTCGATGGTGATCTTCTCGCCGTCGACCTTCCACGGCTGGGCGCCGGCCTGCCAGGCCTGCGCGGTGAAGGGCTGGTATTCCATGGAGGAACCGGAGTTGTTGGTCATGTAGGAGCCGGCTGCCTTGACCTTCTTGGCGGCCTCGTAATAGTCGTCCCAGGTCTTGATCTTGGTGCCGTCGACGCCGGCCTTCTTGAAGACCGCATCGTTGTAGAAGAACATTTCAGGGCCGGAATCGATCGGCAGCGCGTACGGCTTGTTGTTGTACTGCAGCTTGTTCCACGGGCCTGCGGAGAAGTCGTCGGCGAGCTTATCGGCGCCGAACTGGCTCAGGTCGGCGAGGTCGCCGGTGACGGCGAACTGGGTGACGGTCGGATCTTCAAGCATCACCACGTCCGGAGCGCCCTTGCCTGCGGCGATGGCGTTGCTCAGTGCGGTCTGGGTGTCGGAGGCGGTACCGGTGTTGTTGAATTTCACGGTGATGCCGGGGTTGGCCTTCTGGAAGTCCTTGATCAGGTTGGTCATGGTGTGGCCGGTGTCCCAGCCCCAGAACACGAGCTCGGCTTTGTTGGCGTCTCCCGTGCTGCCCTTGCTGGCGTTGTCGGATCCGCCGCCGCAAGCCGCCAGGCCGATGAGGGTCGCAGCTGCGGTCAATGCCGCGAAAGCCTTCTGTGTGGTGCGCATGTTTCCTCCTTCAGGTGCCGACAGGCTTCGAAACGTTGGCTGGATGACGCTCATCCATGCCGGACGTTCCCCGCCTGAGTCGCTGGTGCGACCGCCTTGTCCTTGGGCGGTGTTCCTAGCTTCCAGACTTTCCTTGTCTGGGCTTCCTCAGACTTCCTCCCTCTTTTGGTACACCGGTGTATCATCGGTCAAGAACCGACCACTGTCAGTTTCCTGACGTTTCCAGTGTCCAATTGAGTTCGGCCGCCTTCGTCGGCCTTTGTTTCTCGCTGGTACAGCCGTGTACCATTAGCTCTTATGATACACGGCTGTACCAATAAGTCAAATCTTGACGCGGAACCGCTTGAGCTGAACCGCTTAACATGCTGTGCGATTCGGCGTTTCCTGATATCGACATGCCGGCCGATGTCTTTACGCACAACCGCTTACGGCTTCCCGGGCGGAATGTGGACAAGTCGGTGTATTACGGGGGATTATTTTTCCGATGAATTCCCCAGTATTGGTTGGGATTGAAAAGATGCTGAAAGTCCACAGATAAAAAATCGGCGGCCCCAAGGAAATATCCTTGGAAGCCGCCGATATGCTTGCGTGCGTCGCGCTACGGGCTCAAGCGAGTACACAGCGTGCTACGCAGACCGTGAGCAACACAGACCGCGCGCTACACAGAATCGCAAGCTACAAACTCAGGAACAGCTCGTGGATGCGGGTGTCGTCGGTGAGCTCGGGATGGAACGCCGTGGCGAGGATCTTGCCTTGGCGCAAGCCGACCACATTGCCGTCCACCGACGTTTCGACGGTGGCGGCCGGTCCGACTTCGGCCACGAACGGCCCGCGGATGAACACCAGCGAGAAATCTTTGAGCACGATGTCGGCCGGGGCGTCCTGCGGAACATGCTCGCCCGGTGCGACCACGACGGCGGAATCACCGGAAGAGGAGCCGAAATCGGCGGTGGCGGCGAACGAGCCAAGCTGGCGGCCGTATGCGTTGCGCCGCACGACGGCGTCAAGCGCGCCGAAGTAGACGTTGTCGTCGTTATCGAGCTTGCGGGCCAGCAGAATCATGCCGGCGCAGGTACCGAACACCGGTTTGCCGGCGGCGATATGCTCTGCAATCGGCTCGAACAGGCCGGTGGAGCGCAGCAGCTTGCCCTGCGTGGTGCTCTCGCCGCCAGGCAGAATCACGCGATCAATTGAATCGTCGAAATCCTCGGCGGCACGCAGCAGTTTCCACGGCGCGCCAAGACGATCCAGCATCGCGGCATGCTCAGCGAACGCGCCTTGCACCGCGAGAATGCCAGTCACGCCATGCTGCGCGGAAGCCGCACCTTCGGCAACGTCGGCCGATTCTTCCTTCGAAATGTATTCAACGGCAACAACCATCGGATCTCCTTACCCAAACCATCGAGACCATCACAAATCATGCGAAATGCAATCACACGAAACGGGCGGCATAAGGCGGCCGATAGTCACACCCCATCCGCTCGCAATACGTGAAATCACAGCACAATCACAGCGAGATCATTCGCCACGGGCGGCCATGATGGTCTGGATTTCGTCTTCGTTGATGCCGACCATGGCCTCACCGAGGTTCTCGGACAGGCGTGCGAGCAGGTCGGCGTCCTGCCAGTTGGCGGTGGCCTGCACGATGGCGGCCGCACGCTTGGCCGGGTCGCCCGACTTGAAGATGCCGGAGCCGACGAACACGCCTTCCGCACCAAGCTCCATCATGAGGGCTGCGTCGGCCGGGGTGGCCACACCGCCGGCGGCGAAGTTGACGACCGGCAGACGGCCGTTGTCGTGCACGTACTTGGCGAGATCGTACGGCACGGCCAGCTGCTTGGCGGCCTCGTACACCTCGTCGTCGCGCAGGGAGACGAGTTCGCGGATCTGCTTGTTCATGGTGCGCATGTGACGCACGGCCTGGATGACGTCGCCGGTGCCCGGCTCGCCCTTGGTGCGGATCATGGACGCACCTTCGGCGACACGGCGCAGCGCCTCGCCCAGGTTCTTCGCGCCGCACACGAACGGCACGTCGAACTGGTTCTTGTCGATGTGGTACACGTCGTCGGCGGGGCTGAGCACTTCGGATTCGTCGATGTAATCGATTTCGATGGCCTGCAGAATGCGGGCTTCGGCAACATGACCGATACGAACCTTTGCCATGACCGGGATGGACACGGCTTCCTGGATGCCCTTGATCATGGCCGGATCGCTCATGCGGGAAACACCGCCGGCAGCACGAATATCGGCCGGAATGCGTTCGAGCGCCATCACCGCGCATGCGCCCGCGTCCTGTGCGATCTTCGCCTGCTCCGGGGTGGTGACGTCCATGATCACGCCACCCTTGAGCATCTGCGCCAGATTCTTGTTCAGTTCGTTCCTGTTGTTGGCCATCGCCAGCCTTTCGTCGAAAATAATCGTTTGCTATCGATACTAACGATTTCCCATTTCGATTTCACGCGAACTGAATCTTATAACCTACCAAAAAGTCGGTTTTGCTAAATTTGCAACCTTATTTTCATGATTGTTTCATTGGCTTATGATTTCGATTCCGTCGACATTTCGTCGGTTTCGTCCGTTTTTCTTGCTTTACCTGCGACCATGGCTTTCGATTCGTCCGCTTCCGTACGCCGTCGCGCGCGCTATAGGAAACACGAATGACATGCGATTTTCATACGACCACATTGCGGACGTGCGACGCGTCCGTATGCGGCCGCATGGGCATGGGCACCTCACCAGGCCCCGCATTACGCCGATTCACACACTAGTTCGCACGCATCGGCTCGCCGCATCAGTTCGCAATCCGCACGTGCCAGCTCACATGCGCACGATGCGGTCCGCGATGCGCATGGTGGAATCGCGGTGCGAGACGAGCAGCACCGCGCTCCCCTGCTGCGCCAACGCGTCAATCGATTGCAGAATCACGGATTCGTTGTAGGCGTCGAGGCGACTCGTCGGCTCGTCGAACAACACCAGCGACGCGTTGCGCAGGAAGACGCGAGCCAGGCCGATGCGTTGCCGTTCACCCTCTGAAAGCCGCCCGCCCAACTCGCCGACGGGGGTATCAAGGCCCTGCGGGAGCGAGTCGACCAGTTCAAGCGCGGAAGCCTTGGCAAGCGCGGCGCGCAGCACGTCATCACCGACAGAAAGGGTCGACCGGGTGGAAAGCGCGGAATCAGCGGCATTCCACGAAACGGGAGGAGCGGGCGGGGTAAGAAGCGCTCTGCCGGAAGTCGCGGAATCGTCCGGATCGCCAGCATTACCAGCCCTATCCGCATCGCCCCTGTCGCAGGCCATAAGCAGGTTTTCACGGATAGTGCCGTCGAACAGGTAGGTTTCCTGCCCCATCATCGTTTGCACGCGACGGCGATGATGCGCGTCGATCTGCGGCAGTGGCACCTCGGACAGGGCGACTAAGCCGGATTGCGGGTCCCAGTAACGCATGAGCAGCTTCAGCAGGGTCGATTTGCCGCGGCCGGACGGGCCTTGGATGCCGAGGATGCCGTGTTGTGGTATGTCGAACGAGACGTGGCTGAGGATTGGCTCGGCGGACGACTCGGGGGCATCCGCATCGCTTCCGGAAGTTGGAGCCTCGCCCGAATTGCCGTAGCCGAACGTGACGTCGTGCATGGACATGCCGTGGTAGCGCGGCAGGAAATCGCCCCGCTCCTCCACTGCGGGGGTTTCGTCCATCAGCGCGAACAGGCGGCGGGCGGCGGCAAACGTTTGTGTGAGATTGGCCGGCAGCGCGCTCAACGCGAGCGTCGGACCGAACGAGCTGGCCAGCAGCACGAAAGCGGCGGTCAGGCGGGCGGCGAGCGCGGAAATGACGGTCTGGATGGTCGCAGCGGCAGCGGAAGCGGCGGAAGCGATGGGCATCGTCGTACCGGACGTGACCATCGCCAGCAATGCCGCGATGGCAGTGAACAGTACAACCAGCACCGCGCCGAAGCCTGCGAAATCGCCATTCTTGGCACTCAGCCGGGCACGGCGGCTCCAGAGCGAGCACGTGCGTGACGCGATGCCGGCAAGCCGCGCATGGCCTTGGCCGAATCGGATGATTTCGTCGAGACCGCGCATATCGTCGAGCATTTCGTCATCAAGTTGGGCGGATTCGCGGCGAATATCCCCACCGAGACCGCCTACCGCCGTGGCGAAGAGTTTCGGCAGCACGATGCCGACGGTCAGGTGCGCGATGACCAGCGTGACAGCGATCGCAGGGCTCAACGTAAGCAATGCGACCGCGTAAAGCACGGTGGTCGCGATGGCGATGACAACCGGCGAAATGGTGTGCGCGAAGAAGATTTCCAGCAGTTCGACGTCGGTGGTGACCAGCGCGATCAGGTCGCCTTTGCCTTTGCCGGACAGTTTGGCGGGCGCGAGGCGACGCAGCGCGGCAAACGTTTTCGACCGGAACAGCGCGAGCAGGCGGAAGGCGACATTGTGGTTCATGTACTGTTCGGCGTAGCGCATGCCGCCGCGGATCAGTGCGCAGATAATCATGGCTGCGATTGCCGCGGGAAGGCTGAGATTCCAGACTTTTGCGCCAGCTGCGGCAAACAGCGCGGCGACGCCGAAAACCGGCAGGAACGTGGCGGCGAGGTGGCCGAGGATGCCGCACGCGCAGGCGATGGCCATGGGTTTGCGCAGTGGGCCGACTTCGCGCAGCAAGCGGGCGACGACTTGGGTTGTTGGCATGTCCGATTTGGCGCCACTGGCGTTCGATTCGGTGGAACCAGACATCCGAGACACGGCAAACGCACCGGACGCATGAGTCATACGCGATACGCGCGGCGCGACGCGACCAGACAATCCCACCCGTTCCACGCTTTCCTGCGCCCGGAACAGCTTGGCATACGTGCCGTCCGCGGCCATGAGATCGTCATGCGCGCCCTGCTCGACGACGACACCCCCATCAAACACTACGACATGGTCCGCGTCGGCCGCGTTCGCCATGCGGTGCGTGACCATCAGCACGGTTGCGCCGGCGTCGGCGAGCGCGCGAATCGTTTGCAAAATCAACGTTTCGCTGTCCGCGTCGACGCTGCTGGTCGCCTCGTCGAAAATATAGACGGCCGACCTGCGCAACAGTACACGGGCGATCGCAATGCGCTGTTTCTGCCCGCCGGACAGATTCGCGCCGTCCTGCGTGATCGGCATATCGAGTCCTCGCGATTGCGCGCGCACGAAATCGTCGATATGCGCGGCTTCCAGCGTCTGCCACAGCTCGTTGTCGGTGGCGTCGGCGCGGGCCATGAGCAGGTTGTCGCGCAGGGTGCCGGCGAACAGGTGGCTGTGCGCGGAGACGATGGAGATTTCGCGGGTGAGCGATGCTGCGGTGAGGTCGCGGATTTGGTGCGATTTCAGGGTTTCACTGTCATCCGGCGCCGCACTGCTTAACATAGCGCCCAGCACTTCGTCCCGCATTCCGGATGGCATTTCGGACAGCAGCACATCGCCTTCATATCCGACAAGCGTGCCGGCAAGCAGCTGGACGGCTGTGGATTTCCCGGAACCGGATGGCCCGACGATCGCAGTGACTTCGCCGGGCAGCGCACGGAGGGCCACGTTGCGCAAGGCGTAGCGCGTTTCGCGCGCGTCACCCGCGCCGCCGCCCTCATCAACGCTGTCCGCATCCGCGTTCCGCATATCGGAATGCGATGTGGACGATATACGACGGGGACTCGCAACACCGGCACCCGCAGACCCGGCAGCGTCAGGCCCCGCACCAGCAGTACCCCCAGCATCCACATCCGCGTCCGCATACCGGTACGAAACACCACGAAACTCCACGCCGACACCACGCCCGGAAGCCCCGAATTCCGGCAGTTCCTTGCTGCCATGCTCCGGTTCGGGCGCGTCGAGCAGCGCGAAAATACGTTTCGTGGACGTCATGCCGTTCATCGCAACGTGGAAATACGAGCCGAGCTGTCGCAGCGGAATGAAGAAATCGGCGGCTAGCAGAATCGTTAGCAATACCGCGGCGATCGGCGTCAAACCAAGCGGCAGCACGCCGGACAGCGCGAAAACGCCAGACGGCGAGAGCGAGCCGGATACAAATCGCCATATCGCAACGCCGATGCCGGCGGCCGCGCCACCATACGCCACGGCATCCATCGCCGTGAGCGAACGCAGTTGGATCTGCAGCACGTTCATGGTCATCACGCGGAACTGTTCGGCCTTCTCGTCCATGACTCGTGCGGCGCGCTCGTCCGCGTCGAAGGTTTTCAGCGTCTCAAGTCCCTGCAGATTGTCGAGGAACGCGGCGCCCATATCCGTGTATTTGCCCCAGTATTTCTTGAATACGCGGGCAGCACGCATCGCCACCATGCCGACGATGAGCACGATGAGCGGCGCGCAGGCGAGCAGCGTCGCGGCGGTGGGCAGGTCGATCGGCGCAAGCACGGCGAACAGCGTGATGGGGGCGAGCACGGCGTAGCACAGTTGCGGCAGGAACAGTTCGAAGAAGCTTTGGATTTGTTCGATGCCTTCGCCCGCGGACTGCACCACGCCGGCGGTGCGCACGCGCTGCGCGTAGGACGGGCCGAGCGCGAGCATCTTATTGAACAGTTTCTCACGCAGCGCGAGTTTGACGCGTTCGGCGGCCTCGCTACCGAAACGTGCGGCGGCGCGAATGGTGACGAATCGCACGACCGCGGCAATAAGAATAATGGCGATGCAGGGCGCGGTGGCGGACGGTACGGGCGCGAACAGCGGTTGCAGCATACGCACCACAGCCACGACGAAGGCGATGTTGGCCACGAGGCCCAGCCATTGGCAGGCGACTTTCGCCGCGATCAATCGACCGACGCCGTCAGCCAAGGAAAACAGCCGCTTGTCGAACATCATGCCCCTTTTCCAATCGTTTGCAATCCCGCCATCCGCTCCAAGCGTATCGGGCATACCGACGAAAGGCAATGACGGAACGGCAATCGCAGAAAATCGTCGGAAAAATCTAGAAAACCATCAGAACTCGCAAGCAAATGCACAACAGCAAAACCACAGAAAACCAAGGGAACGGCGAAAAGTGAGGCGGCTGAATGTTCGCCGTTGAGCAAACAGCCTAGGCGCAAGGGGTAGTTGCGCCAAACTTGAGTGTACACGGAACATGTTGTGGTTCGCAACGTCACTCCGCCCAGTTTTGCCGCATTTTCCACCGTTTTCGCCCGTAAGGGCCACCCCTCTCGAACCCGTCGCGCAACCCGTTGGACACCCTGCGATCGAACGCGTCAAACCTTTTTTCGAGATGATGCATCCGTGCACCAATCCCCCGTTCCGTTGACGTTTCGTGCCACTTTGTCAGTTCAAACAAACCCGTCGCCGTATTTCTTGTTGTTTCTTACAATGCGGACTTACGTCACCGTAACTTACGATATGCGAGGCGCGACACAGGACGCGAAAAGCACGTCACCGATCACCGCAATCGCAGCGATCGCATATATCGCAAAACCCACGAAAACCGCGGAAACGCAAGAAAAGAGAACACTTCATGCTCACCGAGTACACGACCCCGGGCGCATCCGTCGAAGTACGCGACGACGAATCCATCTACTCCCTGCTTACCGAACGCATCAAGCGCACCGGCGAAGACACCGTGATCGCGGAACGCAAAACCGCTCCGGGCCAGTGGACCAAGGTGACGACCGGCGAATTCCACAAGAACGTGCTCTCCGCGGCCAAAGGCCTGATCGCGTTCGGCATCGGCAAGGGGGATGCCGTCACCCTCTTCTCCACCACCCGTTACGAGTGGGGCGTGCTTGATTTCGCACTGGCCGCAATCGGCGCGGTCAATGTGCCGATCTATGACACCGATTCCGCGGCGCAGGCCGAACGCATTCTCAACGATTCCAACGTGAAGCTCGCCATCGCCGACGATCGCGAACGCTTCGACCGTCTTGATTCCGTGATTGGCCGCTGCCCGTCTCTGAAGCATATTCTGATGCTCGACGCCAATGCCATGGGCGCGCTGGAGGGATTGGGCGTCACCGTGTCCGACGAAGAGCTGGACGAGCGTATCGCGTCGGTGCGTGCCGACGATCTGGCCACCATCGTGTACACGTCCGGTTCCACGGGGGCACCGAAGGGTGCCGAGCTGTCGCATCGCAATTTCGTGTCGATCACGCGTGCCGGCAGCCTTGCGCTGCACGAGATGATTCTTGAAGACCATCCGCGTCTGCTGCTGTTCCTGCCGCTCGCCCACTGCTTCGCGCGCTTCATCCAGTACGCGTCGATCGCTTCCGATGACGGCGTGGTCGGCTATCTGCCGGACACCAAGACGCTGCTGCCGGATGTGCGTTCGTTCGAGCCGACGTACCTGCTGGGCGTGCCGCGCGTGTTCGAGAAGGTGTACAACGCGGCTTCCCGCAAGGCCGGCATGGGTTGGAAGGGCCGCCTGTTCCTCAAGGCCGCCGAATCCGCGCGCGACTGGTCGCGCATGCAGCAGGCTGGCGAGAAACCGACCATGAAGCAGACCGCCGAACACCTGTCGTATGAGGCGTCCGTATACCACACCGTGCGTGGCGCGTTGGGCCCGCGTATCCGTTATGTGGCGTGCGGTGGCGCTCCGCTGGACGCGTCGCTGGCGCATTTCTTCAATGGCATCGGCCTGCCGATGATCCAGGGCTACGGTATGACGGAAACCGCGGCGCCGTTTGCCGCGACCCGCGTCACGGACAATGCGATCGGTACCGTCGGCCAGCCTGCGCCGGGATCGTCCGTGCGTATTTCCGACGATGGCGAGCTGCAGGTCAAGGGACCGAACGTGTTCATGGGTTACCACAATCTGCCGGAGAAAACGGCCGAGGTGTTCACCGAGGACGGTTGGCTGCGCACCGGCGATCTTGCGTCGATCGACGATGAGGGTCGTATTACGATTACGGGCCGCAAGAAAGACATCATCATCACCGCCGGCGGCAAGAACGTGTCGCCGATTCCGATGGAGCAGGAGATTGCGAAGTGTCCGATTGTGGAGCATGCCGTGGTGGTGGGCGATAATCGTCCGTTCATCGGCGCGCTGGTCACGCTCGATCCGGAAGGATTGGCGGCCTGGCTGCCGTCCGTGGGCCTGTCCGCGGATACGCCGCTTGACCGCGTGGCGGCTACCGCCGCCGTTCATGACGAGATTCAGAAGTATGTGGACAAGGCGAACGCGACGGTTTCGCGCGCCGAATCCGTGCGTAAGTTCGTGGTGCTGGATGCGCAGTTCACGCAGGAGAACAAGTGCCTGACGCCGTCGCTGAAGGTGGTGCGTCCGGCAGTGAACCGCGTGTTCGCCGACGTGATCGACCAGCAGCTGTACGCCGGCAAGCGCTGAGCCGCACATAGGTAAACAAAAACAGCACGGCGGGGAACGCTGCGTACAAAAGTACGTCAACTTCCCCGCCGTGCTGTTTTTTAAACGCACCCCGTATCGCTGAGATAACGCGTGCGGTAACAGTGCGGCAGGAAACGCCGGCGTACGAAGGTACGTCAAGTTTCCTGCCGTGCTGTTAACGCTCCGTTATTTCAGTGACGGTTGTTGAGGCGGTGGTACATTTCGCTCAGCTCCAGCTCCTTCTCGAACTGGCGGGCGTTGGTGTTCTCGTCGATGACGGCGAGTTCGACGCCGGCGATGCGGGCGAAGTCCTCCCAAGCCTCACGACCGACGGACGTGGTCATGCAGGTGTGGTGGGAGCCACCGGCGGTGATCCAGCACTGCACGGCGGTCTTCAGATCCGGCTTCGGCTTCCACACGGCGCGGGCGCACGGCAGGTTCTTCAGGGAGCCCTGCGGCTCGACGACGGTGACCTCGTCCATGAGCAGACGGAAGCGTTCGCGCTCGTCGGCCATGGAGACCACGACGGCGTCGGCCGGCTTGCCGGAGAACACCAGACGGACCGGGTCGGACTTGCCGCCGATGCCCAGCGGGTAGATGGCCAGCTTCGGCTTAGCGATGGTGCCGATGGACGGGGAGACTTCCAGCATGTGGGAGCCCATGTCGAACTCGTTGCCCGGCACGAAGTTGTAGGAGTAGTCCTCCATCAGGGAGGCGCCACCCTCAAGGCCGTAGCCCATCACGGCGCCGATGCGCACCAGCACGGAGGTCTTCCAATCGCCTTCGGCGGAGAAGCCCCAGCCGTACTCGGACGGGAAGCGCTGCGGGCCGACGCCCGGCAGCTGCGGCAGGGTGCCGAGGTCTTCGAAGTTGTCGACGCCGGCGGTGCAACCGTTCTCACGCATCATGTTGACCATGGCGGCCTCTTCCTTGGCTGCGATGAACAGCTCATCGTAGCGGGAATCAAGCAGCTCGGGGGCCACGTCGTACTTGGCCTTGTAGTCTTCGATGAGGTCCTTGACCTGGCTGTCCTTGACCTTCTCGTAGGCGGCGACGAGGTCGTTGACGGCCCAAGTGTTGATCGAAGCGCCGAACACGCGTTCGGCTTCGGTCTTGTCGCCTTCGGTGACGGCCACGTTGCGCATGTTGTCGCCCCAACGCATGACCTTCATGTTCTGGGAGGCATCCCAGCCGGCGCAGGCGCGAGCCCAGGTGCCGACCTTTTCGGCGACTTCCGGATCGGTGTAGTGGCCGACGACGATCTTGCGCGGAATGCCGAGACGGGACACGATGTAGCCGAACTCACGGTCGCCGTGGGCGGCCTGGTTCAGGTTCATGAAGTCCATGTCGATGGTCTCCCACGGAATCTCCTTGTGGTGCTGGGTGGCCAGCTGCAGCAGCGGCTTGGTCAGCACTTCGAGGCCGCGGATCCACATCTTGGCCGGGGAGAAGGTGTGGCACCAGGTGATCACGCCGATGACGTTCGGGTTGGCGGAGGCTTCGGTCATGAAGGCCTTGACGCCGTCGGAGGACTTCAGGGTCGGCTTGAGCACGATCTTGGCCGGAATCTTGCCGGTCGCGTTGAGGAAGTCGACCATCTCGCCGGTCTGCTGGGCCACCTGGCGCAGCGCCTCCTCGCCGTAGAGGTCCTGCGATCCGACGCCGAACCAGATTTCCTTGCCTTCAAATGGGTTTTCCATTGCCATGTTGGATTATTCCTTACTTCGTTGTTGGGTTTGTCGTTTCGGTTTCCGCTACGTCAGTGCTGGCCGTAGACGTTGGTGTAGCGGTCGTTAAGGCTATCGATGTCTTCCTGGGAGATCGGGATGATGTCTCCGAGCTGCTTGGCGGCCCACATGGTGTGCGCCACCTCTTCGGTCATGGCGGCGGCCTTGACGGCGGCTTCCGCGTCCTTGCCGATGGTGAACGGACCATGGTTCTGCATGAGCACGGCCGGGGACTTCGGATACTTCTTCAGGGTTTCGACCACGCCTTCGCCGATGGCTTCGGAGCCGATGAGGCGGAACGGGCCGACCGGCACCGGGCCGCCGAACTCGTCGCCCATCATAGTCAGGCCGCACGGAATGTTCTGGCCGGTGGCCGCCCATGCGGTGGCGTAGGTGGAGTGGGTATGCACCACGCCGTACACGTCGGGCATGTGGCGGTAGATGTACGCGTGGGACGCGGTGTCGGAGCTCGGCGCTTCGGCGCCGTCGACCACGTTGCCGTCGAGGTCGCACACGACCATCGAGCTTGGGGTGAGGTACTCGTAGCGCAGTCCGGACGGCTTGATGACCATCAGGTCGGCGGTGTGCAGGCGCTGCGAGACGTTGCCTGCGGTCCACACCACCAGATTCCACTTGATGAGCTGCTCGTGCAGGGTGGCGACCACTTCGCGCACCTGCTTGACTTCAGCTCGTACTTCCGGGCCGTAATCAGCCAACGTTGCCATATTATGTTCCTTTCGTCAGGCTTGCTGTTGTTACGATGGACGGTTATTTGGTTTCCAGCGGGATGCTTTCGATGGCGGCATGCTCGATCGGCAGCCCCTTGCGGAAGCGGTCGAAGAAGGCTTCGAAGCCGGCCACGTCGTTGGCGTCCGGCGCTTCCGTGGTGGAGGCCGCGTCGGCGAAGACGCGGGTGTCGAGGTAGTCGGCGAGCGGCTGGTCGGCGTGCCACAGATAGTCGGCAAGCACGGCCATGCCCCACGCTCCGCCTTCGGCGGCGGTGGCCATGACCTTGATCGGGGTGTCGAATGCGGCGGCGAGAATCTTCTGCGCGACCTTCGGCGTGGTGAAGATGCCACCATGGCCGACGAGCGAGTCGACGGCGACGCCTTCGTCCTTGGTCATCACATCCATGCCGATCTTGACCGGCGAGAAGGCGCTGAACAGCTGGGTTCTCATGAAGTTGCCGAGGCTCATGCGCGCCTCCGGGCTGCGGGCGAACAGCGGTCGGCCTTCCGGCAGGCCAGCCAGGAATTCGCCGGAGCGGAACGGATAGTTGAGCAGACCACCGCAGTCGGCGTCGACATCGTCCGCGATCGCGGCGCGGAACAGCGTGCCATACAGCGTGCCGGCATCGACCGGCTGGCCGATCGCGGCGGCGAACTGTCCGAACAGGCCGACCCAGGCGTTGAGATCGGAAGTGAAGTTGTTGGCGTGGCTCATGCCGGCCAGGTCGCCGGCTGGGGTGGTGACGAGGTCGACTTCCGGATGCAGGCGCGCCAGCTTGTGCTCGAGCACGACCATGGCGAAAATCGAAGTGCCGGCGGAGACGTTGCCGGTGCGCACGCGCACGGAGTTGGTGGCGACCATGCCGGTGCCCGCGTCGCCTTCCGGCGGGGCGAGGACGACGCCCGGCTGAAGGGTGCCGGTCGGGTCGAGCAGTTTGGCGCCTTCGGCGGTGAGCGTGCCGGCCGGAGTGCCCGCCACGAGCGGACGGGGCAGCAGGTTCTCAAGCTTCCACGGCTGCGCGGCGACTTCCTCGATCGCGTCGAATCGCTTGATGAACTCGGTTTCGTAGGTATGTGTGGCCGGGTCGATGGGGAACATGCCGGAGGCGTCGCCCACGCCGAGCACCTTCTCGCCGGTGAGCTTCCAGTGCACGTAGCCGGCGAGTGTGGTGATGTAGTCCACCTTGGAGACGTGCTCCTCGTGGTTGAGCACTGCCTGGTAGAGGTGTGCCACGGACCAGCGTTCCGGAATGTTGTACTGGAACAGCTCGGAAAGCTTCTCGTGGGCTTCGTGGGTGTTGGTGTTCTGCCAGGTGCGGAACGGCACGAGCAGTTCGCCGGACTCGTCGAAGGCGAGGTAGCCGTGCATCATGGCGGAGAAGCCGATGTGCCCCACGTGGGTCAACCGTTCGCCATAGGCGGTCTCGACGTCGCCGGCCATCCGGGCGTATGCGGTCTGCAAACCCTTCCAGATTTCCTCCTGGGTGTAGCTCCACAGCCCGTCCTCGAGATGGCTGGCCCACTCATAGTCGCCCGCCGCGATGGTGTGGTAGGCGTCATCGATGAGCACCGCCTTGATGCGGGTGGAGCCGAACTCGATGCCCAGGCTCGTCTTGCCTGCGCGGATCTTCTCGGCGGTCACTGCGACCTGCTCTTGCGTCATAGTTCACGAACTCCTTGCGTCCGAGCGCCTCGCAACCACTCTGTCAACTGAATGTTAGCGCTCACTGTTAACGCTCACTATTGTAGGCACAAACCCGTGACGCACCAAATCCGACGTGTCATCGGAGCAATGAATATATAAACAAATCGAGAAGAAGCAGCGCCTTAGCGACGGCGGACAGGACCCAGGGAGCTGCGGTTGACCATCTGCGCCGACACCAGTCCGACGCCATGCTGCGATGATCCGAAGGAGTTCTCCTCCCCCGCGCCCAGCAGGTACAGCGTCTCGCGCATGGCGGCGACACCCAGCTGCTCAAAGCCGGGGCGGACCGTGGTCAGCGGCGGGAACATATTGTCCATGGCAGGCATGTCGTCGAAACCCACCAGGCTCACATCCTGCGGAATGCGCACGCCATGCTCATGCAGCGCGCGGGCCACACCCACGGCCTGGCTGTCGTTGGCGCAGACCATGCATGTCGGCAGATTGCCGCCGGTGCGGCCGATGTTGTCGAGGATGTGGTTCATCTTGCCGTACGCTTCAGAGGATTCCCAGGTCTCACACTGCACCGTCACGGAATTGACCGCATTGGCCGCGCATAGCTTGTTCCATGCCAGCAGGCGCGTCACCGCGTCGCGCCACTCCTTGGGACCGGCGAAATACAGCACCGAACGGTGCCCGTATTCCACGACTAGATGCATCACGTCGGCCATCGCGGACCATTGGTCCATGCCGACGACGGATACGCGGCGGCGGTCGGCGGACTTCATCAGCCGCAGGCCGTCCTGCACGCCGATGCCACCGTGCGTGGATGTGACGATCACACGAGGCTGCGCGATCCGCGTCCGGCATGCCGCGGAAAACATGACATCGGTGGGCGTGAGGAAGATGAACGCATCGACGTTCATCTCGTCGAAGGTGCGGCACAGGTCGTCGAATTCCTCCTGCGAGCACAGCGCCTCATGCACCATGCTCACCGTCACGAACAGGCCATGCTGGCGGGCCATCGTCTCAATCGCGGAAATCGTGGAAATCGGGCCATAGAAATGCTGGCCGCCGGCGATCAGGCCGATGGTGCGGGACCGGTGCGAGGCGAGCGCGCGGGCGGAGTTGCTGGGACGGTATCCGAGCTGGTCGATGGCCTTCTGCACCTTCTCGCGGGTGGCGTCGGAGACGTCCGGCGAATGGTTGATGACGCGCGAGACCGTCTGGTGGCTCACACCAGCCAGCTTCGCCACTTCGAACATCGAAGGACGCTTATTGCCCGCATTGCGTTTGCCTGCCATGCCCCGTCGCCTTTCGCACACAACTGTTGGTACGTTCGCCTATTGTACACGCAACTTCAGTTAGCGCTAACAACCCTCATGCTCCAAGGATGCGGCACACTGCGCGCAGGCTACCGCACGGCCGCCAAAGCACGCAGACGCGCCGCGAAGTTGGGCCAATCGGTGCGCATGGCGGTCAGCAGCTTGCGGTTGGGCACGTCATCGACCGGCACCCATTCGATCTCCATGCTTTCGTCGTCGTTGGCCTTGGGCTCGACGCGATGCCCCGGCTTTTCGAAGGCGAACACCGTGGTATACGACCATGGGCCGTGGTCCTCGCAGTATGAGCCGACCACGTCGATGTCCTCCGGCGTGATGTTGGCTTCCTCGTACGATTCACGCAACGCGCCCTCGATCGGGCTTTCGCCGTCGGCGGTGGCACCGCCGGGAATGCCCCACGTGCCGCCTTCCGCGCTCCATACCGCGCGGTGCTGCATGACGACGTGCGTCACCTCACCGGTCGTCTCGCTGCGGCGGGCCAAGAGCACGCCGGACGCGCCGTTCGTACCCCAATGCTTGCGACCGCAGGCGCAATCGACCCAGCCGTCTCCCGGCTGGTGCACGTTCTCCTTGGGCGGCAGCGGCTTCGCGGCACCCGTTTTCGCATCATATTCGGCGTCCGGCGCAAGGTCGGAGCGGGTGACGTTCCACAGGTCGGTCCATTCGACGCCCAATTGCGCCGCCAGACGGCGCGCCAACGGCAGGCTCAGGCCGATGATGCCGTGCGGATCGCCTTCGATCGAGTCGATGAACGCGCCGCCGAAACCTTCCAAAGTGAACGATCCGGCCACTTCCAGCGGCTCGCCGGTGGCGATGTAGCGTTCGATATCCAGGTCGGAATATTCGCAGAAGTGCAGGGTCGCTTTGCTGGCGCCGCGCACCATGCGGCCCGACGCGAAGTCGATGAGGCAATGGCCGGTCCACAGCTCGCCGGTGGCACCGCGCATGGCACGCAGCCGTTCGCGCGCTACCTCTTCGCTATGCGGCTTGCCGTAGCATTCGCCGTCCAGCAGGAACATGGAATCGCAGCCGAGAATCAGCGGGCCGGCCTTCGAACGGGTCAGGCTCGGACGGCCATCCACGAAATCGGCGATCGGCTCGGCGACGGTGGGAATGGCGATGCCGGAGAAATCGCGGGTCTTCGTCTCGTCGGCGGACTGCGCGCTGTCCGTGCGTGCGGCTGTGCCCGCCGAGGATGCGTCGCGATCGTCTGCTGCCCGGAGCGGGAAGCCGACCACGCGCTCCCCGCGCGCGTGCGCCGCGGTATCGGCGATGTTGCGATACGCCTGGTGCACGGCCTCGGCCTTCGCCGTGGCGAGAATCATCACACGCTGTTCGACGCTCAGGTCGTTCACGGTGACGCCAAGCGCGGCCGCCTCGCGTTCAAGCGCGGCAGGCTCGTCAACGTGCGAGACACGGATGGTCGGGCAGATGCCGGCGGAGAACAGCACGTCACGGCGTGGACGGGACTGGGAGGCGAGAATCAGCGGGATGCTCATGCGCGTTCCACCTGCACACCCTTGGTGTCGACCGCGAGATGCAGCACACGCCAATGGCCGGATGCCAGCTCTTCGGCGGCGATCCGTTCGAGTTCCTCGTGGGCGTCGCCATGGTGCAGCACAAGCACGCATGGGCCAGCGCCGGACACGGTGGAGGCGAAGCCGTGGGAGCGCATCTTCTCGATCAGCGCCCAAGACGGCTCCATCAGCGAGGCGCGGTACGGCTGATGCAGGCGGTCCTGCGTGGCCGCGAACAGCAGTGCGTTGGCGTTCTGACGCGAGCCGGAGGCCAGCATCGCGGGGTTCATGGCGGCCGGCAGCAGGCTCACACGGGAGACGTTGTGCACGGCGTCCTTGAACGGAATCTCAGTCGGCAACGCCTGACGGGCCTTTTCGGTGGACAGCTCGTAGTCCGGCACGAACACGGCCGCGGTCAGATCGTCCGCCACGCGGTAATTGATGGTGTGGAAGCCGTTGTGCATCGGCTCGCCGCCTGGAATCGGCACGGATCCGACACCTTCCGCGGTCTCCATGTCCCAGGACATGGTCAGGCCGCCGTACACGGCCGGGGCCACGTTGTCCGGATGGCCTTCGATGGCGGCGGCCAGCTCGAACACGGCGTCGCGGTTGAGGTCGTCGTCCTGCGCGAAGGCTGCCGCGGCGGCGATGCCGGCGACGATGGCCTCGGCGGAGGAACCCATGCCTCTCGCCTGCGGGATGTTGTTGTGCGCCTGCAGAATGAATCCGACGCGTCCCAGACCGAAGGTCTGGCATGCGCGGCGGAACGTGGAGACCACCAGGTGCGTCTCGTCACGAGGCAGGGTGTCCTCGCCCTCGCCTTCGATCATCACCTGCGCCGCGGTGTTCACCGGGTCGGCGCTCAGCGTGAATTCAAGCTCGTCATGATAGTCCAAGGCCAAACCGACCGTATCGAAACCGGAGCCAAGATTGGCGCTGGTGGCCGGAACCTTCACACGCACCTTGCGGGTAACTGGAGTCATCTCTCGTCGTCCTTCGTCACATCTTCATTACAAATCAAGCACCGTATACCGTGGCAGTGCCAGAGTCAAATTTCAGGGGGAACCGCACCCGTGCATCGTATTCGGGCCCATGACGGCGGCTTGGCATGGCTTGCATGCCAATCGCATCATGGGCCCGAATCGCATCCGATATCAGTTCAGCACGCGCAGGATCGACGGCTCTCCGCACACGCAATCCAGCTCGCACACGTCCTTGACGGTTTCGCGCAGGGTGAGCTCATCGGTCATGTGGGTGACCAGACGCAGCTGCTGCAGCTCGCCGTCATAGCCCGGATCCTTCAGCGTCGGCTTCAGATCCTGGTTCACGCCGTTGATGGACACGCCATGGTCGGCGAACTTGGCTGCGATCGCGGCGAGCACGCCCGGATTGTCGTGAATCACGAAGCGGACCGCGAACTCGGCCTTGGACGCCTCGATTGGAGCCTTCTTCAGATCCTTGTACAGCGGGATGGACGGACCGGTGCAGCCCTGTGCGATATGGCGGGCTTCGGTGACCACGTCGCCGACGACCGCGGAAGCGGTCGGAGCGCCGCCGGCGCCGCGGCCGTAGAACATGAGGTCGTCCGCGGCTTCGGCCTTGACGAACACGGCGTTGAAGGAGCCGTGCACGGAGGCCAGCGGATGGGTGTTGGAGATCAGTGCCGGATAGACGCGCGCGGACACGCCGGCATCGGTGTTCTCCACGACGGCGAGCAGCTTGATCACCTTGTTTTCCGCGGTGGCGGCGGCGATGTCGTCGGCGGTGATCTTGGTGATGCCTTCGACGGAGACGTCGTCGATGGTGACGGAGGTGTGGAAGCCGAGGGTGGCCATGATGGCGGCCTTGTTGGCCGCGTCGTAACCCTCGATGTCGCCGGTCGGATCGGCTTCGGCGTAACCCTTGGCCTGCGCGTCCTTGAGCACGTCATCGAAGTCGAGGCCCTTGGTGGTCATCTCGTCGAGGATGTAGTTGGTGGTGCCGTTGACGATGCCGAGCATGCTCGTCACCTTGTCTCCGACGAGGGATTCGCGCAGCGGCTTGAGGAACGGGATGGCGCCGCCCACGGAGGCTTCGAAGTAGATGTCGACGCCCTTGGCTTCGGCGGCCGCGTAGATCTCCGGACCATACTTGGCCAGCAGCGCCTTGTTGGCGGTGACCACGGAGGCGCCGGATTCGATGGCGGCGAGCACGAACTTGCGTGCCACGCCGGTGCCGCCGATCAGCTCGATGACGATGTCGGAATTGGTGGCCACGCTCATGGTGTCGGTGGTCACGATGGCCTTGTCGATCCACGGGAACGGATCGGTTTCCACCGGGTCGAGGCAGGCGACGCCGGTCAGCTCGATCGGTCGTCCGATACGTGCGGCAAGCTCGTCCTTCTGCTCGACCAGCAGGCGTGCGGTCTGGGAACCAACGGTACCTGCGCCCAGCAATCCAACGCGAATCGGCGCAACATCTTCCTGTGCCAAGGCATCCTCCCTTGAATGTGAAGTATTGGTGTGACCTTGCTTATTGTACGGTCTCAATATGACGTAAGGCCGCGGAATATCAAGAAAATGGACGGTTTCCGAAGCTTTCCCCGCAAGGAAGCCCGAAAACCGTCCATACCGTGAGACGCAATCGTGGACTATTCGCTGACGTCCCAGCTCAGCAGATCGTCGATCGTCTGCCGGCGGATCATGACGTGTGCGCCGGCCTCGCCGACGCCGACCACGGCGGGAATCAGCGCCTGGTTGTAGTTGCTGGCCATCGTGCGGCCGTATGCGCCGGTGACCGGCACCGCGAGGATGTCGCCACGCTTGATGTCGGCGGGCAGCCGCACCTCGTTGACGACGATATCTCCCGATTCGCAGTGCATGCCGACCACGCGGCACAGCTTGGTCTGCTCGCTTCCCTTGCGGTTGGCCAGACGCGCGGTGTAGTCGGAGCCGTACAGCGCCGGACGAATGTTGTCGCTCATGCCGCCATCCACGGACACGTACACACGTTCCGTCACCGGATTGCCTGACTTGTCTTTCGCCTCGCCGGAAAGCTCGACCGGCTTGACGGTGCCCACGCGGTACAGCGTGACGCCGGTGGGGGCCACCGTCCAGCGGCCCGGCTCGAAGGAGATGACCGGGGCCGGCATGCCGAGCGCGCGGTTCACGGTGCTGACCGCGTCGGCGAGCCTGCCGAGCTCCACGTCGATGTCCATGGAATCCTCGCCGTCGGTGTAGGCCACGGAATAACCGCCGCCCAGATCGACCTCCGGCAGGGTGTACGCATCGGTGGCGTAGAAGGTCTTGCGCAGCAGCATCATGCGCTTGGCCGCCTGAATGAAGGCGTCCGCGTCATGGATGTTGGAGCCGATATGCGAGTGCACGCCGACCAGTTCGAGCACGTCCTGGCGGCGGTAGATGTCCTTGAGCACGGCGAGCGCCGGACCGTCGGCCACCATGGTCATGGCTTCGGCGAGCTTGCGGTCGCCTTCGGAGACCTTCTCGTGGCTCAAATCGTACGGGTATTTGATGTCGTACTGCAGCTCGCGTTGCGCATGGACTTCGGAGGCGTGTTCGCCGAGTCGTGCATTCGAGCCGGCGGGCGTCACGTCGGTGAGGTCGTCGAGCACGCCGAGTTTGCCGGCGTCGGCTCCGGCGGGCAGCAGGGCCACGCCGAACTTCTGGTCCTCGTGGGCGGTGGACACGAATTCGTGGCCGCCGGCGTGGATGCCGGAGGTGACGCGCAGCATGACGCGGGCGCGCTTGCCGAGCCGCTTGGCGATCGCGGCGATGCGTGCCGGCTCATCCGGCTCGTCGATCACGATTTTGTTGAAGCCCTGTTCGATGGCCAGCTCGATTTCCGCATCGGACTTGTTGTTGCCGTGCAGCACGAGGCGGCGGCCTGGGACGCCCGCGGCGAGCGCGATGCGCATCTCACCCATGGTGCAGGTGTCGATGAGCATGCCGGATTCGGTGACGATGCGGCAGATTTCCTTGCTCAGCAGCGCTTTGCCGGCGAAGCTGACGTGGGTGACGGTGTTGTTGAACGCGTGGGACGCGGCATGCACGAATTTCGTGGCGCGGGCGCGCACGTCATCGGTGTCGATGACGTAGAGCGGAGATCCGAATTCGTCGAGCAGGCTTGCGGCGGTACGACCGTGGAAGGTGATCTCGCCTTCGTCGTTCACGGCCGAGCCGGCCGGCCAGATTGGGCTTACAGGCATGGTTTGCGTATCTCCCTTTTTCGTGGATTCGCTTCACATCTTGTCCGGAGCGGTGACGCCGAGCAGGTCGAGGCCTTCGGCGATGACCGTCTTGACGGCGTCGTTGAGCTTGAGTCGCGCGGCGGCGCGGGCCGGTTCCGGAGCCTTGGCGATGCGGATGGCGTCGGCCTGTTCCCCGCGGGCCTCCGGATCGGTGAGTTCCATCGGCACGACGCGCTCCACGTTGTACCACTTGTGGTAGGTGGCGGCGAGGTCCTCCAGGTAGTGGGCCACGCGGTGCGGGGCGCGCAGGTCGCCCGCTTCGCGCAGCAGGGCGGGCCACTGGGCGAGCGCGGCGAGCACTTCGCCGTCGGCGGTGGTGTCGAGCAGGCTCACGTCGGCGCCTTCGTAGGTGATGCCGGCGGCGGCCGCGTTGCGGTCCACGTTGCAGGAGCGGGCGTGCGCGTACTGCACGTAGTACACCGGATTCTCGTTGGAATGCGAGGACAGCAGGTTCAGGTCGATGTCCACCGGGGAGTTGTAGTCGGTGCGGGCCAGCGAATAGCGGGAGGCGTCCACGCCGATGGCGTCGGTCAGGTCGTCGATGGTGACGACGTTGCCGGCGCGCTTCGACATGCGCACGGCCTTGCCGTCCTTCATGACGTTGACGAGCTGGCCGATGAGGATCTGCATGTTCTCGCCCGGCTTGTCACCGAAGGCCTCGCACATGGCCATCATGCGGCCGATGTAGCCGTGGTGGTCGGCGCCGAGCATGTAAATCGCCACGTCGGCCGGGTTGGTCTCGCGGTGGCGCTTGTTGCGGTAGTAGGCGATGTCGGCGGCGAAGTACGCGTAGTTGCCGTCGGACTTGATGATCACGCGGTCCTTGTCGTCACCGTGCTTGGTGGATTCGAACCAGGTGGCGCCGTCCTTTTCGAAGATGTCGCCGCGGGCGCGCAGATCGGCGATGGCCTGGTCCACTTCGCCGTCGGAATACAGGCTGTTCTCGTGGAACCACACGTCGAAATTGACGCGGAAGTTCTTCATGGAACGCTGGATTTCGTCGAACATCATCGGCACGGCGCGCTTGCGGAACTCCTCGCGCTGTTCGGAATCGCCTTCGCCGAGCGGGTTGCCGTCCTGGTCGGCGCCGCCGTCGACGCGCGGCAGGCTCAGCACGTCCACGCCGTCCGCGTTGGCTTCGTCGATGACACGCTTGGCGATTTCGTCGATGTACGCGCCCTTGTAGCCGTCGATCGGGGTTTCCTCGCCGTGGGCCGCGGCGACGAGCGACTTGGCGAAGCGGTTGATCTGCTCGCCGTGGTCGTTGAAGTAGTATTCGCGCACCACCTTGGCGCCGTTGGCCTCAAGCACGCGGGCCATGGAGTCGCCGACGGCCGCCCAACGGGTGCCGCCGATGTGGATCGGGCCGGTCGGGTTGGCGGATACGAATTCGAGGTTCAGGGTCTTGCCGGACAGGTGGTCGTTCTTGCCGTAGTCGCTGCCGGCTTCGAGCACGGTGTCCACCACTGCGGCCGCGGATGCGGAGTCGAGCGTGATGTTGATGAAGCCGGGGCCGGCCACTTCCACGGACTTGATGCCGTCGGCATTGGTCAGTTCGGCGGCGAACAGTTCGGCGAAATCACGCGGCTTCATGCCGGCCTTCTTGGCCAGCTGCATGGCCGCGTTGGACGCCCAATCGCCGTGCGCGCGGTCCTTCGGGCGCATCACGGCGAACTTGGCCTGCGGCGGAATCAGATCGGCGGTCAGGGTGCCTGCCTTGCCTTCGGAGACAAGGGTGTTGGCAATGTTGAAAATCAGTTCACTAAGGGCTTCTGGACTCATTCTTCCAAGAATACCGGGCACGCTGACAGAATCAGTCTTCCTGTCCATCCTCACGATGGGGTTGCGATACGTCCTGCGGAACGCTTTGCAAGGCGTTCTGAGCATCGTCCTGCACGCCATGCCGTTTCGCACGCCACGCCACGGACGCGTAGTAGCCCGTGTAGCACAGCGCCACGAACGGAATCATGTACAGCAGCGTGGAGCGCTGCGACGGATCGCAAATCACCAGAACCAGCGCGCCGACGCACATCACGATCGCGGCGATCGGCACGAACGGGTAGCCAGGCGCGCGGTACTTGAGCTCGCCAACCGTATGTCCCTGCGCGAGCCATTGGTGGCGGAATCGCAAGTGGCAGACGGAAACCGACGCCCACACCACCAGTGTGGCCAGGCCGGAAACCGCGACCAGCGCGAGGTAGACGGTCGAAGCGGCCACCACGGAGGACAGCAGCGCCAGCAGCGAGCCGGCCATGCTGAACATCACCGCGAAAACGGGCACGCCGTGGAAGTTCGTTTTGGCGAGCTTGCGCGGAATCATACCCTCCTGCGCGAGCGACCACACCATGCGCGAGCACACGTACAGGCCGGAATTCGCGGCGGACAGCACCGCCGTGAGCACCACGAAGTTCATGATGTCGCCGGCGAACGGCATGCCGATCGATTGGAAGACAAGCACGAACGGGCTCGCGTCGACGCCGGACTTGTGCCACGGAATCAGCGCGGCCATGACGGCGATCGAGCCGATGAAGAAGATCGCCAGACGCAGCACGGTGGTGTGCACGGCCTTCGGAATCGCCTTGGACGGGTCCTTCGTCTCGCCGGCGGCGACGCCGACCACTTCGGTGCCGGAGAAGGCGAACACCACCGTCAGCAGGGTGGAGAAGATCGGCAGCACGCCGTTCGGCAGCCATCCGTCGTTGTAAAAGTTCTCGAACATCGGCGCATGGCTATAGCCGGCAATTGGAATCGCGCCGAACATGGCGAGCAGGCCGATGACGATGAACGCGATGATGGCGAACACTTTGATGGACGCGAACCAGAATTCCGATTCGCCGTACAGGCGCACCGACAGGATGTTGAGCAGGAACACGACCACGATGAACGCGGCCGACCAGATCCATGCGGGCGAATGCGGGAACCAGCGTTGCATCAGCAGGCCCGCGGCGGTGAACTCGGAGGCGAGCGCCACCGCCCAATTCAGCCAGTAGAGCACGGCGATGGTGAACGCGGTGCCGGGGCCGATGAAACGCTTCGCATACAGGTGGAAGCTGCCGGCGTACGGCATGGCCACAGAGAGTTCGCCAAGACTCAGCATGATGAAGTAGACGAGCAGCGAACCGATGGCGTACGCGATGATCGCGCCGAGCGGGCCCGCCTGATGGATGGTGTAGCCGGAGCTTAAAAACAGGCCTGTGCCGATCACGCCGCCGAGCGAGATCATGGTCAGGTGGCGCGTTTCCATCTTGCGTTCCAGGCCGCCCTGTTCGACGTCGGGCTTTTCTTGCGATTGCGCCATGCTTGCTTCCGGCTCCTCTTACGTTTGGTTGGGTACGGCACATAGTTTGGCTGGCCGCACAATCGCAAATACTATACGTCAGACTCACGGCAACGTGCGATGGTCGTCCATAGTTCGCGGAAGTGTGCAGAAGCCCGCGGAAGTCCGTAAAAAAGCGTCAGCCCGCATGCTGGAAAAGCGTGCGGGCCGTTTGATCGCAGGTAGCGGTAGGCAATCGCAGTAATCGCAATGCTTGCGATACCTACGAAACGTGCGGAATGCTCAGAGCGCGGCGATGGCGTCGATCTCGACGAGCGCGCCCTTCGGAATGTCGTTGCCGCCAAAGGCCACGCGGGCCGGCTTGACGGAGCCGATGAAGACCTTGGCGTATACGTCGTCGACCTCATGGAAGTCCTCGACGTTCTTCATGTAGATGGTGGCGCGGCACACGTTTTCGATGCCGCTGCCCGCGGTGTCGAGGATGTGCTTGATGTTCTTCAGCGCCTGCGCGGCCTGCTCGCCCGCACTCTCGCCGGCCAGTTCGCCGGTGGCCGGGTCGATGCCCAGCTGGCCGGAGACGAACACGAATCCGTTGGCCTTCACGGCCTGGCTGTAGGCGCCGAGTGCTGCCGGGGCTTCGGAGGTGGCCACTGCTTCCAGCTTTTCGCTCATACTGTTCTCCTTTGTCGTAAGGTATGTTGCCGCAAGGTATGTAAACGCGCGCCAAGTATGTGCCAATATGCCCGTACATGCGCTATTTGCGTCGCACCTGAAATCATACTTTTCCGATGGGTGGAAGCGGGAAAAACCGTTCACAGAACGATATGGCCGGAGTTGGCACCACACGGCGCAGCAGGCACGAAAACGGCGGAATCGCAAGGAAAACCGCGGAAAAAATACAACAAACGAGCAACAAAAAGGCTCCAGCCGTTCGACTGGAGCCTTGCCCGGTGGGCTTGATGGGGATCGAACCCACGACCTTCTGTTCCGGAGACAGACGCTCTATCCGCTGAGCTACAAACCCATGCAACGCACTACTGTACACGGTCTGCGCCCGTTTGCGACACGATTCGGCGAAAAACGTGACGCAGACCTTGCAATCGTTGGGAAAGTCAGTACGCGCGCTCAATGCATCAGAGTGCTCGGCGCAACCAGCACGCGCTGCACGCTCAGTACATGAGGGTGGCGAGGCGACGACGTGCGCGCTTCAGACGCTCGTCGGTCGGCTCGGGGATCGTGAAGTATTCGAGCAGACGCTGGCGCACCGGCTCGATGTCGGCCTTGTGGCCCGCCGCCACGAAATCAAGCAGACGGTCGAACGCGTCCTGGATCTGCCCGCCGATCATGTCGATGTCGGCGACGGCAAGCTGCGCGTCCACATCGTCCGTCTTGTCGGCGGCAGCGGCACGCACCACGCGCACGTCCGCATTGGCGGAACGGGCCAGCAGCAGCGCCTTCGCACGTTCGCGGGCGGCGCGCGTATCGTTCGGATCGGCTTCCAAAACCTTCTCGTACGCGGCGGCGGCACCGGCGTAATCGCCCTGCTGTGCCAGCATGTACGCTTCCTGATGTTCCGGCGGCACCTGATCCTGCACACTGCCGGCGGATGCGGAATTGGCCGCGTCGGAATCCGGATCGCCCGAATACGGAGCGGTGCCGGTCACGCCGGCCTGCTGTGCAGCGGCGATAAGCTTCGGCACGACCACGTCTGTGATCTGCTGCAGTTCCTCGTCGGACGGAAGGCCCTGCAGAATCGGCATCGGACGGCCGCCGATCAACGCGAACAGCGCCGGCGCGCCCTGAATCTGGAACGCCTGTGCGATGGAGGGATTGGATGCGATGTCGATGCGGGACAGCTGGATCTGGCCGTTGAGCTTGTTCACCGCGTCACCCAATGCGCGTGCCATGGCGAACAGACGGTCGTCGGTCGGCACCCACAGGAACAGCAGAATCGGGAACGTGGCGGAGGTCTGCACCATGGCCTGGAACGTGTTCTCCGTGGTGTCGATGACATATCCGCCAGCCGCCGGAGCGCCGCCCGCCTGCCCCGGCTCGGCCTTCACCTGATGCTTGAGCGCTTCCAGATCAACGGCTCCCGCCAATGAAACACCCGGATGGAACGCTTGCTGCTCTGCCATACTTGCCTCCAAAAACACGAAATCGTTGCTGGCACCAACTATAGGTGCCAACAACGATTTCCCGGTTTTCATTCCCACGGATGCGCGATAGGCGGAAAACCGCCGACGATGCGCGTCCAAGGACCCGTCGTTTTACAGCGCTTCGACCTTCACCGGCTGGCGTTCGGAACCGACCGCGGTGATTTTCTGCCCGGAATTCGCCGGCGGAACATACAGCGCGATGACGTTCACATAGCTCGTCTTCATGGTGCTGGTGGCCTTGTCATTGCCGAACAGCGCCTTTTCCGCGTCAGAGGCCGGCTGCGATTCACGGCCAGCGCCGGCGGAACGCGTCCATTCGGAGTTGATCTGCGCCACCACCAGATCGCCGCCGTCCGCGGAACGCATGACGCTGATGGCTCCATTGACCGGTTCGAAGGTCTGCTGCTGCGTGCCTTCGTTAAGCTCCATGGCCTTCTGCACCTGGGCAGTCAGATCGGCAAGCTTCGATCGCAGATCATCATCCGCGAATTTGCTGGCGTACTTGCTGTTCGCCCCGTTCTGCAGCAGGTCCGCATACGCGTCCACCGCCGCTTTCGGCGTCATGACCAGACCGGTGTCCGTAGGCGTTCCCTGCGCGCTGCCGGTTTTGGAGATTTCGAAACTCGGCATCTTCACGCCGGAGAACAGTCGCGCCACACCCCACAGCTTGTAGTTCTGGCGTGCGGAATCCTGCCTGAACACCAGCAGACGCTTGGACTGCTGGTCCTTGGTTGTGGACGTGATGGAGAACACGGACCGTGGCCAGCCGGCATCCGTGGAGATCACGGCCTGGGCCAGATCCGTGGGGATGGTGGTCTTACGGTCAAGATTGCCCGTGGCTTTCGCTACGTTCAGCTCGCTGGTGCGGATGTCCAGTTCCGGACCTTCGAGAATCGTCGGCAACGTATCAGTGTCACGGTTCTGATTGCACTGGTCGAGCGTTTTGAGAATCCTCGTGCGGACCTTTTGCTCCTGCTTGGCGCTCAAGTTCGGCGCATCCTGCCGGGTGGTGGCTTTCGGGGTCGGCAGCTGGCCTTCGCAACCGCACATGCCGACGGCCATTCCCAGCGCGAGCATGGCCGCGATAATCGCCTGACTACGCTTCCTCATCACTGGTCCTCCTCTTGGCCGTCTTCCTGCGTTTCCGTCTGAACCTCCTCTTGGGCAAGACGAGCGAAATACGCGGCAAGCTCATCCTGCGAGATCACGGAAGTCGCCTCGTCGTCAACAGACGATTCGCCCGCCGTCGATTCAAATACGGTCGATTCGGACACAGTCGGCTGGCTTTCCGCAATCGTGTTCTGCTGGTCAGCGACCAGGTTACGTGCCACAGGATCGACGATGACGGGCTGTTGCGTTTCCTCGAACGACGACGTACGACCGCCGGTGCGATGTTCCGCATGGCGACGCCTGCCGTGACGCGACCTGCTCCGTGCCCTGTTGCTGGCGGCGGTTTCGGCGTTCTTCACCCAAGCCGAAACCTCGTTCTCATCGCCTTCGTTGACGCCAACGCCTTCGACCATGGCGAAAGCGCGCTTGTTGCGGCGCTTATGCGGCGGCATGGCGAATACGGAAGCGGAAAGCACGGCGAGAATCGCCAGCAGTCCGCCGGCAAGATACAACGGCATGGCGAAATTCGGCAGGTTACGACGGTCCCAATTCAGAGTGACCGTGTCTCCCTTGCGGTTGCCGAAATCAATCAACGCCACAACATCCTCGGCGTTATTGCTGTTCGATCCTTTGACCTGCATATCAACGGCACCGTCATTGCACTTGATGGTGCGCCACATGTCGGAGTCCTTGAAAGCCACCTGGTTCTGGGAATTGTCCGCGGTTCCCTGCGCGGAGACCTTCATGGTGGAAAGCGTCGTCCAATCGGACAGACCGGAGACGCGCATGTGCTTGTTTCCCGCAATCCATCCGGCAACATCGCGCGCGGAACCTATGGCGATGCACACATTGGATTTCTTGTCACGGGATTTGGCCGAAATATTGACGCGGCTGTCTACCAGCTGCAGCACGTTCGGATCGGTGACCACGTATTCCGAACCGTTCACCGGAGCGGCGGCGGTGATCTCATTGTCCGGTTTCCAGACGGTTGAATTCAACACGCCAAACACGACGCATGCGATGGCAAGCAAGCCGAAAATAGGCGTGACGATGCCACGCATGATCTTCGCATGCCGGGTAGGGCCCGTCTCGATCTGCGGCTTCTCTTGTTCTTCCTGCAATACAGTCATAGCTTTTCCATTCTACAGGGTCCGTTTGCACAAGCCTGAAAAAAACATGAAAATCATGCTTTGCCGCTATGGTTGGCCCTATGCGTAAATCACTTCTTTCCAAGGCCGTCACGGCAGTCTGCGCAACGGTCATGTGCTTGGGCGTCACTGCGTGCGGCGGTAATTCCAGCGCGAAATCCGACAAGTCGAACTCGGATTCCTCCTCATTTTCCGAAAAAATCGGCATGCACCAGATCGCCGGCGTGACCGCCAAGGGCGAGCTCGGCAAGAAGCCGACCGTCTCGTTCAAGACGCCGATGACGGTTGAGGACAACAGCTACGTGGTGCTGCAGAAGGGCGACGGAGCCCAGATCGAGGACGGCGACCGCGTCTGCTCGCAGGGCATCGCCATCAGCGTCAAGGATGGTTCCGAACTGGCCAGCACGTGGGAGAAGAACACCCCCAACTGCTCCACCGTAGTCACCTCGGATACCAGCCAGATGACCGAGAACTACTACAAGATCTTCAAGAGCCTCAAGCTCAATTCCACCGTGGCGTTCGGCGTGAACGACTCGAATTCCTCCGGCACCTCGTACCTGATGGTACTCACGCTGGTGTCCAAGTCGAAGGACCTGAAGAAGGCCACCGGCGAGAAGGTCGCGGGCGTTCCGGCCGACCTGCCGAAGGTAACGCTCGCCAAGGACGGCAAGCCGTCGATCGACATGAACGGCTATAAGGGTTCCGATTCCCTGGTTTCCCAGGACCTCATCAAGGGCAAGGGCGCTGTGGTCAAGGATACGCAGTCCGTGATGGCGCACTACACCGGCTGGCTGCTGGACGGCACGCAGTTCGATTCCTCGTGGGACCGCGGACAGTCCTCCGCCTTCTCGCTTGACAGCGTGATCAAGGGCTGGAAGCAGGGTCTGGCAGGCCACACGGTCGGTTCCCAGGTGCTGCTGGTGGTGCCGCCGAGCCTCGGCTACGGAAACAAGGATCAGGAGAAGATTCCGGCGAATTCCACGCTGGTCTTCGTGGTCGACATTCTCGCCGCCTACTGATCCGCCGAAACCGACTGATAGGTTCCTCCAAAAACAAAATAGCCTCCCCCTCGGGAGGCTATTTTCATATGCATGCAAGTCCTAGGGGAAATCGCGGCAACGCGTGCGGTATCGAGGCGTACCGAGGGAAGGCGTACGAAGGTACGTCGACCGAGGAACAACGAAGATAACGCTCCGTTGCCGCGATTTCCAGAGTTGGAACCGAAAGAATCAGAACAACCGTAAAGAATCGTCCTCAGTGCCCTTCATCTCCTCGTAATCCAAAAGCAGGCATTTGAAACCGCGGTCCTGCGCGAGCACGCGGGCCTGCGGGGTGATGGTCTGCGCGGCGAAGATGCCGTGCACGGGGGCCAGCAGCGGGTCGCGGTTGAGCAGATCACAGTAGCGGGTGAGCTGTTCGACGCCGTCGATGCCGCCGTTGCGCTTGATTTCGATGGCCACGTGCTCGCCGTTGCCGTCAATCGCCATGATGTCGACCGGTCCGATGGCTGTCGGGTATTCGCGGCGCACGAGCTTCGCGCCTTTGCCGATGCGTTCGATCTGTTCGGCCAGGTACTTCTGCAGATGGTCTTCGACGCCGTCCTTGATGAGGCCCGGATCCTCGCCGAGGTCGTACGATTCGTCCGAATAGATGCGCTGCAACGTCACTTCCAGCACGTCGTTCGATTTGTCGGCCGACGCGCGGATCACCTTTTGCGGCACTTCAGTATCAACGTCGTCATCGGCGTGGTCGGGGGTGATGTCCCTGATGCTGCATGGCGCGGACATCCAGTTGAGCGGCTTGTATGAGCCGAGTTCGGAGAAGATCAGCAGGCTGTTGTCCGCCTTGATGAGCAGCACGCGCTTGGCGAGCGGCAGGGAGGCGTTCAATCGTCCGGAATATTCGGCAGAGCAGTCAGCAACAATAATTCGCACGAGGCACTACCCTACCATGCGCGTCGCCGTACGTACGGCATACGTATTCGCGGCGGCGGAAAGCCACGTAAAAGACAAAAGCGGCCCGGTAATCGCAATACAAAAACATATTGCGATTACCGGGCCACCTTACGTCAAGCGGAAACGGCTTATTCGGCGCGCTTCACGTTGGTTCCACGCTCGACCGCGACGGTGAGCTTGTTCGAATCGAAGGAGATGAAGCCGTCAGTCACCTCGAAGGAGAGGCGATTGCCTTCAGGATCCACCACAACGATGGTTCCTTCCTTGATCACGGTCAGCACAGGCTCGTGGTCGGGCAGGATGCCCATTCCGCCTTCGGAGGCGGGAATGGTAACCGACTTCGCCGTGCCGTGCCACACAGGGTGGTCAGCGGCGACGATGTTCACCTGCATAGTCGATCCGGCCATCACGCACCGTATTCCTTCTGCATGTCGTGCCACTTCTTCTCGAGGTCGTCGATGCCGCCGATACCGGAGAATGCCTGCTCCGGAACGTCGTCATACACGCCGTCGCAGATGCGGGTGAATGCTTCGATAGTCTCGTCCGCCGGAACGTAGGAGCCCGGACGGCCGGTGAACTTCTCGGCGACGTAGAAGTTCTGGCCAAGGAACTGCTCGATCTTACGAGCACGGTTCACAGTGGTCTTATCTTCTTCGCCAAGCTCATCGATACCGATCAGGGCGATGATGTCCTGCAGCTCCTTGTTACGCTGCAGAATCGCCTTGACGCGGTTTGCACAGTCGTAGTGCGCCTGACCCACGTAACGCGGATCAAGGATTCGCGAAGTGGAGCTCAGCGGGTCGACTGCCGGGTAGATACCCTTCGAAGCGATGTCACGAGACAGCTCGGTGGTTGCATCCAGGTGGGCGAAGGTCGTTGCAGGAGCCGGGTCGGTGTAATCATCGGCCGGCACGTAGATGGCCTGCAGCGAGGTGATGGAGTGTCCACGGGTCGAAGTGATTCGCTCCTGCAGCGCGCCCATCTCATCGGCCAGGTTCGGCTGGTAGCCCACTGCGGACGGCATACGGCCGAGCAGGGTGGACACCTCGGAACCAGCCTGGGTGAAACGGAAGATGTTATCGATGAACAGCAGCACGTCCTGATTCTGTACGTCACGGAAGTACTCTGCCATGGTCAGTGCGGTCAGCGGCACGCGCAGACGGGTACCCGGCTGCTCATCCATCTGGCCGAAGACCAGTGCGGTCTTCTCGAGCACGCCGGCCTCGTCCATTTCGCCGATCAGATCGTTACCCTCACGGGTACGTTCGCCGACGCCTGCGAACACGGACACACCGCCGTGGTTCTGAGCCACACGCTGAATCATTTCCTGAATCAGCACGGTCTTGCCGACGCCTGCGCCACCGAACAGACCAATCTTGCCACCCTGCACATACGGGGTCAGCAAATCGATGACCTTGATACCGGTTTCGAACATCTGGGTCTTGGACTCCAGCTGGTCGAATGCCGGCGGGTTGCGGTGGATAGGCCAACGTTCGGTAACCTTAACGGTCTCGTCGGCCTTCTTGTTGAGGATGTTGCCGGACACGTCGAATACGTGGCCCTTGGTGACATCGCCAACCGGCACGGAGATCGGGCCACCGGTGTCGTACACGGTGGCGCCACGCACGAGGCCGTCAGTCGGCTTCAGAGCGACGGTACGCACGGTGGAATCGCCAAGATGCTGTTCAACCTCAAGGGTGATCTTCTTGGTGGTCTCGCCCTCTTCGTGGACACCGGTGTTGGCCAGTTCAACGGTAAGTGCATTGTAAATGTCGGGCAGGTGGCCCACCGGGAATTCGACGTCGATAACCGAACCCTGGATACGCGTAACGCGTCCAGCGGTCGGCTCTGCAGCCGTCTCGGGAGCCGCTGTGGTCTGATTCTCAGCCATATGCGTTCCTACTCTTCCTTCTTGTTCAGCGCATCAGCGCTGCCGATGATTTCGGTAAGTTCCTGGGTAATCGATGCCTGACGCGAAGCGTTGAGCTTGCGAGTCAGTTCATCGATCAGGCTGCGAGCGTTGTCTGTAGCCGTGTGCATGGCGTTCTGTCGGCTTGCAGTCTCGGATGCCGCTGCGGTGAGCAGGCATTCATGGATACGGGACTGGATGTACTTCGGCAGAATCGCGTCGAGTACTTCGTCAACGCTTGGCTCGAACGCATACAGAGGAGTCGCAGCATCGGCATCGGATTCCGGCACAGGACCGGATTCCGGCTGTTCCGGAAGCACGAGCTCAACGGGTAGCATGCGCAGCACACGCACCTTCTGAACCACCATATTCACGAATTCAGTGAACACAATGTAGAGTTCGGAGACTCCACCTTGGTCCGCCGGCTTCATATAAGCGTCCAACAGTGCCTTCGAGATGGACTCTGCGACTTCCACGCCGGGCTGGTCGGTATCGCCTTCCCAAGTGCCGGCAACATCACGGTTGCGGTACTTGTAATACGTCACACCGCGACGACCATACACATACAGTTCCGGCTGCTTGCCCTGCTCATCGAGTCGGGCCAACAGCGATTCCGTTTCGCGGATGATCGAGGAGGTGTACGGGCCTGCCATACCACGGTCCGAGGTAAGAGCGAGGACAGCCACGCGAGGGTTGTCCTCGTTCTTTTTCACGATCGGATGGTCGATATGGGTATGGGCCACCAGCGCTTGCACGGCGTCGAAAATCGCATCGGTATACGGCTTCGCGTTCAAGGCCACGTCACGTGCCTTGGCGATATGCGAAGACGCGATCATCTCCTGCGCGTTGAAGATTTTCTCCAGCGACGCGGTGGAGGCGATCCTAGATTTCAATGCGAGTTGCGAGCCCATGAATCACTTCTCTCCTGCGACGATCTTTTCCTGCTCGACCGGAGTGGTGTGCTTCTCGTCAGGCTTCTTCTCGACCAGCGGCTTGCCCGCGCTGGTCACGAAGGTCTCACGGAACGCTTCCACGGCCTTGTCGAGGGCAGCCTCGGTGTCGGCGGTGAAGTCTTCGGTCTCGCGAATGGTCTTGAGGATATCGGTGTTGTGATCCAGATAATCCAGCATGCCCTTTTCGAACGGCAACACGTCGCTGATTGGCAGGTCATCCATCTTGCCATGGGTGCCGGCCCACACGGACACGACTTCCTGTTCCATCGAATACGGGGAGAACTGCGGCTGCTTCAGGAGCTCGGTCAGGTGGGCACCACGGTTCAGCTGAGCCTTCGAAGCCGCATCCAGATCGGAAGCGAACATGGCGAAGGATTCCAGCGAACGGTACTGCGCCAGCGAGATCTTCAGCGTGCCGGAGACCTTCTTCAAGGCCTTCGTCTGGGCAGCGCCACCGACTCGGGACACGGAGATGCCGACGTCCACAGCAGGACGCTGGTTCGCGTTGAACAGGTCGGACTGCAGGAAGATCTGGCCATCGGTGATGGAAATCACGTTGGTCGGAATGTAGGCGGACACATCGTTCGCCTTGGTCTCGACGATCGGCAGGCCGGTCATCGAGCCGCCGCCGAGGTCATCGGAAACCTTGGCGCAACGTTCGAGCAGACGGGAGTGCAGATAGAACACATCGCCCGGGTAAGCCTCACGCCCCGGCGGACGACGCAGCAGCAGGGAAATCGAGCGGTAAGCCTCAGCCTGCTTCGACAGATCGTCGAAGACGATGAGCACGTGCTTGCCGTTGTACATCCAGTGCTGTCCGATGGCGGAACCGGTGTACGGTGCGATGTACTTGAAGCCTGCGGAATCGGAAGCCGGGGAAGCCACAATGGTCGTGTACTCCATAGCGCCGGCCTCTTCCAGGGACTGCTTCACCGATGCGATGGTGGAGCCCTTCTGACCGACGGCCACGTAGATGCAGCGGACCTGCTTCTTCGGGTCTCCGGATTCCCAGTTGCGCTTCTGGTTGATGATCGTATCGATTGCGATAGCGGTCTTACCGGTCTGGCGGTCGCCGATGATGAGCTGGCGCTGGCCACGTCCAATCGGCGTCATTGCGTCGATGGCCTTCAAGCCGGTGGACAGCGGCTCGTCAACCGGATGACGATGCATAACGTCAGGTGCCTGGGCCTCGAGAATACGACGGCCTTCGGTCTTGATCTCGCCAAGACCGTCAATCGGGTTGCCTAGCGGGTCCACGACGCGGCCAAGGTAGCCGTCGCCGACGGGCACGGAGAGCACTTCGCCGGTACGACGCACTTCCTGGCCTTCCTCGATACCGGTGAAATCGCCGAGGATAACCACGCCGATTTCGCGGGCGTCAAGGTTGAACGCCAGGCCAAGCGTGCCGTCTTCGAAGGTCAGCAGCTCATTGGCCATGCAACCAGGCAGTCCCGTCACGTGCGCAATGCCGTCGCCAGCGGTCGCGACATAACCGACTTCCTGGGTCGGAGTGTCCGACGGCTTGTACGACTCGACGAACTCATCGAGCGCCTTGCGTATCGTGGTGGGATCAATGGTAAGTTCTGCCATGATCACTCCTTATTGTTGTTTTTAAATTCAGTCAAGTCTTGTTTCAGGCTTGTTCACCGTGTGGCGTGCCGTCAGGCGGTCGCCTTCACCGTGCGCTGAAGATGTTGCAGCTGTGCGACCACCGTGTTGTCGGTGACCTCGTCGCCCACCTGGATGCGCATACCACCCAGGACGGTCGGATCGACCACCGAGTTGATGTGCACCGGATGGCCGGTCTTCGCCGAATAGATGGCGACGAGCTTCTTGACCTGCTCCTTGCTCAGTGGCGTTGCCGTGGTGACGGTGACCATCGATTCGCCCATATGACGGGAGAACTTGTTAATCAGCCACTGAATGGTCTGCAGATAGCGGCGATTGCGCAGATTGCAGGTCGCATGCTCGGCCAGACGCTTGGTCACCACATTGAAGTCGGCATTGCCGATCAGGCTGTACAGCAGCTTGATACGGGCTTCGGCGGGGACGGTTGCGTCATACAGCTTGCTGCGTACGACCGGAAGGTTGAGCAGTGCGGAATGCAGCTGGGCAAGCTCGATGGAGACCTGCAGAGTAGCATTCGTGTGGTCCGCGTAGTACATCATGCCATCCACACCGAAATCCTCGGCGGCGTTGGCGATGTCGGATACGCGGCTCCAGCGGCGGGCCACCAGATCGGACATGATTTCCATCGTCAACGGATGGGCATCATCTCCAATGAGGGTCTTGACTACCGCAACCTTGTCTTCGACTGGGCGCGACGGGTCGGTGAGGGCACGTTCAAGCTGGATGTTGTGGTCGAGCACGTTGGTGATCGTGAACAGTTCGTTCCCGATACGCCATGCGTCCTCGCCGCTGTCACGCAGCTTGGGGGCCAGCGAGTCACGCGAAACGCGGTCTGCGATACGCGATGCTTCTCCTCGCATTGGTCACCTCCCTTTCTTGAAGGTTTCGATCACTTCTTGTCGCTGTCCAGTTCGGCGATCATCTGGTCGATCATCGTCGACTGCACGTCGTCGCTTTCCAGCTTGCTGCCCAGGATCTTGCCGGCCAGTGCCGTTGCCAGCACGCCGACCTCACCCTTCAGGCTCACCAGAGCCTGCTGCTGCTGGGACTCGATGGAACGCTGGGCGGTGGCGGTGATCTGCGCCGCATCAGCCTCGGCACGGGTACGTGCGTCGGCGATGATGTGCGATGCTTCCGCGCGAGCGTCGTCGCGGATCTTGGAAGCCTCGACGCGTGCGTTGCTCAGCTGGGCATCGTACTTCGCCTTGGCTTCGTCGGCATCCTTCTGGGCCTGTTCGGCCTTGGCGATGCCGCCTTCGATCTTGGCTGCGCGCTCATCGAACACGGCCTGGAACTTCGGCAGGAAGAACTTGTAGAAGAACACGGCGACGATGATCAGAATGACCAACGACCAGAAAATGTCGTAGCTTTTCGGAAGGAACAGTTCCATCTCGCTAGCTGCGGTCACCATAGTGTCTTCCTCCTTTCACGTTCGTTTGCGTCTTCGGTGTTTACCTTGGGGATCAAGTCTTACTTGATGAAGGCGAGCACGAAGCCGAGCAGTGCCAGCACCTCGACGAATGCCAGGCCCAGGAACATGAGGGTCTGCAGACGGCTGCCGAGCTCAGGCTGGCGAGCGGTGCCTTCGATGGTCTTGCCGATCAGGATGCCCAGACCGATGCCAGGGCCGATGGCGGCGAGGCCGTAGCCAACGACGTTCAGGTTGCCGGCAACCTCAGCGAGGGTAACGATATCCATGATTGTTTCCTTTCTGGTTATTGCTTGACAAGAAGCAACACTTAAAAAGCCGGCGGTCAGTCGATCTCCGGATAGCTCATATTGATGTACGCGGTGGTCAGGATGGCGAAGATGTAAGCCTGCAGGCAGGCGACCAGCGCCTCGAACAGGAACATGAACATGCCAGCCGCGAAGGTGATGATGCCGAACGGCATCATCAGCTTGTTCACCACATCAACGAGGAAGAACTGCGTGGCCGAGAGGCACAACGCAAGGATCAGGTGGCCCGAAACCATGTTGGCGAACAGTCGGATCGTCAACGAGAACGGGCGGATAATCAGCAGCTCAAGCAGCTGAATCGGGGACAGCAGAATATAGATCGGGGCCGGAACGCCCTTCGGGAAGATCTCGTCCCTCAGGAAGTGGCCAAGGCCCTTTTCACGGATGCCGGCAATCCAGTACTGGCAGAAGCACCACATGGCGAACACCAGAGGCAGCGTGATGGACGCGCTTGCCGCGATGTTGAAGCCCGGGATGATGCCGCACAGATTGAAGACCAGCAACGTGCAGAACACGGTGGTGATCATCGGCACATAACGCTTGCCACGCAGCTCGCCCATCACCTGATAGACGATGTTGTCGCGGACAAACTCGATCAGCCATTCGACTGCGCCCTGCCAACGGCCAGGGATGAGCTTTGCACGGCTTGCCGTAATTCCGAGAACCAGCAGCATGATGACGGTCGCAAGAATACGAACGAGGATGATGCGGTTGATGGCGAACGGCGTGCCTTGAAAAACAAACGGATCGGGAAGGAAGTCATTGATGCTCGGCATCTCTGGACCATCGGCGATGGTCATGATGCCCTCTCCCAATGCACTAATCATTCACGCCTCCTGCTCTTGTGTCAGCTGTTAGTCTAGCCCAACAGCTGAGTCGAATGTGACATTCCGGTTACCAAACCAGAACATCCTTCGGGTTCTATGTTAACGCGCCCATAAACGCGTTCGCATACCAGCCCCGAATGGCTGCAAAGGATTATCAGACCGTGGCTAGACAACATTCCGCACCGGGAGCTTTCCCCTACTACCGTATAGCGAAAACCGGCGTTTCGCACGTTGCGGGGACTATTAGACACAACCACGGCCGTTGTCGATTCGGCCTATTTCACCCCCATTCACACCAAAATAGACATCGTTTGCAACACTGCTTGATAAAACGTTTTACTTAACATATCGCACCATAATATATGACGGCGAAAATGAAACGATGTCGCAGCAGGCAACAAAAACCGCGCAAAAAGCCCACGACACCGCGCAAAAGCGGCAATCGTGGGACAATCGCCAATACTTGTCAGCACTCGCCGATCTTCGTGAAATCAGCCGCGAATGACACCGTATCCATCGTGCGAGAATGGCGTGAACGCGTCGACACGCGGAGAACCGGGCTCGTGCCGGATCGAACGGTCGGTGCCGAGGCGCTTCTCCTCGCGCAGCTGCGGTACTTCGCTCAAATCGTAAGGCGTGGTCTGATAGACCCAGTTGAGCCAGTTGCGCCACAGCAGGTTGGCGTGGGCGCGCCAGGCGAACAGCGGTTCGAGCTTCGGATCGTCGTGCGGGAAATAGTTTTCGGGGAACGGCACGTTGGTCATGCCCTTCTTCATATCCCTCTCGTATTCCTCGGCGAGCGTGTACTTGCCGTATTCCCAATGGCCGAGCGCGAACACTTCGGAGAAGTCGCGCGTGGCGATGAGCCCCGGGCCGGACTTCGGACCCCACGTGAGCACCTGCAGCTCGGGATTATGGGCGATATCACCCTCGTTGATCCCCGCCAGGCGGGAATGCGGTTGCAGGCAGATCTCGTCGAAACCGTTGGTGAGGAAGCAGTATTCGTCCTGCAGATACTGGGGAAACACGCCGAAGAGCTTCTCCGGCAGCAGCTCCTTGCGCACACCGTACCGATAGTTGAGCGCGCCCATCGCACCCCAGCACAGGTACATGGTGGAGAAGACGTGGGTGGAAGCCCAGTCGAGAATCTGCTTGAACTCGTCCCAGTAGTCGACCTGCTCGAAATCGAGGTGCTCGACGGGCGCTCCCGTCACCACAAGACCGTCGTAATAGTTGTCTTTGAACGCATCGAGCGTCTCGTAGAACTTCACCAGATGGTCGGCGCTCACGTGCGTGGCCTCGTGGGTGGAGGTCTTCATGAAGTCGACCTCGACCTGCAGCGGGCTCTTGGAGATCAGACGCAGCAGTTGCGTTTCGGTCTCGATCTTCTTCGGCATGAGGTTCAGGATCACCAGCTTGAGCGGACGCACACGCTGGCGCTCCGCTTCGGGCTTTTCGAGCGCGAAGATGCGCTCGGAGTCGAGAATGTCTCTGGCCGGAAGGCCGCTGGGAATCTTGATAGGCATGTTTCCTATTATGGTGCGGACCCGGATATGGCGTATTCGGCGGTTTTCATCGACGGTCCGCAGCGTTATACGAAAAACGGATAACGCGTTATCGGATATGCGATTTCACTAGCAGCGCAATATGCGACACGCCGATTTGACTTATTAGCCAACATCCGTAAAATAGTTAAAGCTGCCTCAATGAAGGCAAGCCGACGCGGGGTGGAGCAGCTCGGTAGCTCGCTGGGCTCATAACCCAGAGGTCCATGGTTCAAATCCATGCCCCGCTACCAATCGGGGCAGGCCGTCAGAGTTCATCTCTGGCGGCCTTTCTCATATCCAAAGCAATGGCAACTCTTAGCACGATGGTGTGCCATGCGCAAACAATTTCCAGCCCCGCAGTGGGCAGATGATGTAAACCATTGGCTTGATTCCCTCAAGGCGGCCGCATATTCGCCGGCCACCCTTTCGACGAGGCGATGCCAATTGACCGCGTTGAGCCATGCGCTCGGCGGATCCCCTCTCGATGTGGACGCCGACGAATTGGTCGACTATTTCGCCTCTAGGTCCTGGAAGCCGGAGACGCGCAAGAGCGCACGCAATGCGGTGGTCAGTTTCTTCCGCTGGCTTCGAGTGAACGGGAAACGTGATGATGATCCGAGCGACGAGCTGCCGAGCGTCCGGAGGCCGCAGGCACATCCGCGGCCATGCCCGGACCGCGTCATTATCCGGGCGATGCAGCGGGCGGACGATGAGGAGCGACTGATGCTCCGACTTGGCGCCGAGTGCGGGTTGAGAAGATCAGAGATAGCCGCGACCTCATCCGATGACGTGCTCGATGATGTTGGCGGGCGAAGCCTGATGGTCAGAGGCAAGGGCGACAAACAGCGCATCGTGCCTCTGCCCGACGATCTGGCCGACGAGATCCTCGGCCATGACGGATACTGCTTCCCCGGTCGTTTCGGAGGGCATGTCGAGGCCACATATGTCGGCAAACGGCTCTCCCGCCTGCTTGGTGACTGGACACCCCACTCGCTCCGCCACCGGTACGCGACGCGCATGTACGAGGCCACTGGCGACATAATGCTCGTCTCGAAGCTGCTTGGCCACGAAAGCGTGGAGACCACGCAACGCTACGTGGCGATGCCGGACAGCAGGCTCCGTGTCGGCCTGTCGTCAATCGCCCTCGGAGCGTGATGATTACAATTAATCCATCACATCAATGAATGATGCGCGAAGGGAGAGAACAATGAAAAGGATGATCGCGGCGATATGCGCCGCCATGATGCTGTGCGGACTCGCCGGATGCGGCACGGCAACAATACCGGACGTCACCGGCATGTCCATCACCGATGCAAGGTCGAAGCTCAATAGCGCCGGCTTCTACTCCGTCGACGTCAAGGACATGAACGGCAAAGCAGCGTTCGACGGCAAGGTCCAAAGCCAGAAACCGAAAGCCGGCAAGGAAGCGTCCACATCCGACCAGGTGGAACTCGTCGTTAAGTCGGCGGCCGATCAGGCGCAGGAGGCGGTGGACGCCAGCAAGAAATTGAAGCAGGCCGCCGAGGATGTCAAGGGCAAGGATGCCGTCGAGGCCATCAAGACCCTGCAGGATATGAGCGCCGTCGGATCCATCAAGGACAAGAACGGAGCCGATGTCAGCGAGCAGCGGATCACCGACGATGAGGCCAACGGCGTCAAATGGGTGGTGACCGACGCTTCCGCGCACACAATCACCAGCCAGACCATCGATCTGGTGGTGGACACGGAAGCCAACGTGGCGGCCGCGCAAGCGCAGGACCAGCAGAAGCAGCAGCTCGAGCAGAAGCTGTCCACCACCGCGGCGCTGGCCGCCTGCCGTGAATATGGCAAACAGCTCTATCCATACGGATTCAAGACGCATGATATTGTCGGAGTTATCCAGGACTTCACGCCATCAGACGAAAACACATGGTTCTACAAAGCAACCGCCGATGTAACCAACGCCTTCGGCGCGCAGCAGAAGGGACTGACATACGAGTGCTCTGTCACCGGCACGACGGACGCGCCGCAGGTCGTGGACTTCAACGTCTATTAATAAAGAGGGCAAAAAACGACAATAAGCCCCTCACCTTCCATGTTTTTCCATGAAGGTGAGGGGCTTATTGTCGTTTTTGGACAGCGCTATGCTGCGAGGTCGAGCTTGTCCTTACTGAGCTTGCCGCCGAGCGCTGAATTGACGGCCGTGTAGACCACCTGTGCGACGCCGACGACGCCGGCCAGCACGACTCCCCAGCCATTGCCGTCGAAACCGCCGGTGGCGGCGATGGCGAGCGCGCCGAGGATGATGCTGACGGCGAGGGAGAACAGGCCGACGTATTCGGATGGGATGTATTTCTTTACTGCCTGCACGATGGCAGGGCAGACGAGGGCGACGATCGCGGATGCGAGCGCCGTTGCGTTGGAGATGTCCATCTTGATCCTTTCTGTGTTGTAGATATGGCTTCCGCAACGCAAACGTTGCGGAAGCGTTTTATCAGCGGAGCACTTGGCCGGGGTGGATGATGTAGGGGTAGCTGAGGCCGTTGCGTCGCGCGGCCGCCTGCCATCCAGTCGCCCCGTAGATGATCCACAGGCTCTCGCCTGCTGTGACCACGTGGGACGTGCCGACGACGTGCGCGCCGACGCTGGAAGCCGTGGAGCCTCCGTAGCAGACTCGCTGACCGGGCCAGATGCGGTTGATGTTGCCGCTTGGCACGCTCCACGCGCTGGCCGGCGTGCGGCCGGTACGGCTGGCGATCGCTCCCATGGTGTCGCCGCTGGAAACGACGACGCAGTAGGCTCCGCCGTTGTTTCCGGACACGCTGCCCGAGGATCCGGCGAGGCGACGGTTGACGATGGCCATGACCTCCGTGTAGCGGCTGCCGAGCAGCTGGCGGCGTTGCGGGTCGTTGCCGTACTCGCCTCGGATCACGGCCGAGGCGAGTGTGTTCGCGTCGGCGACCGGGGCTCCGTTGGTCTTGTTGTTCTTCGGCGGCGTGGTCGCGTTGGACGTGACGGAGGATGCCGGAGCGCCCGCGTACTTCGTCCAGGTCACGGCGTCGCCGTAGAACCAGTTGACGTCCACCGCGCCGCTGATGCCGCCGACCGCGCCGGAACTGGAGTACTGCCACGCGGCCGCGAACGGCCACGGGCTGACGCTGTACGGCACGGAGCCGGGATCACGCAGCCGGTCGCCCATGTAGCCGCGCGGATAGCCCGCGACCCACAGTCCGGCGTTCGTGGCCACGACGGCCGACCAGTCGCCGGTCGGAATCATGGCCGCGCTCATGTAGATCATCGGGTTGACGCCCCATGTGGCCCTGACGCGGTTGACCCAGCGTAAAGCCCACCATGTCTGCTTGCCCCAATATCCGCCGGGAGCGGAAGGCTCCCAGTCGAGCACTGGGATGGCGCGGCCGACCATGCCGCGCGCCCGCGCCTCGGCCACGAATTTGTCGGCCTCGGCTTCCGGACTGCTGGTCTGCGGACTGGCGAAGTCGTAGGCGCCCTCGCGGATGCCGTTGGCTCGTGCGGCGTTGACCTGGCATGTGGCGTATGGGTTGACGTATCCCGTGCCCTGATTGAGCTTGATGAATGCGAAGTTGACGCCGGACGACTTGGCCTGCGCGCCGTCCCAGCAACCTTGATAGCTGGCCGTGTCGATGCCGGTGTCGGCCATCGCGCATGGGGCGATGGCGAGGCATGCGGCGATGAGGAGCGCGACCATCGGCTGGCGGTAGCGTCGGCGTGGCTTGGCGTGCTTCGGTGTTCCTTTGTTGGCTGTTGTCATTCCTTTCCTTCCTTGTTAGTAGTCCCAGTCGTCGGATGCGAGACGGCGGCTGTAGTCGGCCTTGAGCTGCGTGATGCGCACATGGCCGGCGCCGTTGTAGCCGGCGGCGAGGTATCGTTTGCCGACCTCGAGCTGGTGTTCGTGCTGGGTTCGGTCCTGGGTGGCGGCGAAAAGCTCCGATCTCATGGCCGACTGTTCGATGCTGTTGAGGCGTCGGTTGTCGTTGTCGAGCTTCGAGCAGACCTTGGCGAGCTGGACGTCGATTTTGGCGATCTCGCCGGCGAGACGGTCGATGTCGGACTTGGTGACCCAGCCCGCGTCGAAGCGTTTGGTGGCCCAGCCGACGATGCCTCCGCCGCAAGCCGTGATGATGCTGACGATGATGGTGAGCCATGCCGGCGAGCTCATGTCACTCCCCCGTGCCCGCGTCGGGCTCGGCAGGTTCCTCTCCCGTGGCGCCGAGCGCGGCCTTGACGTCGTCTCGGATGGGGGCCGGCACCTGGTCGATGGTGCGCAGGCCGTTGCGGACGAGGGCGACGTAGATGGGGATCATCTTCTTCCTCACTGTTCACCTCCCATCGCTTCGTACAGGCTTGCGATCGCGTCGAGGCCGTCGAGCTGGAGCTGTTTGAGTTCGGCGATGCGCTGACGGTCGGTCTTGGAGTCCTCCTCGGCCTCGGTGAAGAGCTGGTCGGCCTGCTCGACGGCTTCCTGTTCGAGCAGGTTGTATCGGACGATGTAGGCTTCGCGCGCGGTCCACTGTTCTCCGGCGGGCTGGCCGTCGATCGCCGGGGTCTCGATCTTGGCGATGTCCCTGCGGATGCGGATGTCGGCGCCTCCGTCGGCGCGTGGATGGTAGTCCACCTCAGCCGGTTCGGCCGAGTAGGTCACGGTCTGGATCATGGTGTCTCCTTTCACGCCGCGAGGACCTTCCTCGCGCGGCGCATGGTCTTGTCGATGCCGTTGCGACGGCGGTATTGGATGCTGTCGCTCCATTTGAAGTAGCCGTAGTAGCTGGCGAGCCGTCGGGCCAGCCAGACGTGGATGCGCGCCGTCCGCCGTGCGCGGCGGAAGTTTCGGCGCGCTCTGAGGAAAACTCCGTGCCGGATGTTGACCCGGCCGTGCGGGCGGAAGGTGAAGCCGACCATGTCGATGGGTTCCAGCGCGAGCCGTTTGGCGTTCCATTCCGGATGCACGTCGAGGTTGAGGAAACGGCGCAGGTAGGCGGAGAGCATGCGCGCGGCCATGCGCAGATCCGCCTTCCCTCGGCCGATGAGCAGGATGTCGTCCATGTAGAAGAGGACGTGGGTGACGAGCCTATGCCTTACCACGGTGCCGTCGCGCCTGCGGCGGAGCTTGGCCAGGCGTTCGGTGGCGAAATGGTAGGCGTAGCTCAGGTAATAGTTGGCCAGCCATTGGCTGGCGTAGCTGCCGATGTTGAGTCCCTGCGTTCCGGCATATTGGTCGATGAGGTGGTATGCGAGGCGCAGCAGCGTTTTATCGCCTATGTCCTTGGCGAGCAGGCGTTTGAGGATGGCGCGGTCGATCGACGGGTAGCATTTGCGGACGTCGAGTTTCACGAACCATCTGCTTGAGCGTTGGCGGGTCCATCGTTTGATGGCCTTGCGCGCGTCGATGGTGCCGCGTCCTTCGACGCTGGCGGTCTGCCATCGGCCGATCTTGGCGTCGAGCATGGGTCTCATCGCGTCGATGGCGACGTGGTCGAGGATCTGGTGGTGGACGGATTCGCGGCCGATGACGCGGTGCTTGCCGCTGATCGGTTCGACTCGGTTGAAGTATCGGATGGTGGTGTCATGGAAGCGGCCGGTGCGGATCTCCGACGCGATGGCCTCGGCGACGCGGTCGAGGTCGGGATGGTGGTTGAGCCATGCGGCCACGTCCCTCCTGGAGCGTTT
>OLOL01000166.1_pt1 | contig 71746 bp, 83 predicted proteins | sample 1673081 | NCBI WGS metagenome assembly OLOL01 (sample SAMEA3136753, study PRJEB25190) | human gut metagenome
CCTCCCCTGCCCTGTGGGATTCCTTATGTATCATACGGTACAGACAAAAAAAGGTGCTGTTTCTAACTGTTTTGTCCCTATCCTTTACTGCCAACGCGGCTGAACTCCTCCCTGCGGTCGTCAAACATCGCCGCTAAGGACGGGCAGTAAAGGATAGGATCAAAACAGTAAGAAACAGCTACCTTTTTTTGAGATGCACCGTATGATACATAAGGAATCCCACAGGGCAGGGGAGGGAGGGGCAGAGGCTCCGGGCAGGGAGGCAGCCGAATGCAGCGCCAGGGATACGGGGCCGGAATCATACTCCCTTCCCCTCCACGTTATTGGAGAAAATAGTTCACATCAGATATTCTTCTACGTAATGGGATGCGTTTGCTCCGTCCGCGGCGGCAGTCACAATCTGTCTCAGCGCTTTGGTACGCACGTCTCCTACGGCAAAAACGCCTTCGATGTTGGTGCGGGTACTTTCATCGGCTATGATATAGCCGTGGGGATCGAGATCCAGCTGGCCTTTGAATAATCCGGTATCGGGAACCCGGCCTATTGCGACGAAGACGCCGTCAACGGGAATTTCTCTGGTGGTCTTGTCTTTTACATTTTCCACGCGGATTCCGGATACACGTTTATCGTGGAGAATTTCTGTGATTTTGCTGTCCCATACGAATTCCACGCCGCTGTTTTTCAGGGGTTCCATATAGATGCGGGAGGCTCTGAGACTGTCGCGGCGGTGGACAAGGTACACCTTGGCGCATATTTTGGAAAGGAGAAGGGCGTCGGCCGCGGCGCTGTTTCCGCCTCCGGCTATGGCAACTGTTTTGCTGCGGTACATTTGGCCGTCACAGGCGGCGCAGTATGCCACGCCTCTTCCGCGTAAGGAGGATTCTTCCGGGAGGCCCAGTTCTCTCGGGGAAGCGCCGGTAGCCACAATCACGCTTCTTGCGGAGACGATTCCGGAGGAGGTAGTGATTTTTTTGTTCGCGGGGCTTAAATCCACGGAGTTCACCTCGGCATATTCGGTTTCCACTCCGAAACGTTCCGCGCCTCTCTGCATTTTTTCAGCCAGCTCGAAGCCATCGATTCCTTCGTCGAAGCCGGGATAGTTGTCCACCTGGCCGGTGGTAGCCATCTGGCCGCCTGCGGAAAGCTTTTCGAGAACGAGTACGGAGTATCCGTTCCTGGCACAATACAGTGCGGCGGAGTATCCGCCGGGGCCGCCTCCTATAATTACCACATCGTAGAGTTCTTTTTTCATTTGTTAACCCTTCTTTCTATAGAACATGATATCTGCTTAATCCACGCCGTTTTCCTTCAGCCAGTCCGTTACCTGTGACTTGGCCTGGGGAGCTATGACAGATACGGGGGCTTTGCCTTTTTGGAATAAATATAGAGTGGGTATGGTCTCCACTTCATACGTATCCGCCAGTTCCGGTTCCTCATCGATATTCACTTTACGGATGGACAGCCGTCCTTCGTATGCAGCGTCAAGCTGGTCGATAACCGGATTGAGTCTCCGGCAGTATCCGCACCAGGGGGCCCAGAAATCCACCAGGACCGGAAGCTCAGACTGCAGTACCTCTTTATCAAAATTTACTTTTCCTATTGCTGTAACAGACATATTCATATCCTCCTGTCTTTTGCATTTTTTATTCTGTAAAAATTGTAATTACAGTTTATACTGTAACTATAGCGTGTACAGAAAGGCTTGTCAAGGGGAGAATATAAATTTTATATAAATTTTTAAAAGCTGTCGGAAGTATAGGGATTTTGCCGGCGGCACATACTATCCGGTAGGAAATAGACAGTTACAGTACAGTTATCTGAACAGTCGCAAAAGACAGCTTGTCCGTTTAACGGACAGATGGGAGTAAATATATGAGAAAGCTTTCTTCGCAGATAGACGAAAACATAGAGACTGCAAAAGAGATTCTGCCCATAGGCACCAGCTTTGACATGATAACCAGGGATTTATTCCTGGGGGAAACAAGAGGCTATTGGATCGGAATCAACGGATTCTGCAGGACGGAAATACTCCAGCAGATTTTTTCGGATCTTCAGAACCCTTTATATATGAAGGATTCTTGTATAGAAGATATCAGGCATTACATGAATGCCAAAATCGGTTATGCCCAGGTTTCCTTGACGGAGGACTGGGATGAAATTGTAAAAAATATCCTGAGCGGCCCGTCCGTTCTGCTGATAGACGGATTTGACCAGGCTATTATCATGGATGTCCGGACGTATCCTGCCAGAGGTATCGACGAGCCTGACACGGAAAAGGTTACCAGGGGCTCCAGGGATGGTTTTGTGGAAACCATGCTGTTCAATACCAATCTGATACGGCGCCGTATCCGTTCCCCCAGGCTTACCTTTGAAGTGAAAAGTGTGGGTACGGAAAGCAAGACAGATGTAGCCATTGCTTATGTAAAGGGCTCGGTGAATGAAGAGCTGCTGGATACCTTACGGAAAAAGCTGGACAGCCTGGAGGTTACTTCGCTCACTATGGGAACAAAAAGCCTGGAAGAGCTGCTGGTGCATAAAAGATGGTATAATCCGCTGCCGAGCCTGCACAGTACGGAACGTCCGGATGTCGCCTGCAGTTATCTTATGGAGGGGTATATCCTGCTTGTCGTGGATAATTCGCCGGAGACGCTGATCCTGCCCTGTACTATATTTCAGTTTACCCAGAGCCCGGAAGATTATTATAAAAGCCCGGTAGTGGGAAATTATTTTCGTCTGGTGCGTTTCGGCTGTATTTTTATAAGCCTGCTTCTGATGCCCCTTTTCCTTCTGATAACGGCTTATTATCCGGAGCTGTCCGATAAATGGAAGCTGCTTACATCAGGAAGGATTCCTCCCATAAACCTGATTTTCTATGTGCTGATAGTGGAATTCGGCCTGGATCTGTTTAAGAACTCCGCCTCCTTAAGTTCCAGCCGTTTTTCCGGCTCCCTGTCCATTGTAGGCGGTCTTATTATCGGGGATATTGCGGTCAGCCTGAATTGGGCTACGGTGGAAGTGTTATTTTATGCGTCTATCACACTGCTTACCAGCGTCGCTCTTTCCAGTATGGAATTCGGTGACGCCATCCGCGTCTATCGTATATTTATCATATTAATGACCGCTGTTTTCAGGCTGTGGGGTTTTATAGGCGGGCTGATTCTGGTCCTGCTTTCCGTGATTACGACTCCCACATTTGCCGGGGCAAGCTACTTCTGGCCTCTGTATCCCTTTAACTGGGCCGCCTTGAAAACCCTGCTCCTGCGTTACCCGACTTATCGGGCCCAGCCCAGCCATGTCTGGAAACATCGTTAATCGAAAGTTTCCTTTTATTGCGGGAGTTTTTCTGATACAATATCCTTAATATCAAAAGAAAAGGCTCCGGGATGCTGTGTAAATATATGTTATCCTCACCCGGAAAGACATTCTGTATGAAGAAAAAAGGGATAAAAGGAAAAAAGTGGATAGCGGCAGTTTTGCTGCCGGTATTTTTAACTGCCGGCTGCGGCCGTCAGGGAAAGGTGGAAACCTATCCGGATATAGCAGAGCCTGAGGCACAAATCACTTTTTTCGGGAATAAATATGAACCGGAAAATGTGGTGGTAATTGAGGAAATACTCACCTCTTTTATGGAGGAAAATCCGGATATCTATATTTCCTATGAAAGCCTGAAGGGAAATGATTATTATGATGCCCTCATGAAACGGATGGAAACCGGGAATGGGGACGATATTTTTATGGTAAATCATGATACGGCGCTGCAGCTGGAGGAGGAAGGAAAGCTTTGCGAGCTGTCCGGCCTCAGTACGATTCCTGATTTTACCGTACGGATTCTGGATCAAATGAGTGATGACGGGGAAATCTACTGGATGCCCACCACCGTTTCCGCTTTTGGGCTGTACTGCAATCTGGATCTGCTGGAGGAAAACGGTCAGAAGGTGCCGGAAACCCTTCCTGAATGGGAGGCCGTGTGCGATTATTTCACAGGCATGGGAATTACCCCTGTTATTGCAAACAACGATATATCCCTGAAAACCCTTGCCATAGGCCGCAGCTTTTACTGTCTGTACCAGGAAGGCAGCCAGAAGGAGGTATTCGGCAGAATAAACAGAGGGGAAGAATCACTGGGGGAATACCTGAAGGATGGTTTTTCCGTCGCGGAAGCATTTTTAAAGAAAGGCTATATCAATTCGGAAGAAGCCCTTGTCACGAAAAAGACCTCTGAGGATCTGGAACTGTTTGCACAGGGAAACGCCCCTTTTATGCTGACAGGCGGCTGGGCGGCCGATCGTGTTAAGGCAATGGCTCCGGAGCTCCGTTTTACGGTGGTGCCATATCCGGTATTGGAGCAGGGGTCGGTGCTTGTGATTAATGCGGATACCCGCATTGCGGTTAATGAGGACAGCCAATATAAAGAAGAAGCAAAGAAATTTGTGGAGTATTTTACCGGACAGGAAAACATCCGGAAATTTGCCGACAATCAGTGTTCCTTCAGCCCTCTGACAGGAGGCGCGCCGGCTTCCTCGAAGGAGATTCAGCCGCTGATTGACATGTATCAGGAGGAAAAAACGGTAATAGGCGCAGACAGTGATCTCAAAGTACCGATTTGGGATCTCACTGCGGAGTGTGCGGTAAAGCTGCTTTCCGGCGAAGAACTGCCGGAGGTTCTGGAATGGCTGGATGAACAGGTGGAAGCAGGAGAGGCGGGGCGATGAAAAATAATGAGGTACAGTTAAGAAGATGGTTCCTTTTTGCTGTTGCTGCAGTCGGCATCCTGCTGGGGATTCTCACGTTTACCTTTGTAAATGAAGTAAGGGATCAGCTGTGGGAGCAGTCTGTCGGTACAATCATCGAAAGCACGCGGCAGGGGGAAAATGCTCTGAACATCCAGCTCAGAGAAGATTTTTCTTCTATTATTTCCATAAAAAAATATCTGGAAAAGCTTCCGGCTGACGCAAGGGAAAGCGTCATGGATATTGTAACTGAATTTTCCAAAATGGAGAATGGCGTAAGCCTGTATCTACAGGACGGAACCTGCGTGCCGGAAAAGGATGGCCCGGATCAGTATATGGCGGATCAGTTCCTTATGGAATACGGGATAGTAAATCCTCATATCAGCAGCAGTACCGGTGTTAATGTATTCGATTTTTATACGCAGGTAAAGCTTGCGGACGGAAGCATAAATTATCTGGTGAAAGAATATAATGTGGCGGCTATTGCCAGTGAGTTCAGTCTTTCCTTTTATAATAATGCCGGTTTTTCCTATATTATAAATACCGGCGGGGATGTTCTGATCCGTTCGCCTCATCCGGGTAGCAATAAAACGGTTAAAAATATTTTTGATATGCTTCCTGCGGGAAAGAACGACAGCCGGGCAATGGAAGAATTCCGTCAGGCTCTGGTTTCCGGTAAAAGCGGCTGGGCGGTTTTTGCCTATGGGGATGCTGATGCGGTTTTCTGCTATGTTCCAATGAAGGGCTTTTCGGATTGGTATCTGCTTTCTATTATTCCTGAGAAAGTGGTGAGTGCGCAGACCTATGATATTCTGCGAAGGACAATCTTCTTTGTGGCGGCAGTTTCACTGGCGATTATCATGCTTGCCCTCGTTTATATTCTCCAGATGAAAAGAACCTATCATAAGCTGCGTACCCAGGCGGCCTATATCGACCACCTTTACAACGCGGTACCGGAAGGAGTCGCCCTGATTTCCAGGGATACGCCCTTTCGTTTTATCCAGATTAACCATGAAGGCCTGCGTCTTCTGAATTACCCGGAATATGCATCCAATGATGCCCTCAGGGAAAAACAACTCAGGGAGCTGATTCACCCTGATGACTGGGAGAGCACAAAGCTCTGTTTTCAGGAAGCCATGGAAAAGGAACAGAAGATTTCATATGTAAGCCGTTTCCGGCGGCTGGACGGTACCTATTTCTGGGCGGCAGGCATTATTGAAAAGATGCTGGATGAAGAGGGAGAACCGATCCTCATAGCCACCTTCCATGATATTACATCGGAGAAGCTGGCCCAGGAGGAGGAAAAGAAAGAGAAGCTTTTGGAGCGCAGTACATTAATACGCGCAATTTCCGATACTCATGCCGTAATCCTCAGTGTAAATCTGACGGCAGATACTTTGAAAACGATTTATGTGAAGCCCGGATTTCTGGAGGGGCTTCAGAATTACAGCAGCTATTCAGGCCTGCTGGACTTTGTGAATGAAAGGCTGCATCCGGATTATAAGGAAAAATTCCGCTCACGCTTCGCCGCCGGGCAAATCATTCAGGCATCGGTTTCACATTCCACGGAGGTTTTTGCCCAGTGCCGCATTCTGCTTTCCGATAATGAGTACCACTGGGTACTGCTTCAAAGAATTCATGTAGACAATCCATATACGGAAGAGAGGCTGGCTATTTTTCTTGCCCGCTGTATCGATGACCAGAAATACGAAGAAGAACAGCAGAGACAGGTTCTGCAGAATGCCCTGGACACCGCCCGTTCCGCCAATGAAGCAAAGAGTAACTTCCTCTCCAATATGAGCCATGATATCCGTACTCCCATGAACGGTATCATCGGGATGACTACCATCGCCCGGTCACATTTGGACGACAGGAGCCGTATAGAGGACTGTCTGGATAAAATCAGCCTGTCCAGCAGCCATCTGCTTGGGCTTATTAATGATATTCTGGATATTTCCAAAATAGAGAGCGGGAAACTGGCCTTAAGAGAAGAAGCCTTCCTTTTCTCCCGTCTGGTACTGGATGCAGTGGAATTAATAAGGCCTCAGGCAGAGGAAAAGCGGCTGGAACTGACAGCCAATATTCCGGAGCTTGAGGAGGATACCGTAATGGGAGATCCGCTGCGCCTGCGCCAGGTATTTGTGAATATTATGAGCAATGCCGTGAAATATACGCCTGCCGGAGGACGGATATATATAGATGTATGGCAGGAGGACGGACTGAAGCTTGGATATGGCAGCTTTATTTTCCGTTGTGCGGATACGGGAATCGGCATGTCAGAGGAATTCCTGAAAAAGATTTTTAATCCGTTTGAACGGTCCCGGGACAGCGATGTGGAGAAAATTGCAGGAACCGGGCTGGGAATGACCATTACCAAAAATATTGTGGATATGATGAACGGAGATATCCGGATAGAGAGCAGTCCGGGGAAAGGCTCAGTCTTTACGGTGACTTTCCGGCTGCTTAAGAATGAGGAAAAAACACTCCGGACTCCGGACAGACTTGTGTCCTCCGAAGGTTCCGTCCCTGTAAGAGATAAGGCAGGCTGCTGCAGGGGAAAAAGGCTTTTGCTGGCTGAAGATAACGAGCTGAACCGGGAAATAGCCGTTGAGATGCTGAAATGCACGGAGATGGAAATTGACACGGCCTGTGACGGGGAAGAGGCTGTCCGCATGTTTGCGGATTCCCCGGAGGGTTATTATGATATCATTCTCATGGATATCCAGATGCCGAAGCTTGACGGGTATGAGGCATCACGGGAAATACGCGGGATGGATCGTACGGATGCAGGGCGTATCCCCATAGTTGCCATGACGGCCAATGCCTTTGCCGAAGATGTGCGCGAAGCGCTGCGTGCGGGTATGAACGCCCATGTCTCCAAACCGATAGAGGTAGACAGGCTGCTTGCGACTCTGGAAGACCTGCTTTCCTAAGCGGTTATATGTCTTAAAAAAGGATAAAGTATCTCCCGGACTTTGCATGCCCAAACGGAGAATATCGTTCAAGCTCAGAACGCAGACAGGCACGTTGCAGAATGAATAATTCTGTAACGTGCCTGTTTTGTTAACTGCTTCCGGCTTTCTAACGGAGATGGTGGGAGTCGAACCCACGCGCCGGGGAAACCGACCTGCCGCATTTCGAGTCGGTTGTACGATTCGGAAATTGGCGGAACTTAAAAGAAGCTGGAAGAATATGATGGAAGCCGAAAAGCCCCTGCAAAACAAGGGTTTTCAGCTTCCATTTCTGTTTTGATTCGAGCCTGTGGGAGTTGGCGGTTTACCCCCGTTTTTTGCTCAAAAATTCCCGCAGGACAGAACACGGACAGAACAGAAAGAGAAAAACCTCGACTAAGGTACAAATTTGTCGCCTATCAAATCGCATTCGGCTGATGCTCACCTACCAATGACAATTTAGATGAAAGCGAGTGAAGCAAATGGATTTGATGAAATACTACGCCCCGATTTTTGAGAAGTATCCCGAATTTGTTACTCAGGAACAGATGGGGGAAATATGCGGTATATGCAAAAAAACCGCCTACACTTTAGTGTATAGTGGGAAAATCCCTTATACGGTGGAAACAAACCGATTGGGACGCACCCACCGGATCAAGCTGACGGATGTTCTCCTTTATCTCTATGAAAAAGAATGCCGTCAGGAACCGGACAGCCCTTATATTATTGAGATGAAGTCATTTTATGAAAAAGAATTCGCGGGGTTCCCGGATTTGCTGATTGTGAAAGATATAGAAGATATGACAGGCTTCTCATCGACCTGCATCTGCAACTGGATTGGCAGAAAACTATTCCGCACCATCCCTCTGAAAAAGGGATATGGAATACCAAAGTGCTGCTTTATTGATTTTTTGGTTTCACCCTATTACAGAAGCATCAAAAACAAGACTCCCCTTCAAAAAAAGCACATGAAGGCATTTGAAGAGTGGTGGAGGGAAAAAGGAGGTGAAACTATCCATGGCCCAGAAAGACCGCTATAAGGAACTGTTAAAGCGGTATCCAGATGAGGTTTCCAAGGAACAGCTCTGGAAAATCTGTCACATCAGCAAAAAGACAGCCCGCTATCTTTTACAAACCGGACTGATTCCCTGTGTTCAGAGCGGCAAGAAAACCCGGAATTACACAATAAAAATGAAGGACATCATCTATTACCTCAAACATCGGGAGATTTATCCTGAAAAATATAAACTCCCCGCCGGCTCATATAATGGCACCTATGTCCCTAAACCGAAACTGCCGGAAACAGTGACGGCATCCGAATTACAAAGCTATTACAGAGAATTGTTTGAGCAATACCCTGATTTCGTAACCACCAGGCAGGCTTCGGAGATGACCGGTTCTTCTATATCCTGCATCGTCAAGTGGATTCGGGCAGGTAAAGTTAAGGCGTTTCCAAAGTGCAATACCTTCATCATCCCCAAATGCTGCCTCATTGAGTATATGGCCAGCTACGATTATCGGAACAGAAGGTGCAAATCGAAAAAACAGTTCGAAGATATAGGAGGTTTTCTGGCATGGCAACAGGAAAAATTATCGTAATAGCAAATCAAAAAGGCGGCGTAGCTAAAACCAGCACCGTCCGTAACCTCTCTTATTCCCTGGCCGAGCTGGGCAAGCGTGTCCTGGCGGTGGATTTTGACCGCTGCAGGAGGATGAGCCGGTTCTGGATGAAAACGGGCAGCGGACAGGCGGCGGGGAAAGCCGGGATAGGGAGCGGGGTTCGCCCAGCCCGGATGCCGAACTATAATTTGGAGGTGATGTGCATTGGCAAAACGCCATTCCGCTGTTTGCTATGTATTTAGGGACGGGGAATTCAGCCCGGTGGAGGACGCTAAGCCCTTCCCCAACGGCCTGGGGCTTGATTTGTTTATTTACAAAAACCAGTTCTATACCAGGAGAATCTGCTTTCTTCCGTGCGGGAGAAGTTGGCCGAAGCGTCCTATGTCACAGTACGCGTTATGCGCTGTGGGCGGGACGATTATTCCTATCAGCGGATGGCGATTCCCCAGAAGGTATTTGAGCGGATTCTGAATGATGGGGATAAGAACACTGGAAGCCTGGAAGATATGATGGCGGAAATGCTTCCCTTTGTTTCCCCCGTGCAGCTCTTTATCCAGGAGCCGGACGGCCGCTTTTCATTCTACACCATCCCGGAAGATCTGAACGAACTCAGCGACTATCCGCCCCAGGGCCGGCCTTTGCAGGGAACCATAGCGCATATCACCGAAACGCTGGAGCATGAGGCTCGGGATGAGGCCGCAGACGAGGGGCTGGAGCTGTGACCTCCCCCCACTTTTCTTTTCACCCGTATCAGAGCCGCCCCGCCAAGGGGCGCCCCGCAACCACCACCCAGGCTCCGTCCTGGGTGGTGAGTTAAGGCAGGAATAGCCGTCATACTGACGGCGGCGATACAGCTTGAAAGCAGAGCTTTCAACGGGTTTTTCCCGGTATGATTTTCAAATGGACGTATGATTTTTATCATACCTCGCAGAAGCGGGAACTTCTTTTCGCTATACGGGTATTCTCCTTTGTTTCTTGTCACATTCTAACACTTTCTTTGACAAGAAGCGTTAGAAGCGTTAGAATGTGGTTAGAATAAAGTGCAAGGAGGCGATAACGTGATTTTTAGGGAGAGCGAAACCGTAGAGCTGAAAGAGATTGTCGTTGATGATATAAAGAAGGAAATCGTGGCGTTTGCCAACAGCGCGGGCGGGGTTCTATACATCGGTGTTGCCGATGACGGCAGCATTGCCGGGGTGGAGAACCCGGACGGGACAACACAGCAGATTGTCAATATGGTCCGGGACAGCATCAAGCCGGACATCACCATGTTTCTCCACTATGAAACCAGGGAGATTGAAGGGAAACAGGTCATAGCCGTAGAGGTACAGCGGGGGACAGAGCGCCCCTATTATCTGGCGAAGAAGGGCCTGCGCCCGGAGGGGGTCTTTGTCCGGCAAGGCACGTCGTCTGTGCCGGCCACCGATACCGTGATCCGGCGCATGATAAAGGAAACCGATGGCGACAGCTTTGAGGATATGCGCTCTTTACAGCAGGACTTGACCTTTGAGGCCACGGCCAGGGAGTTTTCTGGGCGGAAGGTCGCGTTTGGCCTGGCTCAAATGAAAACATTGGGCATCCTCAACACAGACGGCATCTATACCAACCTGGGGCTGCTGCTGTCTGAGCAGTGCGCCCATACGGTGAAAGCGGCCGCCTTTGAAGGGACGGATCAAAGCGTGTTCCGGGATCGGCGGGAGTTTTCCGGTTCTCTCCTGCAACAGCTCAATGACGTGTATGATTTTATTGATATGCGCAACCAGACCCGTGCCACCTTTGAGAAGCTGCGGCGGATTGATGAACGGGATTACCCGGAGGTGGCCGTCCGGGAAGCCCTCCTCAATTCCTTGGTTCACCGGGACTACTCCTTCAGCGCCAGCACCCTTGTCAGCGTTTATACGGACCGGATTGAGTTTACCACCATTGGCGGCCTTCCCACAGGCGTGTCGCTGGATGACATTATGCTGGGCCTTTCCGTATGCCGCAATCCGAAGCTTGCCAACGTGTTTTACCGGCTGGAGCTGATTGAGGCATACGGCACCGGTATGAGAAAGATTATGAAATCCTATGAAAACAGCGGCAAAGAGCCGGTAATTGAAACCACGGACAACGCTTTTAAGATTGTGCTGCCCAACCGGAATGAGGGGGTTGTGAGGCAGGAAGCGGAAAATGAGCTGGAAGAAAAGGTCTTGGAAGCCGTCCAAAAGCATGGCGCCGTCATGCGCAAGGACGTGGAGGAAGCGTCTGGGCTGGGCCAGACCGCTGCCGGCCGCCTGCTGAAAAAGATGTCGGAAAAGGGGCTGCTGATTCAAAGGGGCCAGGGAAAAAACACAAGCTATACGTTGCCAGACTGAGTAACTCAGCCACTGGGCGCCGGATCATCTCCGGCGCCTTTTTATGTCCATCTTTGTGAAAGGGGGCTTGATTTGAAGCAGGAACCGGTAAAGACAGAGCGCAAGACCCTCCATCTGCCGGTGGAGACGATACAGGCGCTGGAAAAACTGGCGGCCAGGAACGGCACCGACTTCTCCAAGGAGGTGCGGCGGGCTGTGGATGAATACCTCGATCTGGAAACCACCGCTGAAAACCTCGACCCGATAAACGGGGTCATCCGGCAGGAGCTGAACGCCCAGATCAAGGCGCTGGGCAACCGGCTGGCCGGCCTCATCAACCGCCTCACCATCATATCGGCGGCAGGCTACTACGCAAACATCGCCATTATCGCTGACCTGATCGACACAGACCGCTATTCCTCTTTTGAGAAAATCGAGGCGGCGGCCCGGAAAAGGGCGCTGGCCTATGCCAACCAAAAGAACGCGGACGCCCTTCACGCCTTTGCCGATGACGAGGAGATGAAAAAAGCGATCCGGGCGGTGAAAGGAGGCGGCCGTGTCGATCCTGATGTATAAGCAGCGGCACCGGCACCCCAATTACCGCAAGACCCCCAAATGCAACTATGCCCATATCGGCTACATCGCCACCCGGCCTGGGGCTGTGAAGAATGAGGGGATGCGCCATGGGCTGTTCGGGAAGCTGGCCCCCGGCGAGGTCTGTGAATTTGAAACCTGGCAGGAAGCGGCCCGGCTGGTGCGGGAGCTGTCCTACCGGCGTGTCAATATGTACCGCTCCATTATTTCCTTCACCCCGGAAACCGCCGCAGAGCTGGGCCTTGCCGGTCATGGGGCATGGCAGGAATATATTGACCGCCATATCCTGACCCTTGCAAAGCGCAACGGTATCCGGGTACAAGATTTACAGTGGGTGGCCGCTCACCACAATGAACGGGGGCATCCCCTACATTCGCGGGCTGGTGGACGATTACTGCGCCAGCAAATGCGGGCTTGCCATGCTCTATGACAGCGACCCGGAAAACCTGGAGCGCCACCGCCAAAAGGCAGAGGCCGAGGCGGATAAGCTGATCGCCAATAAAATCCTGGGCGTTATCAAGCGGCTTTTGAACAAAGACCGGGAGCTTTCTTCCTTTGCGTATACGCAAGCCCGGAAGGAATATTATACCGGGCAGATGGTGTGCGAAATCCTGATGATGCTGGAGCAGGCGGCCATCAGCCTGGACATGGAATACGATGACCGGCAGAAGGCCATGAGTACCGACCTCTCCAAAGCGGCAAAGAAGGAATGGTATCTGCGGCATAAGGACAAGGGCATGGAGCCATAGGGCTTATGCCCTGTTTTTTTATCAAAAAATCGGGCGCCGTCCGGTTTGGAAAGGACTGAATACATGAGCAGCACAGCGATCACCTATAAAAGAAACGGCGTGACTGTCACCATGCCGGGGGGCTTCCATGGGGTCTGCCGGGTGACGGCCACGCCTTACCAATATCCCAAGGGCCATCCATGCCGCGGCTGCCCCTACACCTTAAACACCACCGTCCCCTCTTGTATGTTCCCGGAGCGCAGGGACGGCGGGTGCTTCTGGTACGACCTCAAGCAGAAAAAGCGGCCCGCCCTGCCGCAGCCTTCTAACCAGGAGGCGGCGGAGCGGATTTTCGCTTTTATCAAAGTCCTGGAGGCCGTAAAACGGCACAAGGGCTTTTAGTAAGGAGGCTCTATTATGCGGAGTAAAACAGATTTTTACAGGCTGTTTTTTGAACAGCTTGCCCGGCGCGGGTTTGAAATCCGGCGCTCCGAATCCTCGGACTACATTGCGGACCTATATTTCAAGCGCCAGCTTGTGGCCTATTTCACCAAGGCGGACACGGTGGTGCAAAACCCCTTTGTGTCCGTCAAGGATAAGGTGCTGCGGCTGATCCACGATACGGCCCAGGCCACCGCCCTGAAAGCGGGCATCTGCACCGAATGCCCCTATACGGAAGCCAACGAGAAGCTGCCCAACGGCTCCTACAAGCTGTCCGAATACAATGGGGTCACGCTGGCCTGCAAGCAGCACCATCTTTTCGGCTATGTGTTTTCCACCTACCGCACAGCCCCGGAATCCGGGGAAATCATCGACCGGCAGACCTTTTATAACAAGGAATTCGCGGGCCAGGATTTCGCCAAGCGGAGCGGCCTGATTGATGAAAAGTCCCTGTTTACGGAGACGGAGCTGAAAATCCTCCACTCCAACCTGGTCAAGCTCAACGTCCTGGACAACAATGTTAGTAACGATGACCGGATCTCCGTTGGGCGGATCATTGACAAGATTGAGGACATCATGCCGGAGCTGCGGGACGCCGGATATGATTTTGACTTTGAAGCGGAATTCATGCGGGATGCGGATTATGAGATCGGAGGATAGCGGATGAGCAGCAAGCGGAACCAGACCATCGCCATCGCCCGCTTTCTGATGTATAAGAGCGGCCTCAACCGGCAGCTTGACGGGATGAGCGATGAAGATTATTTGAAAAACCCCATCGGGCTGGACGTTGGGCAGTATGTGGATGACCTGATGAAATACTGCCCGGAAAGCACGGTGGATACGGTGCTGCGGCACCAGGACGATATGATCCGGCGTTTGGGCGAGGACTATTTGAGCGTCATCGCCTATATGCCCTTTGATGAGAATGGAGGTGCGGATTTTGCGTGACGGAAGGCCAAACCCCGATATATGGGGGAACATCATCACCTGTGGGGAAATTGCCTTTGGTATTTATGAGATCGTGGGGGACCGGAAACACGGCCTGGAGGTTTCCAAGGCCATAGCGGAAGAAATCCTGCCGGAGTCGGTGCTGGAGCAGGCGCAGGAGGATGGTGAAAACCTCTGTTTTAGCGACGCGGTATCCAACGCCATTGTTGCCGACGCCATCATAGAACAGGAAATCGTCACCGACCCCAAGGCGGCCGCCCGTCTGGACGCCATCCGGCAGCTTGACGACGCGGCATATGACAGCGCCTTTGAAGCCCCCGTCAGCGATTTGGAGCTGGATGGGATGGATTTTGAATGGTGAGGTGGCGCCTATGCGGTTAGCGTATATCTGTTCCCCCCTGCGGGGGGATATTGAAAAAAACATCCAGAAGGCGCATGAATACTGCGCTTATGCCGCCTCCTGCGGCGTGATCCCCCTGGCGCCCCACACCATCTTCACCCGTTACCTTGACGACCAGCAGCCGGAGCAGAGGGAGCAGGGCCTGACAATGGGGCTGGAGCTGCTGAAACGCTGTGATGAGATCTGGGTCATGGGGTTCCGTTTTTCGGAAGGGATGCGGGGTGAAATGGAGCTGGCGGCAGCCGAGAACATCCCCATCCTCTATATCCCGGAATCCTTTGTCCGGTGCGGATATAAAATCCGGCAGGAGGACAAGGCGTTTTCAGAGGCGGACTGCATCCCCGGCAGCAATAAGATGGACTATACCAATCAAATCCTGGTGTTGAAGCCGGAGGCTTACGGCGGGAATGCCGAGATCACAGCGGACGATTCCCTCTGGCTGGCCGAGCATGGAAATGGCTGCCGGTATGGGGCAAGGGGTTTGATGGTGATGGCGGTAAACCTGCTGTCCGGCAGACGGGTCCATTGGGAGCGGCAGGACTTTTTCGGCATCGTCAGCCCCGACCGCCTTTTGGAGTGGTCGGCGGATAAGCCCGTCTGCAACGACCGGGCGCAGGAAATCCTCGATCTGGCAGAGCAGGAGTTTTCCGTGCCGGAGGAGGAAGATGATTTAGAGAGGTAGGTGATTGAAATGAGCTGGTTTTCCAAGGTGAAAACCTTAGAGGATTTGAAAAAAGAATACAAGAAGCTGGCAATGCAGTACCACCCGGATCGGCCGGGCGGCGATACCGCCAAAATGCAGCAGATCAATGGGGAATACGACCGGCTGTTCCCCGCCTATCAAGCGATCCACAACCGGACGGCGGCCACCCCCTCCCAGGAAACGGCGGCGCAGACCCGGAGCGAGTTCTATACGCAAAATGGCTGGAAGGGCGACAACTACCACCCTGACCGCAGTACGGCGGAGGTTTCCAAAATCCTGCGGGAGTATGCCAAGAGGGTCTACCCGGACCATAAATTCTCCATCACCACCCACACCTTCGCCGGAGGCTCCAGCATCCATGTGGCGCTGATGGCCGCCCCCTACGAGGCGTTTGCGGACGGGAAAAAGCAATCAAGCCTGAACCAGTATTATTTGCAGGAGAACACATCCCTGACCCCGCAGGCGAAGAAGGTCATGCTGGACATGAACCGGGTCATCAACTCCTATCGCCGGAGCGACTGCGACAGCATGATCGACTACTTTGACGTGAGCTTCTATTATGACCTGTCTATCGGCAGATGGAACAAGCCCTTTGAGGTAAAGGCCCCATCCGCTGCAAAGACAGCCGGCCGAAAGACCGTCTCGGAGGTGCTGGACCTTTCCGGGGCGGATTTTTCTATGTCCGGGGAGCTGGATGAGGCCATGGGCGAGGATGGGGACCTGGCGATATGAAAACAAAGCCGAAACTGCTGGTCTGCGCCCTGATTTTCTTCGCCGGGGGCGTTATCAACCTGTTTTTCTCCACAGCCCTGCACGGCCTGCTGACCCGGCAGATCACCCGGCTCTCCTTCCTGCCCATGGGGGACTGCCTGGCAAGCCTCTTATCCAGCCGCCAGCACCTCATGCTGTATCTGTGCCTGCAAGGGTTCGCCTTGATTTTGGCGGTGATGTTCTTCCTGACCAATTTCCGCCCCTACCAGTCCAGCCTTGACGAGATCACGCCGGACATCCAGACCCCCAAGGCGGTGGGCCAGTACCAGCACGGCTCCGCCCGCTGGATGCGGGAGGAGGAGATGGACAGCTCCTTTGACGCCTATCTTCTTGACCCCGGCGACCCGGCCATCCGTGAACTGCTCCAGACCGGCTATGACGGCCTGGATTTTTTGAAAGAGAGGTAATGCCTATGGATCAATATGAACGCTATATAGACTACATCAATAAAAACATCCTTCCCTATATCGACTATAACAGGCTCCAGGAATCCTACGGGACGGAGGATAAAAGCTATGCCAAGATGACCCTTTACACCCTCCATGAAGCGGCCCGGCAGATATACGGCCCGGCCCTTTTCTGCCATGGCGGGCTGGATTTTGCTTTGGTGCCGGGCGTTATCAGCTCCAGGGAGAACGGGAACGTCTGCCTTGCCCTGCTGGGGATTGATCTGATGTCCTCCGGCGAGCATTGCAGCACCGACTTCCTCACCCAGTATGGGGTCGTTTCCCAGGGCCATGTGGAGGACAAAGGAATCCAGACGTTTATGAAGGAGAAGTATGGCGCCTACCACTACGGCTATACCTTGGACATTGCCGGGGATATTCACGTCCGCCCCGGCGATCTGCCCCAGGAGATCAAAGAGATTTTGTCAACCTTTGAGGCTCATGCGGCTGAACTGACCGACCGGATATTACAAGATGAGAATGAGGCCGATGAAGATTTAGAACTGTAAGGAGGCCCGATGAAGCTGAATTTTCATCCCAAAACGGTTCCCAAGCCCCCGGAGGCCATAAGCCCCCCACCGCTGAAGCGGGGCGGCGTGGTGGTGGGCATGAGGAAGGAGGGCGGCAAGGAACGCATCTACTTTGTGGGCGAGGACTGCCACCTTTTATGCGTGGGCGCCACACGCTCCGGGAAATCCCGCTGCCTGGTGCTTCAATCCATCTGCCTGCTGGGACTGGCCGGGGAGTCGATTTTCTGCTCCGACCCCAAGGCCGAGCTGTACCAGTACACGGCGGAGTTTTTGAAAAAGCTGGGCTATCAGGTCCTTGTACTGGACTTCAAGAACCCGGAAAAAAGTATGCGGTACAATTTGTTGCAGCCCGTCATCGACGCGGTAAACGCCGGGGACACCGACCGGGCGGAAATGCTGGCCTGGGATTTGACAAATAACCTGGTGGGAAAGCCGGAGGGGGAAAAATCTGGACCAACGGCGAGTGTTCCATCATCGCGGCGGCGATCCTGTGCGTGGTCTGCGACAACAAAAACCGCCCGGAGTTCCAGAACATGACCAATGTGTACTGGTTCATCAGCGAGATGTGCCGGACCATCGGGAACAAAATACCCCTGCTGGAGTATGTCAAAAAGCTGGCCCCCTCCCATCCGGCGCGGGCGCTGCTCTCCATTTCCGACGTGGCGCCCTCCCGGACGAGGGGCAGCTTTTATACCAGCGCCCTGACCACCCTGCGGCTGTTTACCTCCAAATCCATCTACGCCATCACCCATCAGAGCGATTTCACCCTGTCGGAGATGGGCAGCAAAAAGCAGGCGTTGTTTGTGATCCTGCCGGACGAGCGGACCACCTTCTACCCGGTGGCTTCCCTGATCGTTTCCCAGCAGTATGAAATGCTGGCGGAGACGGCGGACAGGCGGGGCGGCCGGCTGGAGCGGCGGGTCAACTTCCTGCTGGACGAATATGGGAATTTCACGCCCATCAGCGATATGACCAACAAACTGACCGTAGCGGCTTGACGCGGGATGCGGTACGCCCTTTTTGTGCAGGGCTTTGACCAATTAGAGGAAAAATACAGCAAGGTCATCGCCAACACCATCAAGGGCAACTGCCAGACCTGGGCTTACCTGCAATCCGACGACCCGGAAACCCTGCGGGAGATTTCCGAAAAGCTGGGGTCCTATACCACCTCCAGCTACCAGCTCTCCGCCAGCCATGGGAAATACACCACCCCTTCCACCTCCCACAGCGTCAGCCTGACCGAGCGAAAGCTGCTGACAACGGACGAGGTGCGGCGGGTCAAGCGGCCTTACCAGATCGTCACCAGCCGGAACCATCCGGCCCTGATGTACGCGCCGGACCTCTCCCAGTGGCATTTCAACAAAATGCTGGGCCTGGGGGATATGGAGCATAACCGCAGGCTGCGGGAGGAACGGGAGAAAAAGCGGCCCGTCATCACCGACACCAGGCAGGAAATCGCCCTGTGGAACATCTGGATTTATTACCAGAAGGACATCATGCGCCGCCTGGCGCAGCAAAAGTCCGCTATGGGCGGCGCCCCCGCCGATATGGACGAATAAGGACAAGGAGGTTTTTCATGGAGAAAAAATGGAATATGGGCAGGCTGAAAGGGCTTGCGAAAACGGCGGGAGCGGCGGCGGCCACCCTCGCCGTTTCTTTCTGCTCCGCGCTGCCGGCCCATGCCGCCGGCGTAAACGACAGCCAGATCGTCAAGGGGACGGAGCGGCTGATCGGGGACGTTACCACCTGGCTGATGGTGCTGGCCCCCGTTGTGGCGGGGCTTCTCATCATCTATTTCTGTATCCGCCGTTCCGCGGCGGATGAGGTGGACCAGAAGAAATGGAACAACCGCATTGTGGTGGCGGTGGTGTCCTGCATCGGAGCCGTCCTCGGTTCCGCCACCCTCAACCTGATCCTCGGCTACTACCAATAACCGGGGGCTTTTTTGCAGATAAGGCGGCCTGCCGCCTTTCTGAATACACCAACACCAAATTTTATTAGGAGGAATTTACTATGGAAAACATCATCAGAAACACCCAGGCAAATGTGATGGCGGCGGCCCTGACCGCCCGGTGCAAGGCGGCCCGGCTGGTTTCCCGCACCAAGGCGGCGCTGAAAAACCGCGAGGCCCAGGGGACCCTGGACGTGGCGATCACCGTATTGATCTCCATCGTCCTGGGCGCCCTCATCCTGGCCGGCCTCTACCTTATCGTCAATTCCACGGTCCTGCCCACCATCACCCAGCGCATCAAGGATATGTTCAACTACGCAGGCTGATCCCATCGGCTGGCAGTCCGCAGGCGGGGCTTGCCCAAAGCCCCGCCTGACATCATTTATGGAGGAGAAACACATGAAGTTTAAGGCTGAAATCAAAAAGACCTTCGACGGGCCGGATAAGCTCAGGGCCATCGCCAGCGTCATCCTGGACGACTGCTTCATCATCAAGGGGGTGCGGGTGGTGGACGGCGAAAAGGGGATGTTCATCTCCCTGCCCAGCCGCCGCAACGTGAAGGGCGAATTCAACGAGCAGTGCTTCCCGCTGTCCAAGGAGCTGCGGATGGAGCTGACCGACACGGTGCTGCGGGCGTATGAAGCGGAGCTGGCCGGAACCGGCCAGACGCCCCCGGCCGCCTGAACCGCCCATATTCCAATCTCCTGCGGGGGCAGCGGCAGGCTGCCTCCGTGAAAGGAGGTGGCTGCTGATTGGAATATATCTTAGTCCTGCTGATCGTGGCGCTGTTAAACGGCGCCATCGCCTACATCGACACCCTTCTGACCGATATTGTCCCGCTGTCTTTGTATGCGGAGCAATATATGTCCACCCTGGCGGGGGTCGATCTGTTCCAGTCCCTGTTTGACATTTTGTTTGGCTTCGGCGTGTCCCTGATCGTTTTGAAGTTCCTGAAAAAAGGGTTTGAAACCTACGTCCTCTGGAGCGACGGGGACGCCGATGAGGAACCCCTTGCCCTGCTGACAAACTTTTTCAAGGCCATGGCGGTTGCCGTCTGCTTCCCGACCCTGTACGGCTGGATGGCCGCCATTATAGAGGATATGAGCGGAAAGCTGCTGGAGGCCATCGGTACCGCGACCGCCTTTGACTGGGCGGGCTGGGTGTCTGGCATCTCCACCATGGGGCTGGTAACGGCGATTTTCGGCCTGGTGTTTGTCATCGTCTATTTCATTTTGTATTTCCAGTTCCTGATGAGGGGGCTTGAAATCCTGATCCTGCGGGTGGGCATCCCCCTGGCCTGCGTGGGCCTGCTGGACAATGACAAAGGGGTATTCAAGGCGTATCTCAACAAATTTTTTCAAAGCACCCTGGCGGTGGTGATCCAGATTGCCCTCTCCAAGCTGGGGGTGGGCCTGATGATGAATATGCACGTCTTTTGGGGCGTTGCCTGCATGATCCTGGCGGTCAAGACCCCCAGATTTCTGCAAGACTTCCTGATTACCACAGGAGGCGGCGGGGGCGGCGCTATCGTCAACAACGTCTACCACTCCGTCCGGCTGGTGCAGATGGCGAAGAACCTATCGAAGTGAGGTGACGGCAAATGGTAACGATGGACGATATTTCAACGGCGATTATAGCCCTGGTGCGGCTGGGCGCCGCGGCAAGGTTTGTTTACTGCATGGTGAGGCTGACTGCCGCCGAGGAACAGGCCGCCCAGTACAAGAAGCGGGCGAAAAACACCGTCATCTTCTACATCATAGCGGAATCCATCTGGCAGATCAAAGACCTTATCTTGTACTACTACTCATAGGAGGTGTGCATGGACGAACTGAAACTATATATCCCAATGGGCGTAAAGCCCGAAACAGAGCTGTTTAACGGTTTCGGAAGGAAACAGCTTTTCCAGTCCGTCATCGGTTCCCTGGCTGTGGGCGCCGTCGCCGCCGTGGTCTGGTTCCTTTCGGGGAATGTGACCGCGACGGTCATCCTGGTGTTGTCGGGCATCTTCGGGTCTGTGATGATGACGACCAAAGACCAGAGCAACCTTTCCGTTGTGGATCAGGTCCAAAACCTGGTCCGGTTCCTGCGGAGCCAGAAGGTTTACCCCTACCGGTATGGGGATGAATGGGGGTGCCGCTGATGTATGCCACCATCCCGGTATATTACCCCTCGTTGGAGGAAGCCAGCCGGAACGGGGAAGCCGCCCTGTTGTGCGACAGCTACAACATCAGCCTGTCGTGCCGCAATTTTATCCAGGACAAGGCCATGACCGCCTTTAACACCCGTGAGCTGGATGAATTCATCCAGGAGCTGGTGGAGAATTACGGGATTGAACGGGCGATGTATGTCCTTTCCCGCACTATCCAATTTTCCGATTGGGACGCCAGGTTTGACAAGGCGGTGCTGGACCGGGCGAAGGGGTTTGATTTCCCGGATTCCGCCGTGAAGCGGCCGGAGCATCAGGTCGATCCCACCGGCCGCTATGTAACTGATATAGACCCTTGCGTGGTAAATGCCGTCTTTGTCGGGCTTATGGGGCTTGAAGAAGAACAGGAGAAAACGAATTGTATTGAGGATAACAAGCTGATGGAGCTTGATGAGGATATAGCGGCGGAATTGTGAGGCTGCCGGTGAAAGAGATGACCTTTCTGGATTTTTTCAGCGGCATCGGAGGCTTCCGCAGGGGCTTTGAGCTATGCGGGATGCGGTGCGCCGGCCACTGTGAGATCGACAGGCACGCCGACCGCAGCTACCGCGCCATCCATGATGTAAAGGAGGATGAATGGTATGCCGCCGACATCAGGACCGTCCGGCCCGCCGACCTGCCAAGGGCCGACCTATGGGCCGGGGGATTCCCCTGCCAGGACATTTCTGTTGCGGGCCGCCAGCGAGGGCTTGACGGAGCAAGAAGCAGCCTCTTTTTTGAGGTTGTTAGACTGCTCAAAGGCCAAGGCCCCGAAGATCGACCCACATGGATTGTCCTTGAAAATGTTAAGAATCTCCTATCCGTTCATAAAGGATGGGACTTTGCGGCCGTACTCGATACGCTGGCCTCACTCGGCTATCATATCGAGTACGGACTTCTCAATTCAAAGTATTTCGGCCCCCCACAAAATCGTGAGCGAGTGTATGTTGTCGCTTGACGACATCCTGGAGCCGGACGCGGATCCCAAATATTTCCTATCCCCGCAGGCCGTGGCAAAGCTCTTGTCCAACTTATAGGGGGGATGCAGGGCCAGCGGGTCTACGACCCGTCCGGGGTCAGCGTCACCATGGCTTCCCAGTCCGGGGGCTGGGGCGGCAAAACCGGGCTTTATTTCATTGATCTGAACAAGGGGGCCCGGTTCACCGAAACCGCCCGCTGCGTGAAAGCGAAGTACAATGCCGGGATCACCAACCGCAAGGGCGACAATTCCGGGATCTACTTCGGCTGCCGGGCAATCGTGACGCCGGAGCGGATGGAGAAGCGGCAGAACGGCCGCCGGATGAAGGACTGCGGGGAGCCGGCCTTTACCGTCACAGCCCAGGACCGGCACGGCATTATGCTCTGTGAATGCGAAGCCTGCCCCCATTTCCTGCCGGTCCGGGAGGCGACCAAAAAAGGCTACGCTGAGGCCCGCTGCGGGGACAGCATCAACCTGGCGTTCCCGGAAAGCCGGACGCGCCGGGGCCGGGTGGGAAAAGGGGTTGCAAACACCCTGGAAACGTCCTGTAACCAGGGGACCCCCTTCGCGGGCTGCGGCCTGATCCGCAGGCTGACCCCAAGGGAAACCTGGCGCCTGCAAGGGTTCACCGATGGGATGTTTGACAAGGCCCGCCCCCTCAACAGCGACAACCAGCTTTACCGGCAGGCTGGAAACTCTGTGACCATCCCGGTGGTCTATGCCGTAGGCCAGCGCATTATTGCGGCACAGAAGAAATTGGAGGACGGGACATGAACAGCTATCAGAACAACAACAATCTGCTGCCCCTGCTGACCGCCCTGGGGATAGCGGCCGCCGCTGTCAGCGTGTATCTGCGCTGTCAGCTATTTTAATTCCTGATTTTACGGATGAAGGAGGTGTTTTATGGCTTCATGGGAAGAACAAAAGGCTCTGCTGAAGGAGAAGCTGGACGATGAGATCCACCGGTTCGCGCTTCCCCCGGAGGAAGTGCCGTCCGGCAGCCCATATTTGGAAAAGCTGCGGGTCATGCTGTCCGTAAAGGACGAGCTGCTGAATATCCCCCTTTGCGGCGCCCAGTATGAAATGCTGCTGGGCATGGAGAACCCGCTGGACGCGGCCTTCCGGTTTTGGGAAAACCCCGCCCCGGACACCTGCGCCGCGAAGGGAGCCAATTTCAGCGAAACCACCTATTATTTTCTGCTCCAGGAGGGCGAGGCTTACCGGGGCGGCCTGCTCTACGACCGGGCCAGCGCCGAATTTGACGCCTTGCTGGAGGAGCTGAAAGGACTGCCGCTGGAACAGATCATCGACCGGGCTTATGAAAAGGTCATCAAGGAGGATTTGCTGATCCTGCTGGAACCGGGCGGCCTGGAACAGAGGGAGATCGACGCCCTTTTGACCTTTGAGCATCCCCTGGCGGCGCTGTACGGCGAATGGATGGACAGGGACACATCCTATATGGACCTGCTCCGGCAGACCTGCGACGATCTGATTTCCTTCCAGGAAAAGCAGCTCCGCCACCATGCTTTTGGTAAGGAGGGCGAGATCCCGGAGCATTTGCGGGACTACTATTCCTTCTATGGCGAGGAAATAGAGAACGGCGCCCTGGATTTCGGGGAGGATTTGGAACGATGACCCTCTTGGTCCTCAAAGAGGCGCTGTTTTCCCTGCTTCTGCTTGCCGCCGCCCTGTGGGACTTAAAAAAGAGGGAAATCCCCGATACGGTCCCGGCCCTGATCCTTGCCTGTGGGCTTCTTAGCTGCAGGCCGGGGGCGGCGGCGCTTGGGCTGATAACCACCGGCCTGCCCTATTTTCTGGCCGCCGTGCTGTCCAGCCGTGAGGGGTTTGCCATCTGCGGCGGGGATATAAAACTCATGGCTGCCCGCGGGGTTGTCCTGGGCGTGGGCGGCGGGCTGCTCCAAAGCATCCTCTCCCTGCTGCTGATCGTCCTGGCCGGGGCGGGAACCGCCGTCCGGCGAAAATGCAAACTGAACAACGTGAAGATGCCGCTTGCGCCCTTTTTCTGCGCGGGCGGTGTTTTCGCTTATGCGGCGGTGGCTGCCGCCTCAATCTGATTGGAGGTAGAACCTTGAACAAAACGATTTTCAAAAACCGCACCATTATTGGGGCGGTGTGCATCATCCTTTCCCTGATTATCTGCTTTGCCGTCACGCCCCTGTTCAACGCCGGGCTGAAAGCCCAGGCGGAAGCAGTCCGGGTGAGGGCGGAAACGATCCCCAGGGGCGCCCTGATTACGGCGGACATGGTGGAGGTCTACACGCGGGGTGCTTCCGGTATGCCCGCCACCACCGCAAAGTCGCTGGATGAGGTGGTCGGCCGGTATGCCGACGTGGAGCTGAGGAAAAACGCCGACGTGGATACTGGATGGCTGTCCCCGTCCCCCCTGACTCAGTATGAGTATTTGACAAGTCTGGACGGCTCCCAGGTGGCGATCTCCGTCACCATCCCCACCTTTGCCAAGGGCGGCTCCGGCAAGGTGGAGGCCGGGGACATCATCATGCTCTTTGCCACTGACCCGGACACCGGGATCACGGCCCAGCCCCCGGAGCTGAAATATGTGGAGGTGCTGGCGGCTACCCAAAGCTCCGGCACAGATAAGGAATACAAGGGGACGCAGGACAAGGAGGAAGATAACCCGGAAGAAAGCCTGCCCGCCACCGTCACCCTGCTGGTCAATACGGAACAGGCCCAGGCGCTTGCCAATCTGGAGGAAACGAACAGCCTCCACCTGGCCTTTGTCTATCGCGGCGCGCGGGAAAACGCGGAGAAGTTTTTGGAGGCCCAGGCCCAATTCTTTGTGGAACAGGAGGATGAAGCGGCCCCCGGAGGGGATGCCGGTCTCCAGCCGGGGCCGGACGGCGCCGGGCAGGAAAACAGCGATGACGGACAGGAGGCGGCGGACGATGGCGAATAAGCAGAAACAGATGCTGGCGGTCTGGGGAAGCCCCGGCTCCGGCAAGACCGTGACGGCGGTGAAGCTGGCCGCCGAACTCTCCAAGAAGAAAAAGAACGTGGTGGTGGTCCTCTGCGACAATACCGCACCCATGCTGCCGGCCCTGGTGAAATCCCATAAGCTGCCGGAAGCGTCGGTGGGCGGGGTGCTGACCGCGCCGGGGCTGACCCAGGAGCTGATCCTGAAAAACCTGATCCCCTTTGACAAAAACCCCTACGTCAGTCTGCTGGGGTATAAGGCCGAGGAAAACCTCTACACCTATGCGGAGTACGGCAAGGAACGGGCGGTGGATATGCTGGTGCTGCTGCGCCACATCGCGGATTATGTGATCGTGGACTGCACCAGCGCCCTCACCGGCAGCATCCTCTCCACCGCCGCCCTGGAGGTGGCCGACGACGTGCTGCGGGTCTGCGGCTGCGATTTGAAAGCCGTGTCCTATTTCGCCTCCTACCTGCCGCTGATCGAGGACCACAAGTTCAAGCCGGAAAAGCACATCAAGGCGCTTTCCAATACCCGCCCCTACCAGGGCGGCGGGGAGTATGAAAATTCCTTCGGCGGGGTGAAGCACCGGCTTCCCTATCTCCCGGCCGTGGAGGAGCAGGCCGCCACCCTCCGCCTGATGGAGCCGCTTTCCGGCAAGGAGGCGAAAGCCTATGACCCGGTGATTGCCGCCATCGTGGGGGAGGTGTTTGGGGATGGGCAATAACATCGAATTGTTTTTTCAAGCCGGCCGGAACAAAAAGGAGTTCCCGGAGGTGCTGGCGGAAATCCAGGAGTATGTGGCGAGCAAATATTCCACCCTCATCACCGATAACCCGGAGGAACAGCGCCAGCAGATCACTTCCTATATTGCAAAGTATCTGGCCGATTACAGCCTGGGCGTGGAGGGGATGGACAGCGGCGAGCTGATCGACAAGCTGTATATTGAGATGGCCGAGTTCTCCATCCTGACCCCATACCTTTTTGCCAGCGACGTGGAAGAAATCAATGTGAATAGCTGGAAGGACGTGAAGATCACCTATTCTGATGGAAGGGTGGTCCCGTCCAGGGAAAAATTCCAGTCCCCTCAGCACGCCGTTGACGTAATCCGAAGGCTGCTCCACAAGTCGGGCATGATCCTGGACAACAGCCAGCCCGGTGTGGTGGGCCACCTCTCCAATAAAATCCGAATCACGGTTTTGGGCAACCCCCTGACCGACAAGGAAAAGGGCATTGCGGCCAGCATCAGAATTATCAACCCACAGAAGCTGGAACGGGAGGACTTTATCCGGTTCGGCACCGCCACCCCGGATATGCTGGACTTCCTCTCCATCGCCCTGCGGTATGGGCTTTCCCTGTGCGTCACCGGCAGCACCGGCAGCGGCAAAACCACCCTGATGAGCTGGCTCCTTTCCACCGTCCCCGATGACAAGCGTATTTTCACCATTGAAAACGGGTGCCGCGAGTTTGACCTGGTGCGGGAGGATGAGGACGGGAACGTGCTGAACAACGTGGTCCATACCGTGACCCGGTACAGCGACGACCCCAAGCAGAATTACGACCAGGAGCGGCTTTTGGAATTTGCCCTGACCTGCAACCCCGACATCATCTGTGTGGGCGAAATGAAATCCGCCGAGGCGTTTGCCGCCCAGGAGGCGGCCCGGACCGGGCATGGCGTTATCACCACCACCCATGCCTTAAGCTGCTCCGCCACCTACTACCGCATGGTGACGCTCTGCACCCAGAAATACGATATGGGCGACAAGACCCTCCACAACCTTGTGACCGAGGCGTTCCCCATCGTCCTGTTTGTAAAAAAGCTGGAGGACAACAGCAGGCGGGTCATGGAGATCACCGAGTGCGAGATTTTGGAGGACGGCGCCAGGAAGCTGCACACCCTGTACCGCTACCATGTGACGGAAAACCGGGTGGTGGATGGAAAGATGAAGGTGCTGGGCGAGTTCCAGCAGGTGGAGCATATCTCCGCCAGCCTGCAAAAGCGGCTGCTGGAGAACGGGATGCCGGTGCGCCTGCTGGAATCCCTGGTGGGAAAGGAGGAACAAAGCGCATGATCTTACTCTTGCTTCTTGCGTTTGCCGGGAGCCTGGCCGGGATTTTCCTGCTGCTGGGCATGACCCCGTTTGCCTTTGCGGAGGACATCACCCGCCCGTTTGCCAGAAAAAAGAAACCCATCGCCCGGCGCATTGAGGAAACCGTGAACCCCAGGGAGCCGAAGGGCATCCAAAAAACGGTCCGGGAGGCCAGGGCGGTGATGACGCTCACCGGGAAAGGCGGAAAATTCACCGCCCTGTGCGGCGTTTCCTTCTTCCTGCTGGTGGTGGGCATCATCATCTGCATCGTGGCGGACAACTACTTCATGCTGCCGGTCCTGTCGGTGGGGATGGCCCTGCTTCCCTTTTGGTATGTACTGTTCACTTCCCACAGCTATAAAAAGCTGATGAACAATGAGATAGAAACCGGGCTGTCGATCATCACCAGCTCTTACCTGCGCAGCGAGAGCATCATCACGGCGGTAGAGGAAAACGTCAGGTATCTGAACCCCCCGGTGGCGGATGTGTTCCGGGGCTTCCTGGCGGAAACCAGCGTCATCAGCGCCGATGTCCGGCAGGCCCTTGCCAACATGAAACCCAAGCTGAACAACTACGTTTTTCACGAATGGGTGGACGCCGCCATTTCCTGCCAGGATGACAAGGGCCTGAAAAGCACACTGAACCCCATCATCGCCAAGCTCTCCGATATGCGGATCGTGGCGGCCGAGCTGGAATACCTGATGTATGAGCCGTTCAAGGAATTCATCACCATGGCTTTCCTTTTGATAGGCAATATCCCGCTGCTTTACTTCCTCAATAAAGACTGGTACAACGTCCTGGTGAATACCGGGTTCGGCAAGGGGATTTTGGCGGTCTGCCTGCTGGTGCTGCTCATTTCCTTTGCGGCGGTCATCCGGTTGACGAAGCCGGTGGAGTATAAGAGATAGTCGAAAAATCTCAACTGGGAGAATTTCCATTTAGGCGTTCAAACGGAAATATCAAAACCATATCCAGGTTGGATAGTTCCACTTTATTTTGTAGGAGGGAATGCCATTCAACTGATACCCATTTCATTAAAACAGGCGAACGCTTTTGTGGCGGCCCATCACCGGCACAGCGGCCGGGTCCAGGACTGTAAATTTTGTGTCGCGGTGAAGGATGATACCGGCAGGCTCAGAGGCGTGGCAATCGTGGGCCGGCCTGTCTCCCGGCATTTGGACGACGGCTTGACCGCCGAGGTGACAAGGCTATGAACCGACGGCCTCTCCAATGCTTGCAGCTTCCTATACGCCGCCTGCGCCCGGATCGCCAGGGAGATGGGGTATGAGAAGATCATCACCTACACCCTGGCCTCTGAAAACGGCGCCAGCCTCCGGGCGTCCGGCTGGATGGCCGTAGACGGGCTGCGGGGCGGGGGGAACTGGAACGTCCCCGGTCGGCCAAGGACGGACAGCCCCAACAGCGGCCCCAAGCGGCTGTATGCGCTCGATCTGCGGCAAAACCGCAGCCGGGTGGGAAAGTAGGTGGATTATGCTTGACAAACTCAGCAGAGATGAACTTCTTGCTCTCATAAGAGCGTATGACCAGTATATCCAAGAAGCAAACGAGGATGGCCGTTATGCCGAGGGATGGTATCCTGTTTGCATTGAGGAGTTCTTTTGCAACGAGTACCAGTATGACGGCGAACTGGAAAATGATGTAATGGAGCTTGACTGACAGACGGAGGTAACGTAATTGATTTTAATAATCTTGTGTTTCGGGACGCTCTTTGGCTTTGGGGCGTTCTTTTTGCTGGCCGGGCTGCTCCGGCTCCCTACATCGGCCAGCACCAAGGCGGTGCTGACCGTCACCAACAGGGGCCGGAGGCGGAAAGGAAGTCTGGACGCCCTATTGTTCGATATGGCGGCAAAACTGTCCGAGGTCATGCGCATCGACGGCTACAAGCGCCGGAAGCTGGAGGCCCAGCTAAAATCCGCCGGCCTGCATATGACGCCGGAAACCTACCTGGCAAAAGCGTGGGTCAAGGGCGGCCTGATCGCCCTGCTGATGATACCGGCCCTGCTGATTTTCCCCATCCTCGCCCCGGTGATCCTGTTCCTTGTCGTGGCGGTATTCTTTAAGGAGCAGAAGCAGGCGGAAGAAATCGTGCAAAAGAAGCGGGAGGAAATCGAATATGAGCTGCCGCGGTTTGTAAATACCATCGTCCAGGAGCTGAAATCCTCCCGCGACGTGCTGAATATCCTGAAAGCCTACCAGCGGAGCGCCGGCGAGGATATGAAGCGAGAACTGGAGATCACCATAGCGGATATGGCTTCCGGCAATGAGGAAACCGCCCTGACCCGGTTTGAAAGCAGGATCGGAAGCACCATGCTCTCCGACGTGATCCGGGGGTTAATTTCCGTCAAGCGCGGAGACAACGGCATTGTCTATTTTCAAATGCTCTCCATGACCTTAAAGCAGCTTGAATTGCAGCGGCTGAAGCTGGAGGCGATGAAGCAGCCCGGCAAGATGAGGAAGTATTCCTTTATGCTCCTGGGCTGTTTCCTTTTGATGTACCTGGGGGTTCTCGGCTATGTCGTGCTGGAAGCCTTTGGAAAAATGTTTTAGGAGGTATCGGATTTGCCGAATCATGTTAGAAACATCATCCGCATTGAGACGGAGACTGACCGGATCAAGGAGATCCTGGCCGCCATCCAGGATGACGGATTGGGGCCTGGGACGATTGATTTTAACAAGCTGGTTCCCATGCCCGCCTCGCTGGAAATAGAGAAAGGGAGCCGTACCGACAGGAGTATTAAACTCTATCTTACGGCCATCAACCCCGCCGTCCCTTATTTTGGCGCCCCGGAGGATAAGGTCAGCGCGGAGGAATTTGAACGCATCCGGGGACTGTTCAACAAATCGAAATGGAACCATTTTGGGACGGCGATGACGGCTGATGAGGTCGCTAAAGAGCTGGATTTGATGAAAAAGTATAAGGAACCAACGGACAACCTGTTTGGACTTGCGAAGCAGGCGCTGGGCAACATCGAGCAGTACGGCCACATGGACTGGTATGACTGGAGCTGTGAGCATTGGGGGACAAAGTGGAACGCCTATGACTGCCATTACGACGGCCAAAATGAGCTGTCCTTCAGCACGGCATGGAGCGCGGCCAGTCCCATTTTACAGCAGCTCTCCGCCAAATTCCCCGACCTGACCTTTGTGCATCTGTGGGCGGATGAGGATTACGGCTGTAATCTGGGCCGGAGCGAGTACCTTGGCGGGGAATTGATTGACGAGTATCTCCCCAGCCAGTGCAGCGAGGAAGCATACGGAATGGCCTCCGATATATGGTCCAGCGACCCTTTGGAGGAATATGACGAGCCGGAGGAATCCGAAGAATTGGAGGTGTAGCCTTGAGGGGATTTTTGAAGAACAACAAGGGGGAGGGCTTTATAGATGTCTGCGTGCTGGTGCTGGCCGTGGCGCTGGTACTGGCCCTGGTGATCCGGGTGGCGCCGGTCTTTGTCGCCAAGCAGAATTTGGACGTGTTTGCCGACGAGCTGGCGCGCACCGCCGAAATCGCGGGCTGTGTGGGGTCATCCACAACCGCGAAGGCCAACACCTTGCGCCGGGAAACCGGGCTTGACCCCTCTATTTCCTGGAGCCGGACGGGAAATATCCAGCTTGGGACGGAGGTGACTGTCACCCTCACCACACAGGTCAATATTGGCCTGTTCGGGGAGTTCGCGTCCTTCCCCATCACCCTGACGGCCAAGGCCACCGGAACGTCGGAGGTGTACCATAAATGAAGAAGATGATGAAGCTGCTGCAAAGCAGGTCCGGCCAGGGCGCCCCCCTGATCCTGGCCGTGGTTCTGGTATGCCTGCTCCTTTCCTGCGTGGTGTTTGAGTATATGCGGCTGCTGATCGTGGCCCAGGGGGTGCGGGACGCCGCCCAATCCGCCATTGTTGACGTGGCTGCCGAAAACTGGGATGAAGCGTATCCCGGCCTCCGGGAAGGGTATTCGGGCGGCTACCAGCTTTCCGGCTCATCCTGGTATGAAAACGTCAGCAACGGGAACGTCTACGACCGCATGAGGCAGGTGCTGGGGCTGGAATACGATGGCGGCAGCTATGCAAAGTATTCCGGGGAAGCCCTGGAATACCGGGTGTCCGGCCTGCGGCTGGACGTGGAGAATACGCCCCTTGCCCCCGCGATTGCGGGAGGGATCACCCAGCTTAATGTGACCGGGACCATCACCGTGCAGGTCCCCCTCTCCTTCGGGTGGGGGCATCTGCCGCCCATGGAGATCACCATGCGCCTGAAATCCAGCTACGTTCCCAAGTTTTGAACCTCTGCCTTCGTTCATTTGTACCTGGAAATTCCTTCCCAGGCGATGGAAAGTTTGTGCGCTTTATCACCTGGACGCTTCGTATGTGCAAATGTTATAATGAAGGCGTAGATAGCAGACGGTTTTTCGTAGATTTTACCCTTGAAGGAGGTCTTGAATATGGCAAATTTCACTGGAAAGCAAAAAAAGCTTTTGGCGGCCGGCAGCGCCGCCGCCGTTTTGGTTCTGGTACTGGGCATCGCCGTGTTTACCCTGGGCGGGGGAAACGCTGAAACTCCCCCGGCAGCGCCCCAGGGCAGCCAGCCGGATGTGGCGGTCAGCGGCATCCCGCAGCCGGAGGTGACGCCCCCAGAGGTTTCCGTGCCCACAGCGGATAACCCTGGGGAGGAAACCCAGTCTCCCGACCCGGTTCTCAACGTGGAGGAGGAAAATCATGTGGAAGTAAACCTTTCCGAGTTCGAGAAGCCGGAAGCGCCGCCTGAACCGCCGAAGGTCAAGGACGAGGGCGCGTTGACAAACCCGGATCAGCCCCCGGTTTATGAGGATGAGCAGAAGGTGGTGGAACCGTCCAGCGCCGCGCCTCAAAATGGGCAGAAGCAGGACGGCGCGATCTACATTGAGGGCTTCGGCTGGATCAAGGACGAAGGCGGCGGAACGATCCAACAGGAGATTGATTCTGACGGAGACATCAATAAACAAGTCGGCAACATGGGCTGACCCCATATTTTGCTTCGGAGTACGGCATCAACGCCGTACTCTTTTTTTCTGCCCGGATGGGCAAATGTAGATTGGAGGTGTACGTTTGAAGCGATTAGTCGCTTTTTTTCTCTGTGTAATGATTTCACTCTGCCTGCTTCCCATGAGCGCATTTGCCGACACAGGCGGCAGCGGAAATGTGGACGGCGGAGGCGGGAGCATGGGAGAAGGAACCTCGCAAAATTCCTGGACCCCCGGTATGGATGGGGTGCGGGTGACGGTCATCAACGCCGAAACCCAGCGCCCAGCCTCCACCCCGATAGATTTGACAAGCAAATCCCCCACGGTGAACCTTCACTTTGGGAAGATTTGCAAAATCCAGTATCGGGACGGCAATTCTATTTCTCCAACGACGAGCGGATACCTCTGCTTTAGGCCAGTACAGGCGATGCCCCAAATTATCAGCAGCAAAGGCACACCGAATATTGAGGCAATCAAAAAATACTTTTGTTCGGAGTACGCCGTAAAGTTTATAGCAGAAAAGGCGGGGATTTCCTACGAAAACCTTATCAGCGGAAAATTCAAGCTGCTTTTGGAGCCGATTGCCTATTTCAAGCACAATGGCATCCGGGTGGCGATGACCGCGCATGAGGCGGCGCTATACGACAACCAGACCAGCGGCGCCCTGCGAAAAACCATGACCTCTCTTACTCACAAGAACCTGCCGCTGGCGATGTTCTTGGAATACTCGGATTTGGGCTTTGAAGCCTATTCTGGAGCTACAAATAAGACTTGCTCCAATGATACCATCACCGCCTACCTTGGCATGGGCATCGTTTGGTTCACCGATCCCCCGCCCCCACCGGTGGAGGAAACGGACTATGATTATGAGTATAGGATCAATACGACCGTTATCACACCAGTCACCCTCTATGCTTCCAGTGAAATTAATCCCGACGGTCCGGCGCGGGTCACGTTCCGCATAGGCGGCAGTACCTACTCCATGGGGAACATCGTCATCCCGGAGGGAGACAGCCAGCTTGCATGGGTGAAATGGAATACCCCTTCCACTCCCCAGGACATTACCATTACCGTCAGCACCAACAGGGGGACGTTGAGCCAGACGATGATAAAGGCAAAGGTGGTCGATCTGTCCGGCAACGACCCGCCCGACCCCAAGGCCACCGATACGAGGGGCGGCTGGTCGGCCTCGCCCATCCCCAGCCGCCCGGTAAAAACCAACGCCTCCTGGAGCGTCTGGTCTGCCAAATGGCATGAGTATTGGGTGTGGATCGAGCATTGGGTCCGGTACAGCGACAGTTGGACGGATTCGGATGGAAAAACCCATACCGATTCCTGGTGGGAAGATGAGGGATGGTGGGAGGATTAAGGTTGGTATGATTTCACCCGACATAATTACTCAGCCTCCATGACGGCCTCCATGAATCTCCAGCCGGATGACAAGGTTCCGACTGCCCGGAACAAGGGGATGAAGTCCGGCTACGGGGTGAAAAACACGGTGACGGCCAGCGGCTACACCTCCGCCCCTTCCTCCCACTACACCTATGGGCAGACGGCGGTTTCTTATTTCCCCGAATTCGCTTACGGGACCTACTGGCGGCTCCTTGACCGCACCTCCAGCGGCCAGACGGCAAAATTCCAGTTTGCCGAAAATATTTACAGCACCTATGGCCGCAGGGCGCATTTCAGCCCGGTGTGGTTCCCCGATGGAAGCTACACGGTCAACACCTATGTTCTGGATATGTGGACGCCGGCGGGGATGCTCTGCGCCAACATCAGCGATTCCGTTTTCATCTCCGGCTCACTTTACGACGACTGGCATATCGCGCCGGGGAAATAGGAGGGGTTCATGGCGTATCTGTTTTCGATTGTGGAGCTGGCGGCGGAAAGCGGCGAGGCCGCGAGGTTCTTTGCAAATGACCGGCCCCAGGACGCCTACGACATGATGTTTTTGGAGGAGGCAAAGGACTTCTTCAGCAAAATTGCCCAAGACCAAAGGGTTAGGGTCAGCATCCACACCTATGAATACTGCCCAGGCGCCGGCATTCCGGCAGGCGATTTGGAATACCTCAGCCGGAATTTTGAGAAGCTGGAGCGCGCGGAGAGGCTGCGGAACCTGGGGGAATAGAACATCACAATGAATTGGGCGCATCTGTTTGACGATGACATTACCTGGATGTTCAAGGAGTACGAACACGGCAATGAGCTTTGAAGCCCTGGAAGGAGGCGAGGGATGAAAAAAGAACAGCATATCCGCATACTGGTGGTGGAGCCGGGCAAGGCCCCCTACGCCACTGTGATAGAGAATTCGCTGGAGGGGATGCAGTCCGTTGTGGGCGGCTACATTGAGTATGTCCCCCTGGCGGATGACCGGAACGCTTCCCTTTACTGCAACGACGAGGGGAAAATCAACGGGCTTCCCTCAAACCGCAGGCTGGGCGGCGACATCATTGCCGGGACGTTCTTCATCTGCGGAAGCGACGGCGGGGAATATGACTGTTCCCTGACCGATGAGCAGATCGCCCATTACAAAGGGCGGTTTGCCGCCCCGGAATTTGTCATGCCGGTCTTTGCGGTAAAATCAGCGTCCAGCATCGAGGAATTTCTGGATATGTTGATGGGCGGGCAGGCCGGGGACGGCCTGGCTTCCTTTGAGGAAGATGAATTAGAACTTTGATCTGCCACTTCGGTCAAGGGGCGGCATCTATTTTCCCATGAAAGAGAGGTGAAGCGTTTGCTTCTTCCCATCATAATGATATGTGTCTGTGCCCTGCTGGGAGGCGGGGCATTTTTATTTCTAAAGCTGTCCGATAAAAAGAGAGCTTCCAGGAACCGGGACCGGGACGAGGCCGCCCGGATCACTGCCAACGAGTTTGTGAACGTGAAGGACATCCGTGGGAAGTTCCTCTATACCCGCGACGGCCTGGCCCTCTGCTACCTGAAGATACTGCCCATCAGCATCGACCTGTTTTCCAAAAATGAAAAGCGGCAGATCGTCCGACAGCTCACCGCCAATATGTCCAGCGTGCAGTACCCCTTCCAACTGCTGGCGGTGTCCCGCCCGGTGGACATTTCGCCCCTTTTGTCGGAACTATCCCAGACCCTGACGGCATCCTCCGACATAAAGCAAAAGGAACTGCTGAAGCAGGAAATTGTGGAGATGGGCACATTCGCTCTCTCCGGCGAGGTGGTGGAACGGCAGTTTTATATCAAGCTGTGGGACCGGGCAGCCGAGGGCGCGGAGCGCGACCTGCTGACCCGCCTGAAATACCTTTCCGGGTATTTTGAGGACTGCGGCATCCAGACGGAGGCGCTGGAACAGCAGGATATTGTCCGGCTCTGCAACCTGGTGAACAACCCCTCCTACGTCCATCTGGAGGACACGGACTTCACCGCGGCCATCCCCATTTTGGAAAGTGTAGGTGTTGTGTAAAAAATGAAGCACACCCGGCAGGATTTGAAAATCATGCAGGGTTGGAGCCTCGAAAGAAAAATCAGAGTTACGCAGACAAGAATTATGGAATGGTATATGAAGCACGGCGGCCAGGTCTTTGTCAGCTTCAGCGGCGGCAAGGACTCCACGGTGCTTCTTGATTTGGCACGGCGGGTCTATCCCGACATCCCCGCCGTATATGTGGACACGGGGCTGGAATACCCCGAACTGCGCGATTTCGTAAAGACGAAGGACAATGTAAATTGGCTTCGCCCCAAATACCCATTTTCCCAGATCATTGAAAAATACGGATACCCGGTCATCTCAAAGGAAGTGTCCGATTATGTGGACGGCGCCCGCAAGGGGCAGGCATACCGGCTGGCCCGGCTCAATGGGGAGCTGCTCGATCCGACAAGCGGCAAAAAGTCAAGCTATAACTGCGAAAACTACCGCTACCTGCTGGACGCCCCCTTTCAGATGTCAGCCCGGTGCTGCTACCACATGAAGAAAGCGCCCCTGAATAAATTTGAGCGGCTGTCCGGCAGGAAACCCATCATCGGCACCATGGCCTGCGAGAGCAGGCTGCGGATGCAGAAGTGGCTTCAGGCCGGGTGCAACGCTTTTGAGCGGAAGCATCCCATCAGTCAGCCCCTGTCTTTCTGGCTGGAGCAGGATGTTCTCCGCTATTTGAAGCTGACGGGAATCCCGTATGCCCCTATTTACGGCGAGATCATTGAGGAAAAAGGAAAAGACGGAAGCCAGGTCTTGAAAACCACAGGTGTTTCAAGGTCGGGCTGTATGTATTGTATGTATGGCGTTCATCTGGAGCCGGAGCCAAACCGGTTCCAGAGGATGCAGATCACCCATCCAAAGCAGTACAACTATTGCATCAACACATTGGGCTGCGGCATGGTGCTGGATTTTATCGGCGTACCATACCGCTGCCGTGACGAACACAAAAAAAGATTGGAGGTTGATAGCAGAGAACAATCGGAGGTAGCTATTTGATTGGAAAAAAGAAGCCGGCAGAGCCATTCCAGGTGAATGAGGCCCTGCTAAACGCAATCGCCCCTATGGGGCTGGAAATTAAACGGAACAGCCTGGTGATTGGCGAGAATCTGGGGAAGGTTTACGGCGCGGTCCGCTATCCGCAGAAGGTGGATATGGGGTGGCTCTCCAAAATCACCAATATCCCCAGCACCATCGTATCGGTGGGAATGACCCCTATCGACAACGGTTCGCTGATCTCCGCCATCTCCAAAAGCATCATCCAAAACCGGGGCGCGGCCGACAGCGCCAAAGACCCCCTGACCCGGCAGCGGGCGGAAAAGGCGGCCGAGGACGGGGAGCGCATCATGCAGCAGATCGACCAGGAGGGGGAAACGGTAGCCATGATGAGCCTGGCCGTCATGCCGGTAGCCCAGGATGACAAGCAGTTTGAAAAGGTCTGCCGCCGTGTGGAGAGCGCCTTTCATGTGCAGAAGTGCAAAGTGCGTTCCCTCGCCAACCTCCAGCGGGAGGGGTTCCAGAACATTTCCCCTACCTATCCGGCCAACAGCACGGTGGAAAGCATCGTGTCCCGCATCGTCCCCATGAGTACCTTCATCGGCGGATTCCCCTTTGCCAGCTCCGGCTTCAATGACGGCCGGGGGTATTTTTTTGCCAAGGACAGCAGCGGCGGGCTGGTGATCGTGGACACCTGGGAGCGCGGGAACGACCGCACCAACAGCAACTACGTTGTGATGGGGGTGGCCGGGGTCGGCAAAAGCACGGCGGTAAAGCACCTGCTTTTGTCCGAGTATATGAAGGGGACAAAAATCCTGTGCGTCGATCCAGAATCGGAGTATAGGGATATGTGCCTCAACCTGAACGCCGACTGGATCAATGCCGGGGGCGGCTCAAACGGCCGCCTGAACCCCCTACAGATCAGGCCGGCCCCCGCGATGACGAGGACGAATCCGACAAGCTGTATGTGGACGAGGGCAACGGGATGTCCGACATGGCCCTGCACATCAAGACCCTGGAGATTTTCTTCAACCTCTATCTGCCCAGCCTCACCGATATGCAGAAAGCCATTTTGAAGCAGGCGGTCATTGAGCTGTATAACAATTTCGGCATCTTCTGGGAAACGGACGTGACCCTGCTTGCCCCCACCGATTTTCCGATTATGTCGGACCTTCATGCTTTGATTGAGCAGAAAGCCCAGGAGAACAAGGACAACGCGGTGTACCGTGACCTTGCCATGCTTCTATACGACATCGCCCATGGCAGCGACAGCTTCCTGTGGAACGGCCACAGCACCGTGGAGGCCCATTCCCGGTTTGTCTGCCTGGACACCCACAGCCTGCAAAACACCAGCGACAACATCAAGCGGACGCAGTATTTCAACCTGCTGACCTGGTGCTGGGAGCAGATGAGCCGCGACCGGAACGAGCGCGTCCTTCTGGTCTGCGACGAGGCATACCTGATGATTGATCCCCAGGTGCCGCAATCCCTGGTCTTTCTGCGCAATGTGGAAAAGAGGGCCAGAAAGTATGAAGCCGGCCTTATCATCATCAGCCACTCCGTTGTGGACTTCCTGGCCCCGGAGATCAAGATGTACGGCCAGGCCCTCCTTGACATCCCCTGTTACAAAATCCTCATGGGGTGCGACGGCAAAAACCTTCAGGAGACAAAGGAACTGTATAACCTCACCGACGCCGAGCAGGAACTGCTTGAGAGCAAGCGGCGGGGACACGCCCTGTTTATCATCGGCTCCAAGCGGCTCCACATCAATTTTGAGATCCCGGCCTACAAGTTTGCCTACATGGGCAAGGCAGGAGGCCGGTGACGACATCAGCCGGGCGGTTCCGCCCGGCTTTACTTAACCCTGATGAGATTGGAGGAAAACTTATGTCCCATGCAGCAAGATACGCCCATCTGGTAAATACCCTCTCCGCCCTGCGGCGCCGTGGGAACGGCCTGGACTGTTCTTACCATGCCGCCTTGTATTTGATGGCATCCCATCCCGATCTGGCGGAAAAAGCAGAGCGGTATTTTTCTGTGGATGGCATTGATTTCCCTAAGCTGATGCGGAAGGAAAGCTTTGACTACGACTGGATGAAGGTCGTCGCTGATGCGGCCCACAACCTGTTTTCCTGGAACAGCAAATGCGCCGCCACCCCTTTCGAGTTGTCCCGCCTGCCCGCCCCTTATACCCAGATGGTATGCGACGCGCTGTTCATCGCCAACGGCGACTATCAGGTGCAGCTCCGGCAGAACGAACAGGGCGAGGCGGAAATCCTTTTGGATGACAGCCCCCTTCGGAGGAAGGAAGCGATTGCCCTGCAATTTGAGCGTCTTACCGCCGAGGCAGGGGCGGAACTGTAAACCCGGCAGATGGAGGTGCAATATGGCGATTGATCCGGTAACGGCAAAAATACTGGCGCAGGTGGCGCTGAAAGCGGCTTCCGATGAGGAATCCCGCAAACGGATTTTCATTATTATCCTGGCCCCGGTCCTTTTCCTTCTGCTCCTGATCGCCCTGATCCTCTACCTTATCACCAGTCCCTTCTCCATGCTGGCGGGCTGGCTGGTGGGCGACGAGATCAACGCGGTCAAGGATTTTCAGATGGACTATGGCTACAATCAGAGCATTGGTATCTTTGAAAAGGACTATATCGAAGGCAGCGGCCAGAGCTATGAAGGGGTCATCTTCACAGACGGCGGGGTTGAAGTGACTTATTATAACCAGTTGGATGAACGATGGGCGGATGAACCCTACGGGACGGACAATATAGGGGGTTATGGCTGCGGCCCCACCTCCATGTCCATTGTGGTGTCCTCCCTGACGGAGCAGACTGTTGATCCGCCCGCCATGGCGGAATGGGCCTATCAGCACGGCTATTGGTGTTCCGGCAACGGCTCCTACCATTCGCTGATCCCCGGCGCCGCCGAGGGGTTTGGCCTTTCCTGTGAGAGCATTGCAACTGACGATCCCCAGGCCGTAGTGGACGCACTGGCATCCGGCAAGCTGATTGTGGCCTTGATGTCAAAAGGGCATTTTACAAGTTCCGGGCATTTTTTGGTCCTGCGGGGGGTGACGGCGGAGGGAAAGATTTTAGTGGCTGACCCCGCCAGCAAAAAGCGGAGCGAACAGGAATGGGATTTGTCTATCATTTTGGACGAGGCCAGGAGGGGCGCCTCGGCAGGCGGGCCTTTTTGGGCGATTTTTAAGGAGGGAACAGATTGAACAACAGGAACAAGCTGATTGAGCTTTTCATTTACATCGTCATTGTGGCGGTCGGCGTTATTTTGCTGCTGACTTCCAATGCCCAGGACAGGAAAAACGGTCAATTTGAGGTGGGAGGTGCGTACCATGCTGCTGTACTTGACGAGCAATAAGAAATGCGGGCTGATGGATGAGGCCGTCCGGCAGATGGAGATGCCTGTCAAAAAGCTGGTGGGGAAATTCAGCTTAAAAAGCTTTGTGACAAAAGATATGAGGAACTACACAACGGCGAAGTTCTTTGCCGTGGACTACGACAGCGCCGAGGAAGCCCTGGACGATTTCACCGTTGCCCTCCAGTCCTTCCAGATGATGTTCTCCGCCCGGATTATCGTAATCCTGTCCGGCTGCACTGAACAGGCAGACCTGCTTGACCGCCTGATTTCCATTGGGGTGGTGAATGTTGTTACCGCCGACACCCTCCAGGAAGCCACCGAAGAAATTTTGGAAGCATTGTCACCGGATGGGATGAAGAAATATCTTCCCCATTTCAATTTTGAGGAACCGCCAGCCCGCGCCGTTCCCCAGGCGCCGGAGGAAGAAGCCATCGTCCAATACCAGTGGAGCGCCCAAAATATCAGGATCGCTGTGGCCGGTTCCCAGCGCAGGAGCGGCGCCACAGTGACGGCTTTTAACCTGGCGTCCTGGCTCCAGGCGCGGGGAGCGGAGGTGGCCTATGTCGAAGCCAACACCAACCGCCACCTTCAGCTCCTGCTTCAAGTGTACGAAGCCCAGCCCGAAGGGGAACATTACGCCCTCGACGGGATCGACTGCTATCTGACCAATGAGCTGGACAAGGATTACCAGTTCATCATCTATGACTGCGGGGCCTTCCAGACCCCGCCCTCTGTATTCCGGGAAGCTAATATCCGCCTGATGTGCGGGAGCATCCTTCCCTATGAGGCACCGGAATACCACCGGGCGCTGACGGCCTGCGCCGGCCCGGAGGTGTCCAGGGTGGCGCTCTCGGTCCCGAAGGAATTTCAGGAGTATTGCGCGGCAATGTTCGGGGACGGTATCCTCTTTGCCGCCGCTTCCCACGACCTATTCGCCAACCGGGTCAACTCCCATATCTACCGGCCGCTGGTGAAGGGGTATATCGTGGGGGAGGCCGGCGCAAGGGCACGCCGCAGGCTTTAATCATCTTTTATCATCAGACTGGAGGACAACGGAATGGCAAAGATCGAGTATATGCAGAGTACCTTCTGCTCAGATTTGAAACCGAGGGCAAGGCTTGTCCTGCAATGCCTGATCCTGCACAGCAACAAGGAGGGGACCTGCTTCCCTTCCATTAAGACCATAGCCGCTGAATGCGGCTATGGCGTTACCACGGTCAAAAGGGCCCTGGACGATCTGCTGGAGGCTGGGTATATCCAAAAAGCGCCGCGCTTTGATGAACGGAAGAACGGCGGCCAGACCAGCAACCTTTATACGCTGTGTGCGGAAATGGAAAAACCGACCCCCTCTGATGGCGGGGAAAACCCGCCCAGGGAGTCGGAACCTTACCGTCCCTATGAAGCGGCCTTTTGCGGCGATACCCCCACACCAAGGAATAGCTGCGCCCAGCCGCTGGCCTATACCTTTGCGGACGGGATGAAAGCCGTAAGCCGGAGGGCGAAAAAGGCCGCATCCGTTATGTGGGCTGGGGGGCAGCCCATTTTAGTACCCCCTTGAACCCTACAAGGGAACAGATACTTACGGATGAAGAAAAAAGTAACAGGCAGACACTTTTTCCTGTGCCTGCCTGTTACTCACCGGTATTCAGACGGTTGATAAAGCCGATCAGCATCATCAGGTCATCGTCCTTCAGCCTGTCCATGGCCTCCCGTGAAAAAACAGCAAGATAACGTATACGACTTGATTTTTGTCGAAATATACGGTATACTAATATAGCATAGGTACACGGTTTTGACGTGTGGATTTTTGAAACAGGCATGACTTCATTTGCTTCTGCTGGAATACTTTTAAGTGAAAATGTGAGACTGATAAGGAAGAATAGAAAATGTTTAAATTTGAGCAATTAGAGTCTGAATTGCAAAAACAACTTTCTCTTTATGTTCCGGAATTTTACCGCATTGTGGATGTTGATACGTATGAAGTATTGGATTATCGTCACGGGGAGTTCATTGATATAAATCAGAAATGCTATCAAGTTTGGAATATGAATGCCCCCTGTATGAATTGCACCTCCCGCCGTGCAGTAAAAGAAGATAAACCCGTGATCAAACTCAGCTTTTTGGACAAGCGTATTTTTTTGATCCATTCCATACCGGTGGAAATTAAGAATCGCAAATATTCTATTGAGTTGATCCAGGATGTAAGCAGCAGCTTCCTACTGCACGAGAATAATTTGCAGGGGGCGGATGAGGTGTTGTCCTTAATCTCCCTTTTTGACGAGAGAATTATGAAAGACAGTTCTACGAATTTATTTAACAAGCAATATCTGTTGGAAAATCTGCCCGCTATGATGGCGCATGCAAAAAGTGAAAGCCGACCGTTGTCTCTGGCTGTTTTGGATGTTGACCACTTTAAGCGTACAAATGACCGTTATGGACATGTGTTTGGCGACGAGGTGATTTTAAAAATCTCGGAGACGCTGATAGCGCTGATGAACGAAAGCATCCATGCCGTAAGAATCGGCGGGGACGAGTTTGCGGTTATATTTGAAAATATTGATCCGTCAGCGGCGATGTCAATCTGTGATCAGGCGATCCATTTGTTGGCCTCTTTCCACTTTGAATCGTATCCGGAATATAGGATTGCGATTAGCTGTGGGGTTGCGGATCTGCGCGAAAGTGACACGGCAGAATCCTTTTTGGATCGCGCAGACCGCATGATGTACGGGATGAAGCACAAAAAATTGTGTAACAAATAAAATTAAAACATACAAAGCACGATATCAGCTCAAACAAGGGGAAGCGAGGGAAATCAAATGAATGTTGAAGAATGCTATACAAAAATAGGCGGAAGCTACGCCACCGCTGTCCGCCTGTTTAAGACCGATGAGCGAATTATAAAATATTTTAAGATCATGCAAAAGGACACCAATCTGGACGTACTCTGTAAAGCCTTGGAGCAGAATGATTACGAAACCGCGTTTTGCGCTGCGCATACCCTCAAGGGTCTGGCTCTGAATATGCAGTTTACCGCGCTTGCAGACGAGGTAAGTGCGCTGACAGAACTGCTTCGCCCCAGAGAGGCAAACGTCAACATCATGCCTCTACTTTCCAAAACAAAGCAGACCTATCAAACCACATTGAGTTATATCGATACCTGCTTGGAAAGTACGGAGAGGAGGTCTTGTTGTGAATACGAAAGGTAAGATTTTAATTGTAGACGACGCAGAGCTGAACCGTTCGGTATTGGCGGATATCCTTGGCGAAAAGTATGAAATTATCGAAGCGGAAAACGGCCTTGAGGCGATTGTGCAAATTGAAAAAAACAAGCACGAGCTCTCCCTTGTGCTTTTAGATATCATGATGCCGAAGGTAGACGGCTTTGAAGTGCTGGCGATCATGAACAAAAACAAATGGCTGGAGCAAATTCCGGTGATCATCATTTCGTCGGAAACCCCCCGACCTATATTGAAAATGCTTATGATTTAGGCGCTCTGGAATATATCAGCCGGCCCTTCGAACCCAGAACGGTGCAGCACCGCGTTTCCCATATGATCATGCTCTATTCCAAGCAAAAGCATCTTGAAAATATGGTAACGGAGCAGATGCTGGAAAAGGAAAAAAGCAATCAAATTATGGTTGACGTACTCAGCCATATTGTAGAATTTCGCAACGGCGAAAGCGGTATGCACGTCCTCAACATACGTCTGATTACCGAGCTACTGTTAAAGAGGCTTTGCGCAGTTACTGACCGCTACAGGGATATCCAGACCAAAATACCGATGATCGCCAACGCCTCCGCACTGCATGATATCGGCAAAATTTCCATTGATGAAAAGATACTGAACAAACCCGGCAGACTGACGGCTGAGGAATATGAACTCGTGAAATTCCACAGCGCAGCCGGTGCAAATATGCTGGAAAAAACACAGTATTATCCGAAGGAAGAGCTTGTAAAGATTGCCCGTGATATCTGCCGGTGGCACCATGAACGGTATGACGGCGGGGGCTATCCCGACGGTCTTGTGGGCGACGAGATCCCTATTGAAGCACAGGTCGTGGCGCTGGCCGACGTATATGACGCACTGACCCACGAGCGTGTCTATAAGAATGCCTACTCTCACGAACAAGCCATGCAGATGATAATGGACGGGCGGTGCGGAGCCTTTAATCCACTTCTTTTGCGTTGCCTGACGGATATCGGCGGAGATCTGGAAAAAGAACTGAAGATGTGTTCTTTGGGTAAAATCCCCAAAATGGAAGCGCATGATCTTGCCCAAAGCCTGCTGCAAAGCGGAAACGCATCGAACCGGACTTTGGCTCTTTTAGAGCAGGAGCGCACCAAGTATCAATTTTTTGCGGCCATGTCCAGAGAGATTCAATTTGAATATAGTTTCCAAACCGATATGCTGATCCTGTCGGAGTGGGGCGCGGCACGGCTTGGCCTGCCTGAAATCATGATCTATGCCTCAGAAAAGCATACGCTTCAGGAGATGATGGAAGCGGATGACTACGGCGATTTGCGGGATCTAATTCTCACCGCCTCCCACGGCGAACCGACCGTCATCAAAAGCTATCGCCTCAATATACACGGAACGCAGCGGTGGCACAAAATCTTAGCCCGTCCTCTTTGGCCGGGAGAGGACACAGATGAGATCACCGGCATCATCGGGAAATGTATCGACGTTCACGATGAACTGACCGAAGTGAACAGTTTGAAACAGGTAGCGTCCACAGATGAGCTGACCGGACTGTACCGCCGGGAGTTTGCGCGGAGAAAAATCAAGGAAACCCTTGCCGGGGACACAGCAGTGGAGAAAAAATTTGCACTGCTCCTCTTTGACTTGGATCTCTTTAAAAACGCCAACGACCACTATGGACATGTATTTGGCGACCAGGTGCTGCGCGTGGTAGCACACCGGACGCAGAAGGTCGTTCGGGACTCCGATGTTGTCGCCCGCGCCGGCGGAGACGAATTTATGATCTTTCTTGAATATAAAACGGATATCGACTCCGTTGCAAAGCGCATCTTCCATTCCTTAAGCGGTGCGTATCAAGGATTTGATACCACGATCAGCATGGGGATCGCCCTGGCGCCGGCAGACGCCTCGGAATACGAAAAATTGTTCTACTGCGCGGATCAGGCGCTTTATACGGTAAAACAGAAGGGACGCAACGGATATTGCTTTTATGACAAGACCATGAAAAGTCCGTTTTCTGTTCTATCCCCGATTTCTGCCGATAAGCATTCTTGACGAAAACTGGCACTGCCTTTTTCATGACCTTTTGAAAAGTGCTTCACGAATTTTAAAGAATATAGAATAAGGAGCTTTTATGAGTCGAGATGAGTTTCAATACCAACGGATTTTTCAGATATTAAAAAACAAAATCGAATCCGGAGCATTTCCAAAGGGAGCGTCTTTGCCCTCCATGCCCAAGCTCTGCAAGGAATATGCTGTATCTGCAAAAACCATACGGCGTGTGCTCACCATGCTGTCCGACGCGGGACTGATCGAAACCAGCGAGGGCAAGCGCGCTATTGTGATCGACCAACCAACACCGGCTTGTCCTGCGGATCAAATGAAAGAGCCGAACCCGGTTGCCATGGCGGACATTATAAAAACGGCGGAACTGCTCTGTTTTCCATATATTGCTCGGGGCATTTCTTTATGCCGTGGAACAGACTGGCTGCTCCCTCAACGGATTGTTGCGCAAATGGACCCGGAACAGTCCGACCTGTTTTGGCAAAATTCAAAGTCATTTTGGCGGTTCTTTATTGCACGCTGCGAAAACGAGCTGGCCCTTCGTATCATAGGCAGCCTCGGCTTTGTAGATTTGAAAAATCTCAACGACTCCGAACAAATGCGAATTGCCTATCGGGAAGCATTGCTGCATTTTGTGAAAGAAGCTGAGCAGGCCAGCTGCACAGGTGAAGATATAGAAAAGCTGCTTACTGAGGTTTACCATGCATCACCCCTTTCAAAAAGCCCGCTTGAGTGTGTCGTTCCTCCGGATTCACCACTCAGGCTTGGAATTCACAGCAACGAGCAGTGGCTTAAAACAGCTGAAGAACGGTACTCCAGCGTGTATCTGGACATCTTGGGGCTGATCTCCATCGGGCGCTATCGACAAGGAGATCAGCTCCCCTCCCATGCCGCGCTGCAATTACAATATGGCGTCAGTGTAGTCACCACCCTGCAAGCGGTTAAGACACTGAAGCAATGGGGCGTAGTGGAGACAATCCGGGGAAAGGGAATCTTCGTGTCACAGCATCCGCCCGCAGCCGATCAGCTTCCACTTTCTCAGAAAATGGTCGCAAGCTATGTCAAACGCTATTTGGAGAACTTCGAACTGCTGGCCGTGACCGCAGAAGGGGTAGCACTTTATGCCGCCCAGTCTGTTTCCCCGGCACAGGCGCAGGCATTGCGCCAAACGCTGTTTGATACTGAGCGAACCGGAAGACGGTATCCGTCGTATCCCATTACAATTTTGGAGTTTTTGGTAGAGCAAATTCCTTATAAAGCCATGCAAGCCGTTTATGCGACTGTTTTGGAAAATCAGCGTATGGTAATTAAAATACCGGGGCTTGTCAGCAGTGAGAATCCGGCGCAAGTGTTGGAAATGAACCGCAGGTGCATCGGGGCCGCGGATGCGCTGGCAGGCGGAGATACGGTGGCATTTGCGAAGCGGACGGCGGAAATGTTTCAGTATGTATATCAGCATATCATAGAACAATGTGATAGATTGCACTATTTGCACGCAGTGAAAGGGCTCTATGATACTTCCTTGCTGTGGAAGTAAGACAGGAGGTCATGTATGAAATTCACGTCAAAAAGGAGAAAATCGGGAAAGCGGTTTTGCGCGGCCTGCATAGCCTTTCTGTTGCTTATGCTTTGCGCTGCTCCTGTCGCCGCAGCCCAGCCGCGAAAAGTCATCCGCGTGCCGTTCCCGGAGGTGCCGGGGTTTACCATGGTCGATGAAAAGGGCCACCGCTACGGCCTGGTGGTGGATTATCTCAATGAGATCGCTCAATATACCAACTGGACCTATGAATACATTGATACCAACGGCAACGATATGACCAAGGATTTTCTGGCGGGTAAATACGACCTGATGGGCGGCACCTATTATGCGGAATCCTTGGAACAATATTTTGCATACCCAGATTACAGCTGCGGAACCACAAAATCCGTGCTGCTGGCCCGGCAGGATGACAACACCATCCGCGGCTATGACGCAAGGGATCTCAGCGGCAAGACCATCGGTGTTGTGGAGCGTGCCGCGGAAAACGTGCGCCGACTGGAGGCGTTTTTGCTTCTCAACGGAATCGAATGCACGATCAAACGCTATTCTCCCGACGAGGTCGCTGCGGGGCAGATCGACGCCGATCTGTACGCCGGCGTCATTGATGTAAAATTGGGCAATACAACGGATAATACCGGCGAGTTTCGCGTGGTGCAGTATATCGACGCCCAGCCCCACTATATCGTGGTTCAGCCGGATGATCCGCAAATGCTGGAGGAACTCAACTGGGCGATGGGCAAGATCCTATCAGGCAATCCTGATTTTTCAATCCAGCTCTACGAGAAGTATTTTGGAGATTCAAACACCCACAGCCTGGTGCTTACCGAGGAGGAAGAAGCATATGTTCGGGAAAAGGAAACCGTAACGGTGGTTGTCCCCGGCTACTTCCATCCCTTCTACTGCATGGGTACCGATGACGGCGGGCACGACGGCATCGTTCCCGACCTGCTGAACAAGATCACTGAGCAGTTCGGCCTTAAATTTTCCTACATTTTTGCCGAAAATTATGCAGAGAGCCAGCAGTTCGTGATAGAAGGCAAAGCTGATATGGCAGGCTTTTTCTTTGAAGACGCCCATGCCTCTGTCAGAGCCGGTCTGGCAACATCGGCATCCTATACTACCCTGAACGATTTGATTGTCCGCAATAAATCGGTGACCTACCCGGGAGAAAATCTGACCTGCGGCCTGCTGGACGGACGCCAGTTGCCGGACTATGTGAATGCCAGCCATGTAACATATTATGACACCACCTATGATCTTCTTCACGCTGTAAACACCGGCGAAATTGATTTTGCTTACGGTCTGTCTACCCGTATAGAGCAAATCATGCAGGATCATATATTTAATAATGTTGTTCCGATTACACTCTCCAATAACCGAATAGATGTCTGTTTTGCGATGGCTACTCCGATGGACCCCAATTTACTCACCATTATCAACAAGGGCATCAACAGCCTTTCCTCAAAGGATAGGGAAGCTATTCTGGACCATAATTTTATTGCAATTGGTAAAGATGTCTACACGATTGAAAAATTGATTAAAAGCAATCCTATTGAAGCCGTGCTGATCATCAGCGCCCTTTCAACTTTGATAATCGCAGCCATTGTCGTTATTGCCAAAGCAAGAGTCAAAGCCGCGAACATGAAAAAAGCGGTTGCCAAAGCAGAGGCGGAGAATATGGCGAAAAGCGAATTCCTTTCCCGTATGAGCCATGAGATCCGAACGCCCATGAACGCCATTGTGGGGCTGTCTACCCTCATATCCATGAAAGATCATGTTCCGGAGGACGTGAAGGAAAGCCTTGCGAAGCTGAATGACTCGTCCCGATATTTGCTGGGGCTTATTAACGATATTCTGGATATGAGCCGCATCGACCAGGGTATGATGACCATTGCCGAGGAAAGCTTTTCCCTTAATCGTGCGCTGGACGAAATTTGCAGCATTATGCAGGCACAGGCGCAGCGCAAGCAAGTCAAGCTTTCGAGCAGGTTGGAGATCAAGCACACAGATTTGACCGGCGATCCGATCCGCCTAAAGCAGGTGCTTATGAACCTGCTTTCCAATGCCATAAAATTCACGCCAAAGGACGGACGGGTTTCTCTGACAGTAACGGAACTCGAAGAAAACGATACCGGGGCAGCCTATCTGTTCTGCGTTTCAGACAGCGGCGCGGGTATTCCCAAGGAGGATATTTCCCGCATTTTTGAATCCTTTGAGCAGCTTGGCAACAACCGCAACCGCAGTCAGGGAACGGGATTGGGGCTGCCCATCAGCCGAACCATTGTGGAACTGATGGGCGGCACGCTGAGCGTAAAAAGCAAGGTCGGCTCCGGCAGCGAATTTTATTTCACCATTTCGCTTCCCTATGGCAAGCCGGTGGAAACACACGAGCATGATGTTTCGGCACAAACCTTTGCAAACACCCGTTTTCTGCTGGCGGAGGACAATCTTCTCAATGCGGAGATTGCCACAGACCTGTTTGCCGCCATGGGAGCCCAAGTGGAACTTGCCGCAGACGGCGCGCAGGCCGTAGAGTTGTTTATGAACAGTCAGTCCGGCTATTTTGATTTGATCCTGATGGATTTACAGATGCCGAACATGGACGGATTGGAGGCCACCAAGTCTATCCGCGCGTCCAGCCACCCGGAAGCAAAGTCGATCCCGATCATCGCGCTTACGGCAAACACCTTCCAAGAGGACCGGGACATGACAAGGGCTGCCGGCATGAATGACTTCCTTGCCAAGCCTTTGGATATGGAGCAGATCCATGTTGTCCTGCAAAAGTGGCTGAGCGGAAGGAGTCGAGGCATTTGAGCGATAAAACAAAGGAAACCGTCCTTCGCAAGCGCAATTATACTCTTCCGCTGATGCTGGCCGCCGTCATACTGATGGTGCATCTTTGCATACTGTTTGCCACTTCGCTGGACAAGCAGCTTTACATACAACGTCTGTACAGTATGGAGCAGAACGCAAAAAAAAGTGCGGAATTGGTCAACATTTCCATCGAAAGCGAGTGGGAGAAGCTGCACCAGCTGGTCTATACGATACAACGGTTTCCGGCAAGCGGCGCCCGGCAGCTGATGGACAACCTTGTGGACATGGGCCAAAACAGCCAGGCTCACTCGTCCTGGACCTTCAGCTGTATCGATTCAGAGAGCAACAGCTACAACTGGGACGGAGCTGTCACCCGCTGGCCCCTGCCGAAGATGCTGTCTGCGGAGCTTCCCGACCATCAGATCGCAATACGCGAATCCAATACGGACGGCACCGAGCAGATGCTTTTCCTCCAACGCCTGCCATATCCCATCACATTGGACGACGGCATCGAGCTGACCCATGTCACGCTGACGATTGACATGGACGTTCTGCTCCCCGCGCTGGAGGTCACGTCCTTTGGCGTGGGCAACTCTACGTACATCACGAAAACGGACGGTACACGGCTGTATCACCAGAGTTCCAGCGCAGAGGTTCTGCCGGCCTATAATGTGATCACCGCACTGAAAAACGCCGAATTTCTGTATGACACCAGCTATGAGGCGTTTGTGAACGCTGTAGAGGCGCAGAACGTGTTTACAGGAGAGGTCATGCTTCAGGATATGCGCTATTTTGTGTCCTGCGCCCCTGTCGCGGAGCGTTGGGCGATGATCTTATTGATACCGGAGGAGAATGTAAGCGGCGGCACAATGGAACTTGTGCAAAAGCTGATTGTGCAGATGTCGGGAATTTTCTTGGCGCTGGCCGTCGTGCTGGCCCTGTTTATGCGGCTGAACGCACGAAGAACGCTGGAAGCCCAGCGGGCGGCCCTGCAGGCGGCAGAGCAGGCCAGCCGGTCCAAGAGCGATTTCCTCTCCAATATGTCCCATGACATTCGCACGCCCCTCAACGGAATTATGGGTATGTGCCATCTTGCCATGCGGGACTGTGATGATCCGGCGGGTTATTTGAGCAAGATCGACCAGAGCTCCCGGCAGCTGATGCTGCTCATCAACGATATTCTGGATATGTCCAGGATTGAACAGGGCAAGGTGGAGGTCCGCGCGGCGCCGCTAGACATTCGTGCGCTGTTGCGGGGCTGCATCACCAATATCGAGGCTTTGGCCAGGGAAAAAGGGCTCACGCTTCATTTTGATACGGACAGACTAACCGACTGCTTTGTAAAAAGCGATGAGTTGCTGCTCAACCAGATATTCACCAACCTGCTGGGCAACGCAGTGAAATTTACCCCGGAAAAAGGTGTCATCACCCTGCGCGCCGCCCAGGCGGAGTCCGAAGATGGCGCCGCCCTGTACACCTTTGAGGTGCGTGACACCGGAATCGGTATGTCCCCAGAGTTTGTGGCCCACATGTTTGAACCCTTCAGCCAGGAAGACAACGGCATCCGCACGAAGTACAAGGGCACAGGTTTGGGTTTGTCTATTGTCAAAAGTTTGGTAGAAAAGCTCCATGGATATATTCAGGTGGAGAGTACACCCGGAAAAGGGAGCATCTTTTCCGTGTCCCTTCCCCTCGCCATTGCGCCGCCGATTCAGACTGATGAGGAACTCGGGAAGCTGCCGGCTCAGGGCGCCGGTATGCGGGTGCTGCTGGTCGAGGACAACGACATCAACCTGTTGATCGCGGCGGACATCCTGGAGGAGCTTGGCGTAACCGTGGATACGGCCACCGACGGACAGCAGGCAGTGGAACGGTTTGCCGCCTCGCCCGAGGGTCAATATCATCTCATATTCATGGATTTGCGTATGCCAGTGATGGATGGTCTGGCCGCAGCCCGCGCCATTCGCGGCCTGCCCCGAAGCGACGCCAACGTGCCCATCGTGGCCATGACGGCGGATGCCTTTGCCGAAGATGTGGAAAGGACCCGGGCGGCCGGGATGAACGATCATCTGGCAAAGCCTCTGGATCTCGGCAGGCTAAAGGCCGTGCTCTATCAATATCACCCTGACAGGAAAAGAGGAGCGTAACATGAGAAAAAAGTCTGCACTATTTCGTTTGCTGGCAATCATGATGATTGCCGCCATACTGACAGGCGCCCTTTCGGGGTGTGGCGACACAAAAGACCATTCCCTCAGCATTCTGCTCCTAGACCGGAGTATTGAACCGCTGCTGAAAAAGCTGACCGCGGAAGACCCCGACATCACCTTTGATGTGCAGTCTTATTTGGGGGCGGGGAGCTCTGTGCATATCCAGGAGCGGTTTGAGCGGAACGATCTGCCCGATATTATCATGGCAACCTACATGCCGGAGGGCAGCATCCAGAAGGAGACTCTGCTGGATCTGTCCGGCTACGGCTTTGTGCAAAATTATAAGGCCAGCATCCTCTCCAACCTCTCGGTGGAGGGGGGGGGGATCTACATGCTGGAGGGCCCTATGAACGCGCGGGGCATCGCCTATAACAAAACATTATTTGCAGAGAAAGGGTGGGCGGCCCCCACCAGCCACGAGGAGTTTATTTCTCTGGTGAAAACCATCTGCGCCGAGACTGACATGCTGCCCATAACGCTGCCCGGAATGTATTCCGGCACCTACTTCACCCTGATGAGCGAGCTATCCCACTGCGACTTCCTGATGACGGCGGACGGCGTCACTTGGGCCCAGGACTTTTCCAAAGGCGAGGCGTCTTCCCGGGAGGGCTTCGGCGCCGGCATCGCGCTGATCAAGGACTGGGAGGCCGCCGGGGCGTTCGATGCCGCGCAGGCGGAAATGAGCGATCAGGACACCATTAACATGCTCATCAGCCGCGAGTGCGCCATGACGTATCTGGTGGGCGGACAGACCTATTTTCTAAAAATGATCGAGGGGTCCGCAGATGAATTCGGTACCTTCCCCCTATATGGCATGGGCGAGGACAGCAGCTTCTGCGCCACCAGCTACGGCAACAAGATCGGCTTGAACAAAAGGCTTGGCGAGCCGGGCAACGAGAAAAAGCTGGAACACGCCCTGAAGCTGCTGGAGCTGTTCTCCACGGAGGAGGGGCAGGAGCTGTTCCGCTCCAGCAAAGCCGATATCTTGCCCTTGGCCGGTACCGCCGCCGAACTGCCGGAGGAGTTTATCCCCTTGAACGAGACTATGAACCGGGGGCATGCGGCGCCCTTTTTATACTCCGGCTACGAAGATATTTTGGCCTTGACGGGGGAATACCTGCGGGAAAACGTCACCGGCGGCGGCGATCTGGATGGCGCCTTTACGCTGATGGACTCCATCCGGCAGGATACCGTCAAAAACCACGAGAAAGGCAACGTATTGGCCACAGTGAGCCAGGATCTGACCACGGAGCAGACCTGCAGGCTGGTGGTTAACGCCCTCTACGCCACGGGGCTGGGTGACATTGCCCTGTGTACCGTGCAGCGACATACCCCGGGCATACGCATAGCTGCGGCGGCCAACGGAAAGTACTACCAGGGCGACTTGGATACTACGAATATCGACATCCCCATCGGCCCCCTGTATAACAATCCCGTCTCCACCCAGGAGATGACCGGCGCCGAGATCAAGCAGCTCATGGAAACCGGCCTGGTGGTCACCAGCAAAACCGGCGTCACCGACTATCTGCCTTTCATCAGCGCGGGGCTTGACCCGGAAAAGCTGGCGGATGAGGAAACCTATATGGTGGTCTTCTCCCCCAGCGACTGCGGAGAAACGTCCCCCCTGGAGAAAACCACGGTTTTAAGTGATGTCGCGTGGAAGGAGTTCTGGCGCGACTACATCATCGGGATCGAAACCATCACGCCCGACAGCGTGAAGTAACGCTGCTAATTGGCAGGGCATTATACGACGAAAGAGCATCTACAATTCAGTGGCACTGAGTATTGTTTACGGTATCCTCACCACCGTCCTCACCGCAACCTCCTGGCGGCTGGGGCTGGCGGTGGACGGCATCCTCTGGCTGGTATTTCTGGTGCCGATCATCCTGGCGGTTATCGGCATCATCAACGCCGTCAATGGGAAGATGAAGCCCCTGCCGGTAATCGGCGGCATCAAGATTTTGAAATAAAGCAATTATTTAGAGCCTATTTTAAGGACAGCCGGAAAAGGGGTGATCTATGATGAAGAAAAAGGTATTGATAATTGACGATGACCTGAATATCTGCCGGGAAATTAAGTATTCCATGCAGAATGAGACAACGGATGTCTACTATGCACTTTCGGCGCAGGAAGGTTTTGAACAGTTTGCCAAGCACCACTTTTGCTTAGTCATCATGGATGTCTCTTTGTCTGAAACGGATGTATTTCAACTGTTAAAGGCTATGCGCGAAGTGAAGCCGATCCCTATCCTGGTCTTATCAGCCAGCGCCAAGAGCGAGGAAAAAATATCTGCCCTCCATGCCGGGGCAAACGTGTATTTGGAAAAGCCCTATGAGCTGGAGGAATGTCTGGCTCACGCACAGTCCTTGATGCGGCTCTACTCTGAATTAAAGCCTTCTGAGAGCCGACATTATACGTTGGTCTTTGGAATGGACATGATGATAGACCTCGCCCGTCATCAGGCAACCTTGAAGGGCAAACCGTTGGACTTGACCCGCAAGGAATTTGATCTGCTGTTCTGCCTTGCAAGCCATGCCGGGCAGGTTCTGAGCCGGGAACAGTTATATAACCAGGTATGGAATAATGACAGCGATTTTAATGTGGACGATTCCGTGAGGAATCACATAAAACGGCTCCGAAAAAAGCTGACGCCATCGGGCAGGGAATACATCAAAAACGTATGGGGGGGGCGGTTATTGTTTCTCCCCGGAAGATACCGCTGACAGCCAATAGATTAAAAGGCGCTGGGGCTTCCCAGCGCCTTTTGTCGAGCAATGACGATAAGCGACTAAGTTTCGACCCGAAGTGAACCGAGAAAAAACCCATTTATTCCCTATAATCTTGCCTATGGCAGCAATACAGAAGCGTCCATTCCAAATAGAAACGGGGTGATAAAATTGAGGTACAGGCACAGAAGAAAAATTTCAGACGATTGGGCGGGCGGTCTTGCTCCTGAAAAGGAGAAGTAGACCGCCCGCTTTTTCAATCGACAAAAAAATGGCTTAGACCACACGAGTTTACAATTATTACCACAATTTTATATTCATCGGCAGGGCGGCAGCCTCCCGCTGCCATATCACCGAACCATAGAAAGGAGATGAGATACGCCGCCTGTGTGCCGGCCACATTGCGGACGAAGGAGCTTGATATGCGATGGATTTTTCTATCCACCGCATTGAGGTAGTCCAGTGTCTTTTTGCGTCGGATCACACGGCTTTCAAGACAAGGGGGTATTACAGGCCCGCCAGGTGTAGAGAATCAGTTTCAAAGGTGGACAAACCCCCTCCTGCTCGCCCTGCATATCCCTGTGGATTTCTCAATGCAGCGAAAGCAGCCGGCTTTGCCCAATGGCATAAGGCCGGCTGCTTTTCTATATCCGGTGCCAGGGAACACCGGTGCCGCTCTCCGCCAATCCAATCTGTTTTTCGCCCAAAAACAGATTGGAGGAAACGGAGATGTCCAAATACCAGGACAGCGATTATGCGGTAAACAAATTCAGCAAGGGTATCGTTTACCGCTTCAGCAACGAAACAATCGAAATTACCTTAGAGGCATATCTGCGGGATAACCCCGGAAAAACAAAAGCGGATTTTACCGCGTTGAAAGCCCTCTCTGATGAGATTTATTATGAACAGGATCGGGCTGACAGTGCGCAAACCCGTAAGGACATATCTATCCATGGCCTGGAAACCCAAAGCTGCGCCACCCGGCCTCTGGATGAGGAATGGCTGGAGCAGCTCATCGAAATCCAGAACCGCAAATATGCCAGACAAGCTTTGCGCCGGCTGCTACAATCGGGCGTACTTACCAATGTTCAGCGGCGGCGCTTTTTTCTTCATGTGTTTCAGGGACAGTCCACCAGGCAGATAGCCCGTCTGGATGGTACAAGCCATCAGGCGGTGGCGAAGTCCCTTAACCTGGCTATTGCCAAATTGAAAAATTTTTTTGATGAACAGGGTTGACACCCCCCGGTTTTCAGGACGTTGGGTGAAAGGCGATCCACAGGATGACCTTTCGCCTGATCCTTGACAACCGAATACCCATTCATCAAATACATTCCTTTTGCCGTTGTGATGAGCATAAGCCACATCAGCGGTTGCGCCATGATCTGCGGGGCGAGGGGTAAACAGATTCCAACCATTGATTTCAGTCTTGTGTTACCCACCCCGCATGAGCGAGAAACAACCAGCTGTAAATACCGGGCAGCTCCCGGTACGGCCATGACAGGCAAAGGGGACAATGATACTCCTGTCCAGCCACAGCCCCCCTTGACCGGGGGATCACGCAATGGGGACAGCTCGGAGAGAACCTCGGAGGGGTGAGATTCCCGTGGCGCCGGTGAGCTGCCGGCCGTTTGATGACTTCCCGTCGTATCGGGGGTGTCGAGGACAAATGCGATACAAAAATAAGTGAAAACAGATTGGATACAACCACGCCGGGACAGAGGGCGGGCCAGCGATAGCCTGCCCTCCTGTTTCCGGCTTACTTATTTTTGGAGGTCATCTTATGAAAAGAGAATTGAAGCGGGGCGATCTGTATTACGCCAACCTCGATCCGGTCATCGGCTCGGAGCAGGGAGGAACGCGCCCCGTTCTGATTATACAGAACAATGTAGGAAACAGATTCAGCCCCACCACCATTGTCGTTGCAGCCGTCACCAGCCGGACCGGGAAGGCCAAGCTGCCCACCCATGTTCCCCTTTCTGAAATGGCTGACCTGGACAAAAGCTCCATTCTTCTCCTTGAGCAGCTACGGACGATTGACAGGAACAGACTTCGGGGTTATGTCGGAACGGTTGATAATGTCAAAATGCTGGAGGTCGATCAGGCACTGGCTGTCAGCCTGGGAATTGATATAGATGTTCGGAAGGGAGGACAAAAGGATGAATGAGAATACTTTATCCTCCAAAGACGCATATCGGCTGCTGCTAAAAGAGTATCCTGATGTGATGAATATCGAGCAAATGTGTGAGGTTCTTGGGGGCAGTACAAAAACTGGATACAAACTTTTGAAGGATAAAAAAATTGAATGCTTAAAGGTCGGTCGATCTTATCGCATTCCCAAAGCCCATGTTCTTCACTACCTGAAAATCGGCCACAGCAAAGAAGGGGAATAATTTATCATTCCGCTTCTTTGCCCGTAGATGGACGCAATTTGGACGCACAAAATTAACATTTGAAGCGGCGATTTACCTGGAGTTCAGTTCTGTCCAATGGTATAATAAAGGTGTCATTGGTAGGTGAACTCAAAGCCGCAGAAGGAGGATCACGATGTCAGCGGTACACCTACAAGAAAAGAAGGATAAACTAATTGCCGGTCATGTGGAAGAAAAGAAAGGGTATCTTTATTGGGTCTTGAATGTCGTTGTAGACGGCAAAAGGAAGCCAAAATGGATTCCTACCGGCAGAAAAGCAAAGGGCAATAAGACTTGGGCAAACAATGAGCTTCCCAGGGTTCGCAGGGAATGGACCGAAAAACTGAGGGCTGAAATTGAAACAGCAAGTCCAGGGACTATGGAACAGGGAAACAGCCAGCCAATCAAGACTATCCAACCTTCGTCGGAATCATCGTCGGATACGCCTGATTCTGGCGACATGGATTTTGTTGATTTTCTTTATCAGTGGCTGGACTATAAGTACAAAACGGCGACTGCCGCATCTCTGGACAAAAATATTGAGCTGACCACCTATGCTGGGTATGAAGGAAATGTGAAGTCTCCGATTGAGCCATACTTTAGGGAACATCCCATTACCTTAAATGGGTTAAGCAAAGAGATGATTGAGGAGTTCTATCAAATACAGCTTGAACGAGTTGCCGTCACTACGGTCAAACATTACCACAGTGCTATTCATTGTGCATTAAACTATGCAGTTGATAAGAAAATCTTGAAAGCCAATCCCGCAGATCGGATAATCTTTCCTAAGCTTGAAAAGTTTAAGGGTGACTTCTATGTGGATAGCGAAGTCCTGGAACTGTTTGAGATTCTAAAAGGGCACAAGATGGAACTGATCGTATTGCTGACCGCCTTTTACGGCCTGCGCCGCAGCGAAGTCCTGGGACTGAAATGGAGTGCCTTTGACTTTTCTCACGATTGCTTTTCTATTCGCCATACAGTCACTACCTGCCGGGCAAAAGGTGAAAAGGTTGTTGTGAAGAAAGACCGGGCAAAGAATAAATCAAGCCGCCGAACTTATCCACTCATCCCGTTCATCAAAGAAAGACTCTTGGAAGCAAAGAAACAGCAGGATGAAAACAAGCGGTTATGCGGCCGCTCTTACAACAAAGAAAACATAGGTTATATCTGTGTAGATGCTGTCGGTGATTTGATTAAACCGAACTATGTTTCCTGCACCTTTCCAAAGCTATTAGCCAAAAATAATCTCCGGCACATCAGGTTTCATGATTTGCGCCATACCTGTGCTTCCTTGTTGCTGGCAAATGGTATCCCCATGGAGCAAGTAAAGGAATGGCTCGGTCACAGCGAAATTTCTACAACGGTTGACATTTATGGGCATTTGCAGTTTGCCACCAAAAGAAATTCGGCGGCGGCCATGGAGAGGGATATTGTTCAGCCCTTTATGCAAATGCAGTCACCTGAAACCGGCACGGACGAAAAAGTTGTTTCCTAAAAAGAAAGAGGCCCGACAGCTTTAGGCTGTCAGGCCCCATGGCGGAGATGGTGGGAGTCGAACCCACGCGCCGGGATCACCGACCTGCCGCTTTTCGAGAGCGGTCCCTTCGACCACTTGGGTACATCTCCATTTATGTTATATCCTCCGTTCTTCCTGTTTTCCGGGCTAAATCAAGCCCAGGAAACAGGACAGAACAGAAGGACAGAACAAGCATAAATATTAAAACTGAATATTCTCGAAAACCCGCATGAACACTGGGTTTTCGGCTACATACACTTCCAAAAAGCCAAACTGTTTTCGAGTGCGGTCCCTTCGACCTCTTGGGTACATCTCCATGCTGTACAAACGGGTGCCGTTACCGGTATGGCAGCATCCCGCCGCAAAGACAACACATATATTCTATAGTACTTTCGCATATTCTGCAAGTAGTAAAATGACAGAATATAAAAATACATAAAACCGTGTTATAATTCCCGGTCCCTGTGCCGCAAAATTGGGAAGGGGCCTTCCTTATCAGGCCTCCTTCCCATAAAGCAAAGCTTATATTGCATGCTTCACCGATTTCTTATCCGGATATTTTTTCACTTTTCCCTTCCCTTCGTTTTTCGCGTTCACCGCAGCCTTTTCCTTCTTTGCCGTACCGGCCCCATCACTTTTCTCAATAACCGCAGCCTTTTCCCTCTTTATAGTGCCAGAAAGGAAAAAGGACATCTTTGCACAGGCGGGCCCCACAAGCTCATACAGGACGGAAGAGGACAAAATGATGGTCAGCAGCAGGTTCCCGATGTTTTCAGGGAGAAGCCTCTGCCCCAGGAAAGCGAGCCCGATGGCAACGCCGGCCTGAGGGATCAGCGCCAGCCCCATATATTTTTTATGAGTATCCGGCATTCCCGTTATGGCACATCCCAGATACATGCCGCCGTATTTTCCCAGGATCCGGATAAGGAAGTAAGCGATACCTATGACTCCGGCTGTTTTAAGCGCCGTAAGATCCAGATTCATTCCCGATACGATAAAAAACATGGAGAGGACGGGCGGCGTAAAACGATCCACCTGTCGGAACAGCTTCTTATCTTCCGTCAGATTAATATAAGAAGCGCCGAATACCATGCAGGAAAGCAGCGGGGAGAGATCAAAGGCGGAGCACAGCCCTGAAATTCCCATAAGCATGGCAATGGCAAGAATAAGCCGGTTATCCTTGCTTCGTGTGGGCGTGATGAGCCGGGAAAGCAGATAACCGCACAGAAATCCGATTCCCAGAGCGGCGATATTATAAAAAATGGGCAGCAGCACGTCTCCTGCACGGACATGCCCGCTGCGGCCCGCGTTGATAACGGCAACCACTACGCTGAATATGAGCAGGCAGACCACATCGTCAAGAGCGACCACCTGCAGGAGGATATTTACAAAATCCCCTTTGGCCCGGTACTGCCGGATGGTCATCATTGTGCTGGCAGGAGCCGTTGCCGTAGCGATGGCGCCCAGAATCAGACAGAAGTCCCAGGACAGATGAAATAGGAAGCGCATGCTTAACGTGATCAGGATACCTGCCAGCACGGATTCCCAAAGCGTGACTATCACTACCTTCCAGCCGGTCTTCATAAGAACTTCCTTCTTAAAAAATTTCCCGACCCCGAAAGCGATAAAGGCAAGCGCTACGTCGCTGATAAAACCCATGTGGGACAGAATATGAGCGGGCACTAACGACGCAACCTGTGGCCCTATCAGCACACCGGCAAGAATATAGCCGCTGACATTAGGCAGATGAAGCCTTTTAGTCAGTCTGGTGAGCAGAAAGCCCGCAAACAGGATAATGGATAAGGAGAGCAGAACGAGTGTTGACTCGTTCAGGCTTGTGTAAAAATCTTTCATGAAAAGTTCCCCCTTGTATTGCTATATTTCCCCTCTATGGTACAATTATATCAACGAGATTCATAAAGGCAAATTATGATTTGTAACCACTTCATCATAAAATTTTATAAGGAGGGATTTCCGTGATCGACAGCAAACTCATCACCCTGCTTATGGTGAACGAACTGCACAGCTTTACCCAGGCGGCCAAAAAGCTGTCTCTTACCCAGCCTGCCGTAAGCCAGCATGTAAGGCAGCTGGAAAAGGAGCTCGGAGTTACGATTTTTGCCCGGGGAGAAGGAAATCTCAAGCTTACAAGGGAGGGAGAGATTGTCATCAAGTATGCCAAAAGGATTGACAGCCTTTATCAGAACCTGGAGCAGAGCCTGAAGGAAGAAAAAGAACATGCCAGAAAGATAACGGTGGGGATCACGCATACCTCGGAGAGCAATATCATGGTGGAGGTCCTTGCCAGATACAGCAGTGTGAGTAAGAAAACACGCATAACAATTATTTCTGACACCATAAATAATCTTTATATGAAGCTCAAAACCTATGAGATAGATCTGGCCATTGTGGAGGGCCGTATTTCAGATTCCAATTTCAATACCATAATGCTGGATACAGATTCCCTGATCCTTGCCGTATCCAATAAAAATCCCCTGTCCCGGAAAAGCATGGTAACATTGAATGAACTCAGGAAAGAGAACCTGATTCTGCGTCTTCCGGATTCGGGAACAAGGAACCTTTTTATTTCTCATCTGGAAAGCAATAATGTATCTTTGGATGAATTTAATGTCATACTGGAAGTAGATAATGTAGCTACCATCAAGGATCTGGTGCGCCGGGATTTCGGCGTGTCCATTCTGGCAAGAAGCGCCTGTGCAAACGAACTGAAGAAGGGCAAGCTGATAGGACTTCCCATAGAGAACCTGAGCATGACCAGGGAAATCAATATGGTGTACCATAAGGACTTTGAGCATATGGATCTCCTGCAGAATATCATGCGTATATATAATGAATATTCCCTGTCCAATCCCCATTCCGTTGACACCCCCGGCCAATTATTGTAAGATACAAAAAAGATCTGATAAAATCAGGCAAAGAGGGCCTTTTTATGATATATTTGATGCTTGTGTGCGCAGTGGTGATCGTGCTGCTGCTGTTCACACGTTCCGAGTACCGTACCATGCAGCTGATGTCCATGTTTCTGGTGCTGTTTTTCTTTATAACGTCCTTGTGCTTTTTTATTTTATATTTTTGCAAGTCTTCCTTTAACCTGAGTATCTTCCTCAAGTATTTCCTGGTGCCCCGGGGTATGGCCGCCAGGCTGTATTCCCTGAAGATTTCCAAGGAGGCGATTATCAATTGCCTGAATCTGAGCTGTATCTTTTTTACGGTCAGCAATCTGATATTTGCCGCTTCTTTTATGAAGCAGGAGGAAAGGAAGAAATACAGAAAACTTTATCCGGTTATCGGGCTTTTCTTTCTGCTGGAATATCTGGTATGCAGCCCGGCGGTATATATCCGCACCTACTCCTTCCTGTATCCGGGTTATATGACGGTATCCGGCATTGAACGGCTTTGGAGCATTTTCAGCGCGGCCATTTCCATAATCAATTTTATACTGCTTTTTATGTGCCTTGGCAGTATCCTGCTTAATATTATCCGGGTGCCACACATTAAGGTATACAGAATGTCCCTGATTATCGTATTGTTTTCCTATTTTATGCTGATAATCTGTTACCTTATGTTCATGGGACGCCTGCCCATGCAGATGATTAAGTATTCCAAGGCTATGGATGTGGTTACGTATAAAATCCTTTTTATGAACAGCTATATCCCCTTGTACCGCGCTCTTCCTTATATCATACTTTTGTTTATCCTGCTCATGATCGCATGGAGCTACCGTCTGAATGTGATCCGGAACAAAATGGAAAACTACAGTCTGGAGGTATCCCAAAACATCAATGCAGTCAATATGTCCACTCGGGTATTCTGTCATTTTATGAAAAATGAGCTGCTGAACCTGCAGGCGGAGGTGGAGAGCCTGGATGTGCTGCAGGAAAGCGAGGAGGATAAGTCTCTTCTTGTGGAGCACTGCGAAGCCCTTTATGAACGGCTTGACGATATACACAGACATATCAGGGATAATACCATGAATTTCAGGCAGCTGCAGCTTGGCGGCCTGGTGAGGGAGACTGTGGAGGAACTGAAGGGTTCGCGGCCTGAAACGGATATCGAATGGACCGTGAGCGTGCCCGGGGAAGACCCCTGTGTCTTTGCGGATGAAGAATTTATCAGGCAGGCCCTGATCAACCTTTTAAATAATGCCTGTGATGCACTGAAGCAGACGGAGGAAAAAAATAAAAAAATCCAGGTTATGCTTCTTGAGGACAGCAGATGGGGAATCATAGAAATAACGGATAATGGCTGCGGGATTGCCAAAGAGGATATGGTGAATATATTCACCCCGTTTTTTACGTCAAAGCCCATGACTAAAAGCTGGGGGATGGGATTATCACTGACCCATAAAATAATTACGGATTCCGGGGGCAAAATAGATGTGGAAAGCGAAGTGGGCAAAGGAACCGTATTTCATGTTTATCTTCCGGTAAGCCGCATTTAACGCCGCTGATTGGAATGTACAGATGGGAGCCAGAAATGATTAAAGTACTGATTGCGGAGGACATGCCCGCTCTATTAAAAAAATACCAGAGACTGCTGGAAAAGGACAGTGAGCTGGAGGTGGTGGCAGCCGTCCAGAATGGATATGAGGCGGTGATGAAGACTGTGCTCTGCCAGCCGGATGTCATCCTGATGGACATTGAGATGGAAACAAGGACCGCGGGGCTGGATGCCGCCAGTCAGATCCTTTCCCAATATCCTGAGGTAAAGATCATTATCCTCACTTCCTATGAGGATGATGAAAATGTATTCCAGGCATTCAAACTGGGTGTTTCCGATTATGTTCTCAAAAATTCTAAACAGGAAGAGCTGATTACCTGTGTGAAGGATGCTTATGCGGGCCGTTCCCCGATCCGACCGGTGATTGCAGAGAAAATCCGCCGGGAATTCCAGCGTGTCAAACAGAGCGAAGACAGTTTCCTGTATAACCTCATGCTGGTCACTCAGCTGACACAGACTGAAATCGATATTCTGGATCTTCTTCGTCAGGGCTATGAACGCTCGGAAATCTGTTCCATGCGCTGCGTGGAGATGACCACCCTGAAGAGACATATCCATAATATTCTTAAGAAATTCGACCTGGATTCCATGGCTGAGGTGGTTAAGCTTGTGAATGACCTCAAAATTTATGATTATCTCCATAATGTAAAAAATATGGACTTGAAGGATACGAGATGAAAAGAAAAAGGAAAGCCCCGGCCCTTCTGGCGCTTGGGATATCAGCGGCCCTTCTGCTTGCGTCCTGCGGAAAAGACGGAGACAGGCAGGATACCGAACCGGGTGAAATACAGCCTTTGGGAAAACAAAAAATCATATGCTATGATGTGACGGTCAGCGCTCCTTATATGGAGGATCTGGTGAGCGTGTTTAACGCACAGAGCAGCACCACTGAGGTGGAAATGCGTTATCTGGAGGATTCAGACTATGAGGATGAAATAGCCAGAGTACTGGAATCCGGTGAAAAGCCGGACATCCTATGGCTGCGCCAGCCCTCCAAGTCCAACCGGATGGCGGAAGCCGGCGGACTATATGATCTCTCCGATATGGTAACCCGCAGCAGTCTGGATATTTCCAAATACGGACAGTCCCTTGATATCGTCCAGTTGGATGAGCGGATTTATTCCCTGCCATTTATCCAGAATATATGGCTTCTATTCTATAATAAGGATATTTTCGATGAGCTTCAGCTGGAGTATCCGGGACAGATGACCTGGGAGGAATACGCACAGCTGGCGGTAAAAATTAACGGTACCGATCCGGACGATGTCAGATGGGGCGGTTATCTTCCGATCTGGGTTCCCAACCTGGGCGCCCTGGAGCTGGGAGAATACCTGTATGATGATGAACTGCCCGCGACCATGGATTTCCTGACATTGATGGATCGTCTCTATAACAAGGATCACAGCCACCCCAACCCGACAGAAATGGAAGAAATCTATGCGCCGGGCTATGACACCTTTCTGGACGGGAAAATAGGAATGATGATAAACGGGGACTGGACGATACAGATCCTGCAGAACCTGGAGGCATTCAGAACGGAAAACTGCCGCTGGGATGCGGCGCCCCTTCCGCTGACCAATGGAGCGGAGGCGGGAACTTCCATAGGAAGCAACTCCTATCTGGCGGTTTATTCCCAAAGCCGTTATCCGGAGAATGCTTTTGAATTCCTGGAATTCTGCTGCGGGGAGGAAGGCGCCTCCATTCTTGCAGCCCGTTACTGCTTTCCTTCCTACTTCACGGAGAGCGGCAGAGAAAACTATATGCAGAATGTAGATTTTGCACAGACCGGATTTTTCTTTGATGCCATTCTGCAGAATGAAGAAGGTAAGCACGTGCTTTACCAGGATATGAGGGATATCTTTGACCGGGAGGCGACTTCTTATCTGAAAGGGGAAAAATCCCTGGATCAGGCAATGAAGGATTATATGCAGACGAGGAATGCTCTTCAAAAATAAAATACAGGAAAAAGGCACGGTTGACTTTTTTTCGATAACTTTTTTCAGAGGGTGGGTGTAGAAAATCTCATCCTCTTTTTATTGTCTATTTTGATTGGTCAGAGCAAAAAAGAAGCATGAAACGCCGTGTTTCAAGGAAAAGTAGACAAAACAAAGATTATTTTTTTGTTTAAAAGGTGTAGATTTTTTGTGACTTTTCAGAATCGGTACAGCAGTTATAATAAAATCATCAGGAAACACGAAACGAGATGTTTTAGTTCAAAGGAGGCAATTATGAAAAAGAAAGCATTAAGCATTCTTCTTACTGTAGCAATGGCAGTTACCATGCTGGCAGGATGCGGCAGCAGCTCTTCCGATAACGCTGCAGGCTCCGGCGCAGCAGCAGGAGACACCGCAGCACAGAGCGAAGTGGCAGGAAACGAAGCGGCTGCAAGCGGAGACAAGACAGTTATTAACTTCTATTATTCCACAGACCTTGAGAAAACGGCATCCAAAGAAATAGCGGCATTCAATGCAGCTAACAGTGATATTGAAGTCGTTGGACACAGTGTGGCAGAAGGCGACTATGATGATAAGGTTAAGGTTATGACGGCCGGCGGATCTACAGATGCTGATATCTATTGGGTTCGTACCCCTGCCCAGATGGCACAGTATACAGAAAACGGTGCATTTGTAGATTTGGCTCCCTATGCGGAAAGCACCGGTGTGGATTTAAGCCCTATTAAGGATTCCTCTCTTGCAGGTGTAACCGATGCAAACGGTGCATTTTACGGATATCCTACAAGCGGCTCCTGCTGGATGCTGTTTTACAACAAAGAATTATTCGATGCAAAAGGAATTGATTATCCTGAAAATCTCACATGGAATGAATACCTTGATCTGATTAAGGAACTGACCGGAGAAGAAGACGGTACCAAATACTGGGGCGGCCTTATGCCTATTTGGACTCCTAACCTGGGAGCCATTCCTACCGGCGAATACCTTGATGATGAAAACCTGACAAGAACAAAAGAATTTGCACAGATTCAGCACCGTATGTATGTAGATGATGCAAGTGCACCCGGAATTGCAGAAATGACCTCCGGTACCTTTGATATCACGGCTTATTTCCAGGCAGGCAATATTTACACCATGATCAACGGTGACTGGATGTTCAGACTGCTGGAAGCTGATTTTGAATGGGGCGCAGCTCCGCTGCCGATTTTTGAAGGCGAAGAAGAAGGATCCAGCGTTGGACAGAGCTCTTATCTGGTAATTTCCTCTACCTCCAAGCATCCGGATGAAGCATATAAGTTCATCGAATTCTATTGCACCTCTCCGGAAGGAACCTCTATTATTGCTGAAAACAGTGATGTTCCTTCTTATACGACAGATGAAGCTATGGAAGTATATAAGACTCAGGTTAATGTTCCGGGTGTAGAGTACCGTTTCTCTGCAAAGATTTTGGATGAGCAGAAGGGTGAGGAAGGTTATGCTTCTCTGATTGAAGCATACAATCAGGAACTGCAGCTCTACCTGTTGGACGAACAGTCACTGGATGATACCTTCAGCAATTACGCCGAGTTACGTGACGAGATTTTGAACTAAGACAGCAAAAGTACAGAAATTGTACTTGAGGAAACCGCGTGAATCCGGCGCCTTTGACAGGGGCGCCGGATTTTAGCGGCTATGATATGCCGGCCTGCGGGTATGGGCATATGTGAAAAAGGAGGAGATGTAGCATGGCAGCTTCCGTGAAGAAACAGCCTAAGAAACGGATGAGCAGGGCGGCAAGAAAAGAAGCTATCACAGGATACCTGTATTTGCTCCCCAACTTCATCGGATTTTTTATATTTACAGCTATTCCCATCATTTTGGGACTTTTAATCAGTTTTACGGATTACAACGGTTTCAAATGGAAATTTGTAGGGATTAGCAATTATTTAAAAATGTTCGGGGACTCTCAGTTCAAAGCGGCCCTTGTGAATAACCTGGTATACTCTGTAGTCAGCGTACCTCTTACCATAGCATTTTCACTGATACTCGCGCTGGCACTCAACCGGAAGCTGTTTGGCGGCGGATTTTTCAAAACCGTGTTCTTTTTCCCCAACCTGACTTCCATGGTAGCTATCGGATGTATTGCCATGCTGCTCTTCCAGCCCGTGGACGGACCTGTCAACCAGGCGCTGCGTGCTATCGGCATCGCCCAGGAGCATCTGCCCAAATGGTTTATGTCCACCAAAACGGCCCTTCTTACGGTTATCATCGTAGTAGTATGGAAACAGGCCGGTTATTATATGATTATGTTTATGGGCGGCTTGAAAAGCATCCCCAATCATTTGTATGAAGCGGCGAAAATTGACGGCGCCAATTCCTGGAAACTCTTCTGGCATGTGACCTGGCCGATGCTTTCCCCCACAACCTTCATGGTTGCTATCCTGTGCTTTATCGCATCCTTCCAGGTATTCGATATCATCAACGTAACCACGCAGGGAGGACCGGGACGTTCCACCAGTGTGCTTGTATTCCGTATTTACAAGGAAGCATTCGGTGAATGGAAGATGGGATATGCATCCGCAATCGCTTACTTCCTGTTTGTTATCATTCTGATCATCACCCTGATTCAGTGGAAGGGTCAGAAAAACTGGGTAAACGAAGATTAAAGGAGGTCCGCAATGGCAAAACAAGCACAGCAACAGAACAAAAAGAAATTAAAAATCAGTACTGTCCTGATTTTCCTTTTCTGCTGTATCGTGGCATTTACGATGTTAGTCCCCTTTGTGTGGATGGTCAGCGCTTCCTTTAAGCTGAATTCGGAGATTTTCTCCTATCCCGTAAAGTGGATTCCGGAAGTGTTCCGGACATTGAATTATGAAAAAGTATGGCAGAGCATACCCTTCCTGCAGTATTTCCTGAACACCCTGAAGCTGGCGGTTATCATCACCCTGCTCCAGCTGTTCACCTGCTCCCTTGCGGCCTTTGCATTTACCAAGCTGCAGTTTCCGGGAAGAGATAAAATATTTGTGGCTTACCTGGCAACCATGATGGTTCCCTGGCATGCCATCATGATCCCCCAGTTCATCGTGGTTAAGGCGTTCGGCATGTACAATACCCACCTTTCCCTCATTGTACTGCAGGCATTCAGCGCCTTCGGCGTATTCCTTCTGCGCCAGAACATGCTGAGCATACCTAACAGCCTTCATGAAGCGGCGAAGATTGACGGCTGCTCCACCTTCGGCATTTACCGCAGGATTATCCTTCCCCTGTCCCAGAACGGTCTGGCGACCCTTACCGTCCTCACCTTCAACAGTGTATGGAACGACTACATGGGCCCCATGATTTACCTGGACAGCGACAGGCTGAAAACCATCCAGCTGGGCCTTGCGTCCTTCCAGCAGCAGTTCTCGGCGGATTACGGCGCTATTATGGCAGGTACGGTGTGTTCGGTTATCCCCATCATCATCGTATACTGCATCGGACAGAAATATATTGTGGAAGGCGTTGCGTTCGCCGGAGTAAAGGGCTGATATACGGGAAAAAAGTATATTCCTTCCGCCGGTATTGACGGCATACACAGGATATTGTATAAAGGAAATGGACCCGCGCATGGCGTGGGTTCCATTTCTTTATGGATAAATAAGTATAACAGGAGTGATGGCAGACATGAAAACAATTTCAATTTATCCTCTGCAGGATTCCGGAACCCTTCTGACCGGTTATCTGCACCCTTATTTTGAAGAAATGCCCCATAGGAAGTCGCGTCCCTGTGTGGTGATATGTCCCGGCGGGGCTTATAAATACTGCTCCGACAGGGAAGCAGACCCAATAGCGGAAGCTTATTTTGCAAAAGGCTTCCAGGTATTTGTCCTCTATTACAGTACCACAGGAAAGGAAATGGAGCGTCCGGCAACCGGTTTTACGCCATTATGCGAGCTTTCCGCAAGCGTGGTACATATCAGGGAGCACGCGGAAGAATACGGAGTGGATCCCGCCAAAATCGCGGTCTGCGGCTTCTCCGCCGGAGGCCATCTGGCAGCCAGCCTGGGAGTCCACTGGAACAGCGAAAAACTCCGTGCCCTCTGTCCGGTGGAGGGACGGCAGAACCGTCCGGATGCCATGATCCTTTCCTATCCTGTCATTTCTGCTCAAAAGGAGGTTCATCCGGAGTGGCATGACAGCTTCAGCGCTCTTCTGGGCCCGGAACGCACGGAGGAGGAAGAAGCCTATTTTTCACTGGAAAACCAGGTGGACGAAGATACGGTGCCCGCTTTCTGCTGGCATACCATGGATGACGACTGCGTGTGCGTCACCAATACCATGCGCTTTGTGAAAAGCCTGTATGAGCATGGAGTCCCGGCAGAATGCCACCTTTTCGAGCATGGACATCACGGCCTGTCCATGTGCACCCAGGAGGTGGGAGATGACTACCCCCATGTGGCGCATTGGTTTGAATTGAGCTGCGAATGGCTGTGCACCCGTTTTGACTGGAAGGTATAAATAACAGATTGCAGGTCCGCCTCTGCGGACAGATAGGAGCATTATGGTTAAAAAAATGTTATATGGCGGCGATTATAATCCGGAGCAGTGGGACGAAGCGGTTTGGGAAGAGGACATGCGCATGTTCCGTCTCGCAGGGATTGACTGCGTGACACTGAACGTATTCAGCTGGGCGGCCCTTCAGTCCGATGAGGTAACCTATCATTTTGAACGGCTGGATAAGATTATGGAGCTGGTTCGTAAAAATAACCTGAAGGTGGTAATGGCTACCTCTACGGCGGCCCATCCGGCCTGGATGGCAAAAAAATATCCCGAAGTGCTGCGCACGGAATTCAACGGCATGAAAAGAAAATTCGGCAGCAGGCACAATTCCTGTCCCAACAGCCCCGTCTACCAAAAATATTCCGTGGCCCTCGCCCGTAAGCTGGCAGAACGCTACGGAACGTATGACAACATTGTGACCTGGCATATTTCCAACGAGTACGGCGGGGAATGCTACTGCGAAAACTGCGAAAAAGCGTTCCGCGTATGGCTGAAAGAAAAGTACGGAAGTATCGAGGCTCTCAACAAGGCCTGGAACACCAGCTTCTGGGGACATACTTTCTATGATTGGGATGAAATCGTCGTTCCCAACCTGCAGAGCGAGCATTTTGCCCAGAACCGCACCACATTTCAGGGAATTTCCCTGGATTACCGCAGGTTCAATTCCGATTCCATTCTCCATAATTATCTGGGAGAGTATGAAGCGGTCAAGGCTGTTACCCCTCATATTCCGGTGACGACCAACCTAATGGGCTTCTATAAGGCTCTCGATTACCAGAAATGGGCCGGATATATGGATGTGGTGTCCTGGGACAATTATCCCGATCCCACCGATCCTCCTGCGCTGGTTGCCATGCGCCATGACCTGATGCGCGGCCTGAAGCAGGGCGCTCCCTTCATGCTCATGGAGCAGACCCCCAGCGTGACTAACTGGCAGTCCTATAATCTCCTGAAACGCCCTGGTGATATGCGGCTCATCAGCTATCAGGCGGTGGCCCACGGCGCGGATACCGTGATGTTTTTCCAGATGCGCAGAAGCATCGGCGCCTGTGAAAAATTCCACGGCGCGGTCATTGACCATGTCGGCACCGAAAATACCCGGGTATTCCGGGAAGTAAGCCAGCTTGGAGAGGAACTGAAGCAGCTGGGAGACACCACCCTGGATTCCAGGACGCCTTCCAAAGCGGCGATGCTCGTGGACTGGGATAACTGGTGGGCTCTGGAATACTCCGCAGGCCCCAGCTGTGACCTGAAATATATGGACGAACTCGCTAACTATTATACGGCTCTTTACGACAATAATATCTCCGTGGACATCATATCCGCACAGGATCCGCTGGATGATTACAAAGTGGTGATCGCCCCGGTTATGTATATGACAAAGCCCGGTGCGGATGAAAAAATCAGAAAGTTCGTATCCGAAGGAGGCACCTTTGTAACCACCTTCTTAAGCGGCCTTGTGGATGAACACGATCTTGTAATCACAGGCGGATATCCCGGAAAGCTGCGCGATATCCTGGGTATCTGGGTGGAAGAAACAGATGCGCTGCCCTCATATATGAAGAACAGTTTTTCCTGGAACGGAAAGGACTATGACTGCGGCCTGATCTGCGATATCATGCATATGGAAAACGCACAGGCCCTTGCCTGTTATGATAAGGACTTCTATGAAGGAACCCCTGTGCTGTCCAAAAATGAATTCGGCACAGGCCATGCCTATTATGTGGCAACCCGCGCCGGACAGGATTTCTATGCCGATTTCCTCAACAAGGTACTGAAAGAGCAGGGCGTGGAGCCGGTTTTCAAGCCCTGTAAGGGAGTGGAAATCACCCTTCGCCGGAAAGAAGAAACCAATTTCCTCTTCTTCCTGAATCATAATCCCCGGGAATCAGTGCTTATCGCTGAAAAGCCGGGAACCGATTTGCTCACCGGAAAAGAATACTGTCCCGGAGACGAAATCGTTCTGCAGACAAAAGGAGTGGTTCTCTTTAAGGAACAGAACGCCTGATATCACAAAATATATGGTAAATTATTTTTGGGGGCTGTCGGTTAATACCGATTTTTAACCTCTGACAGCTAGTGAGGAGACAATC